>CENF01138508.1_pt1 | contig 12517 bp, 10 predicted proteins | sample 361291 | NCBI WGS metagenome assembly CENF01 (sample SAMEA2619399, study PRJEB7988) | marine metagenome | isolation source: saline water (ENVO:00002010), including | reverse complement strand
AGATTTTTTCTATTATCTAAAACCATATATGATGCATCTAAATTTCCATTTGAAAAAACGGGTTGCCAAACTACAGAGTTTGTTGATTCTCCTGGATCACCAGTTTTAGCAAAATTTGTCCAGAACTTCATCATATTTCTTGATAAATAAAACTTGGATACGCCGGCAGGGTATATCAAACCAGATAAAGGATAGCCACCTACTAGTTTTGCATTTCCAGCTAATAAAGGAATTTCAGTTGCATGAGCAGCTCCAATAAGTTTTCTAAAATCAGCTATCAAATATCTTCTATGATCATCCCAATCATACCTATATGAATAGAGATTTTTATTTCCTGCTTTATATAAACCATTGAGAGGAGTATCTACGCCTCTTATTTTCCAAGCAGAACTCCTATAATAATTAAATGCTTCGAAAGCATCTTCATCTTTTAATAGAACTTTTGGAACTCCAAACATTGCGCTTGCAGCTGAATAATCTAAGTCTACGAAATATTCTGAAGCAGATAACCATAATTTAACCTCATCACGATTAGATCCTGCGATTGTTGGAACTTTGTTGATATATTTTGGATCATATAGAGCTTTTCTTAATCCAATCTCAGGTATAACTATGCCATCAGCTGTAAGCAAAGGCAATTCTTCATACGTTTCTCTTTCAGAATAATATTTAAAGAATTCTTCTGACGTTAAATTCAATAATATACCTCTTATTTCTTCACTTGAGTATTCCTTATTTGGGCTAGACTTTACTTGATCATTAAGAATATTATTAACGACATTCCAACTGGAATAAGTTGATGTAGAAGATAGTTTTTTTGGTTTATATGCATTAATTGGTGTTATTGATGTCGTGTAACCTGACATTGCAATAGCCTTATGGAAAAGTCCCTTTGATTTCTTAGAAACAAGAAGAGAAAATACGTTATGTCCTCCAGCAGATTCACCGAAAATAGTTACATTCTCTGGATCTCCACCAAAAAGATGTATATTTTCATGCACCCACTGCAAGGCAGCTATTATATCTAGTGTCCCAAAATTAGAAGACTTATCAATACCGGATTGAAAATCTTGGATTGAAGGGTGTGTAAACCAGCCGAATGGACCTAATCTATAATTTATTCTAACTACAATTACGTCATGTCTTTTTGCCATCTTGCTATAATCATATAAATCTTTAAGTCCAGAGGTGTTTCCACCTCCATGAATCCAAAACATCACTGGAAGAGGAGCGTCTGATTCTTTGGCTGGAGCAACTATATCTAAATATAAACAGTCTTCCGTGCCAGTAAGAACCCCCTCACCATTAGCGCCACCAAGAGAGGATGGCCTTTGAATACAAAAATTATTTTCTTGAGGCAAGATTACATTTTCAGGTTCATTGATTCTTCTTGGAGCTTTCCATCTCAACTCATTTATCGGAGGTTTTGCATAAGGGATATCATCCCAGAACAGCATATTTTTTTTCTTATACCCGTCAACGGTACCAGACTGAGTTACAACCTCATAATCAGCAATACTTATTGAAGAAAATATTAAAAAAATTAATAAAGATAAATTATTTTGTAATTTCAATTTTTTTTATAAATTATTGTAGATGCAGGTTAACATTATATATTATTTTCGGGATGTAGCGCAGCCTGGTAGCGCACTACACTGGGGGTGTAGTGGTCGTCGGTTCAAATCCGGCCATCCCGACCACCTTAGTTGAAAATATTTCTAACTTTGTTAGAACTAATGAATGTTAGTTTTAGTCTTTCTATTATAGGAAAATTTTCTTTAGTCCTTGGGTTTCTTCCAATTCTTGATGGAGATTTTTTATAATAAAAAGTACCAAAATTTGATATTTTAATATGTGAATTATTGCTTTCCTTTTTTATTATTTCAAGAAATGAATTAAGAAGTTGGCTACTTGTTATTAAAGAAATATGAGCCTTGGTGGAGATATTTATAGAAATATCTTTTTTACCAAGGCTCATTAATTTGCTAAATTATGTACCTGTTCCTGTACTTGTACTTGTTCCTGTACCTGATCCTTTACCAGTTCCAGTTCCAGTTCCAGTTCCAGTTCCAGTACCTGTTCCAGTTGCAGGATTATCATCGCCGCCACCTACATCATTAATATTAACAGTAATATCTTGAGTAGCTGCATTACCTGATGTATCAGTTGCTGTTAATGTCGCAGAATAGACTGCTTTTGTTTCAAAGTCAGGAGCTGTTACAAATGTCATATAACCATTTGTATCTATAGCAATTTCAGTTCCTGAAACAGCCCAACTGACAGCCTGAAGTTCTGTTGCCATTGCTCTTCCAATAGTTGTTTGATTTTCATCAGCAGACCAAGTAGCAGACGTTGTGAAAACAGGTGCTGTTGTATCAGTAACATTAACTACAATATCTTGAGTTGCTACGTTACCTGATGAATCTGTTGCTGATAATGTAGCATTGATAACTCCAGGTTGATTAGATCCGTTTGCTAGAACTAGTATGTTTCCAGTCTCTATTTTAATCTCTGAATCGCTATGTTGAGATCCATCACTCCATGCAGCATCACTTACGGCAAATGTAACTGCTTGAAGTTCTGTCGCAGCAGGTTTTCCAACACCAGCAGCTCCCGGACCAGTACCAATACCTTTTCCACCTAACTCAGCGTAGTAAGTAGCTGAGGAAGTAAATACTGGTGCAGTAGTATCAACAACATTAATCGTTCTTGTAGCTGTTCCAGAATTTCCTGATGCATCAGTTGCAGTATATGTAATAGTATATGTACCACCCAATACTGATGTATCTACTGTGCCAGATGATGAAACTGTTACAGATCCTGAAGCATCTGTTGCTGTAGCTCCTGCATCGGTATATGTACTGCCGAACTCAGCATTTGCTGGGTTAGCGCCAGTAACGGTTACAACAGGCGCAGTAGTATCAACAACGTTAACAGTTCTTGTTGCAGAAGCTGAGTTTCCAGCGGCATCAGTTGCTGTATATGTAAGGGTATATGAACCAACAGTAGAAGTATCAACTGTTCCACTGACAGTAACGGTAAGTGCGCCATCTTTTAAATCAGTTGCAGAAGCTCCTGGATCTGTAAATGTGCCTCCTAATTCTACAGTTATAGAACTTGCTCCACTTAAAGTAACAACTGGTGGAAGCATATCTTTTTTGTCATCGTCTGTTAAAGCACTAATCGCAGCAACACCAGCAACTAAAGATAAAGCTTTTTGAATTGCTGTCATTTCTGCACTAATTTCTGCCAAACGAGTAGAAATAGCTTTTTGTCTTACTGGGCTTTGAGAAGATGATTGCTCTTTCTCTAACTCATCCACTTCAGCTGATAATTCAGCTGCACGATCGTTAAGTTGAGTAGTAGACATATTATTGACTCTTTCTTCAATTTGAGCCAATTTCTCCTGACTTATAATATCATCTTGTGCATAAACCTCTGAAGAAATCAGAACAGCAGACAGTGATAATGCAACTGTTAGAAACTTGATGTAATTTTTTGTTTTCATATTAATTCCGTTACTTTTGTTTGTTATTTGTTTGTTAAATATAATCCCCATCGTTTAATTTAAAAAATATCTCTACTTAAAACGATCAATTAAATTATAACGAACTAGCTATTCTATAGCAATATTTTAAAATTATATACCTTTTTTGAATTTTTATGTTTATTAAAAAAACATTTAACTTTGCAAATTTATATAAATCAATACTTTATTTGTTAAATAGAATGATGTTATTTGTTATAAGGTTTAAATTTTACTAAAAGGTCATGCAGAGAATTTTTCCTATTAAGTTTTGCACCTGGATCTTTGGTTAAAGGCCTCCATGTATAGTTTATAAAATTACCATACACTGGAATATTAAAAAATATCCCTTTATCAAAAGAGCCTTCCCCAAATTGATCAGATGAAACATCTGTAAATGTTGCAAATACGCCAAATTTTGTTCCATTTTGATATGTTCTAGACAGCTCTAATGTCATCCCCTCATCTCCAGCTAAATATTCACCGAATGAAACTTTCATATCAAAAGGAATATATTCGTAATTTCTGTAATAAATGTTTACTGAGGAAGTTATATTTCGATAATCTATTGTTCCAAATCTCATTTTATAGTCTCTTTTAGCAACATCAAAAACTTCAAATCCAACAGCATAATTGCTCTTATTCTTAAAATATAGATACTCAAATCCTACACCAGAAAACATATCTTCAAGGATTCCCCCTGTAAACATTAAATGATGATTGGTTTTTGGCGTAACATAATAATCGAATTGAGCTCTTCCTATAATTATCCCCTCATCAATATTTTTTAAATAATCTTTTACATCAGATCTAACTTGGGCTGGATATGTATCTTTAGGCGGTATATATAAATCATCAAAATTATCTGCAAGAGAATACTTTAGATTTGAGCTAAAAATGAAACTGTCAGTAATAATAAATTCAGTATCGTTCTCTAATAGTATTGCACCTTTAAAAAACTCTTCTCTTGATGCTAAGAATGGTTGAAATCTCAATTTATTATCGGTTATAAATCTACTTGATTTTTCTCTTTCATAAATAAGATTTGCGTTTGGGCCAAAATCGTTACCAAAATTGGAGGATGCTTGAAGATTTGCAATTCTTAGGTCAGTTTTAATATCTTTTTCTATTCCTGCATCAAAAGAAGCTGATTTAACTATCTCTTCTATAATCTCAAGATTTGGATGCGCAAATTGTGTTAATTCGAGACCTATTGAATCTGCTGTTTCAATAATCTTATTTACGCCGACTCCATTATTTTCAATATTTTTTATCAACTTATCATATTTGCTATCATTTAAGCCCTCTTCTGCTTTTTTGTATTTATGCTTCTTGCTTGTGTCGAGAGGGTTATTTTTATAAGTAAATTTCATCGAAACATAATTTTCTCTTTCACGTGATATTCCAATTGAGAAATTATTATTAAATGAATATTCAAAACCATATGAGTATTCACTTTCAGGTACTTCATAACCAACAAGACCTGGTGTAAGTGTGGTGTCTTTTTCAAATTTAAAAACTAGTTTTTCATTTAATGCATATGAAATACCATAAAATGGTGAAACATTCTTTCCAGAAAAATATCTAGAGGGTTGGAATTGGCCTCCTTCTCCCTCAGTATAGTTTGGTCTGTCATCAAAAGTGTCACTGATATAACTTAGAGGATTCCTTATGCCATTCTTAGATCCATTAAGCGTCCCCCAGCCTAGGCCAAAATGAAAATCAATATTATCAATTCCATAACTGGACACAATATATTCAGAACTATAATAAGCAGTTCCTGCGATATCATTTATGCCAACAACAATTGAGGGAAATATTCCCTCTTCTTTAATTCTTGCTTTGAAATTAAATCCTTTGTCTTTGTAGTCTTGATTGCAAACTGGGTCATATGAAAACTCACAATACTTAACGCCATCAATATTTGTATAAAAAAACGATGCTTCAAGCCAGTCATAAGGACTCGAAGTTAATGTAATTTTTTGATCTGGAGTGCCTTTATATATAGTAATACCATGAACAGATTCATTAAATATTCTGCCTGTTGGGATGTTAATTAATCCAGTAACTCCATGATTATTATATGAGTTGTAATTATAGTCATCAGCAATCAAATTCACAGATGACAACAAAATCAAAAATATTGAGAATCTGAAATATATGTTAATGATATGCTTCATTTAAACATTAGAAAATTTGTATTTAGAAATATACAAAAACTTTATTCTTAATTATTTCTATCGTTTAACACAGCTAATGATGCGACAGATACTCCGAAGTTGCTAACTATTGAGGCATACGCCTGAATTGCTTGCATCCTTATAAGTCTATTATCAACTTCTCTTGGTACAAATATTATAGATCCGGGCTTTAGTTGCAAAGCAGTCTCCCTTTTTTTATCACTCATAAATACATTTTTTTTACTATGCACTCTATAGGAATCACCATTGGGCAAGAGGACATAGATAGATTTCATATCAGCTGATTCTAAAGCCCCTCCTTGCTTATCTAGATAATAATCGATATCTTGACCTAAACTAAATTGAGCAGTTCCTTGTGTTGCAACTTGTCCGTATACGTATATGTAATTGCTAAGTTCAGGAATTATAATTTCGTCATCATTCTGTAAAATAATATTTGAAGACGGACTTTTTCTTAGAACATTTAAATCAAATTCAGCTCTAATTCTTCCAGATGTTTTGGTTTTCTTCAACTCTTGCATTATGGAGAATAGTGACTTATTTTCGGAAGATTGTGGGTTTGATGAGCTCTGATCTAATAGTATTCCTAATAAATTTTCATACAAACTTTCATTTGCTAATTTATTGATTTCTTTTGTTTTTTGATTATTTAAAACTCCGCCATATGGATATGCATTTTTAGTATAACCTCCAGATCTTTCTATTAATTCTAATATCCCATCACCTTCTTTCATAAGATATGTTCCTGGTCTATTAACTGCTCCAGATATAGAAACCTCTCTAAAACTATATTTTTTTATGTTTAAATAGTCTTGGTCTTTGGATGGTATATTTTTTAAATCTTCAACGCTTGATATGCTCATAGCGCTCATAATATCTCTATCAATTCTCTCTAATGTGATATCGTTTGTATCAGCATCAAAGCTCAAACCATTTGCAAAGAATAAAGCTTTGTCTAAGTTTTCATCTTTCTTAAGCTCATATATATAAGGTCTTTTTACAGCGCCATTTACAGCTACCCTATGTGAAGATGGCTCTACAAAAACTACGTCACCAGATTGAAGTCTAAAGTTAGCTACAGAATTTCCATAAATTAATAATTCGTAAATATCTATTGTATTAATGACTTCATTATTTCTTTTTACCTTTATGTTTCTGTAACTACCGAATTCATCAACACCCCCAGCCATGCTTAAAGCGTGTAATGGGTTTGAATTACCGCTAATAGTGTATATTCCAGGATTAAATACATTGCCTGCAATCACAACATTAATATCTCTAATATTTGTTAAGGAAACATAAGCTTCGGTTCCAATGTAGATCGTTGAAATCTTTGCTTTAATATATTTAGTGGCCTCACTCAAAGACATTCCAGATAAATTAATTTTTCCAATATCAGATATAAGAACTGATCCATCTCTTTTAATTTGATATTTATCTTTTGAAGATTTTTGGCCTATAAGCTCTATTTCTATTACATCTCCATAATCTAAAATATATGAGGGATCAAAATTTGGTTCATTTACAGGCATAAATGTTGTCTGGATAGTATTAAAAAAATCCTCGCCGTATATTTTCCTTAAGTCATCTTTTTTCTTATCTTCTTCGACATCTTTCTCATCATCAATATCATCAAGATATTTTTTTTCTAATTTTGAAGACTCCCTTCTATATACTGGTTTCTCAAAATCTTCTTCGCCTTCTTTTGCTTTTCTAATAAGGTCTTGACGGATATCTTCAGGAAGACTCTCAAGATATGCCTCATCAAGTTCTTGTGAAGCTACTGGCAAAACAATCGACAAGATAATAATTGATAAAAATATATTTTTCATGATTTAGAGCTCTTCAAAAATTTAAGTAATATATCAGCATTATATATCAATATAATTTCTTTCGAACAAGTTGATATATATTATTGTATTGGCTATGTTAATCCAGGAATTTCAACTCCTGAAAATTTTTTGGTGAGACTAATAAGCTCTTGCATTTCTAAGTCGACCTCTTTAACTGTCAGAGTTGATTTATTTGATTGAAAAATAAACCTGAATCCAATCTTTATTTTATTAATTTTTTTATTTTCGTAAAAATCAAAAACAAAAACATCCTTAAGGTTTTTAGTTTTATGATGGAGCAAAAGCTTTTCCAACTCAGAAATCAAAATTGGATCTGAGACAATAAATGATATATCTCTGGTCGATGATGGAAGTTCTGATGTAGGAATATATTTTGTTCCAAAGGTATCTGTATTTGGTTTTTCTTTAGAATAATTTAAAATTGAATCAGGAATATCATCAAAATCGATTTCAAGTACAAATATATTGTTTTTTGATTTGCTCTTGATATCTTTCCTGTCAATCTGTTTTATAGCTTCTTGATTTAAGATCATATTTAAAGGTTTGAATATATTTATAATATATTTTTTATCAAGATTTTTAGAAAAGTCTTGATAATTAAACCCAACTCTACCTGATATTATTAAACCCAATTTTTTTATATTCTTAATTTTTGGATTAGAGATATAGATGTCAGATATTTCAAACAACTTAATAGAATCCTTTTGCCTATTTTCATTAAAAGTAAGATTTTCAATAAGCGAATCTTCTATATTTGTTCTTAAAAACCTCTTATTAGAATCGATTGGATTATCGATATTTATAGCTTCTTTATGATTATGGTCACTGAATGGCATATTAATAACTTCATTAAATCCACGATCAATCAGAAACTGCTTTAGAGCTTCTTCCTTTGAAGTAAAAAATGAATGGGGTGCTGCTAAATTAGAAAATTCTTTAAGATTAAACTTAAATTCTTTTGACTTAATATTGTTATAACCAATTACCCTTGCAACTTCTTCTGCCAAATCATTCTGATGAGAAATATCATGTCGATGTGATGGTATTTCAACAAATTTATTAATGCATTTGAAACCTAATTTCTTTAAAGTGTCTATATAGAAGTCTTCACTTATTTCTGTACCAAGAATCCTTGAAATTAATGCAGCGTCTAGATCTAGATGTTGAGGTGATACATTTTTGCAATCTTGACTAAAAATACCTGAATTCTTTACTTTTGCATGATCAAGAACAATTTTTAAAAATCTTTTAAGGGCTAGATCATGGAGTTCTGGGTCAACTCCTCTCTCAAATTTATATGCAGCATCTGATTGAAGGTCATATTTTACTGACTTACCTATGATTGATTCTGGATTAAAATACGCGCATTCAATCAAAACATTTGTTGTAGAATCTTCACAGCAAGTACTTTTGCCGCCCATGACCCCTGCTAAATTTATTATTTTATTATCTGAAAAAAATACACAATTATGTCCAGATAGCTCTATTGATTGATCAGTTATTGTTATAAATTTTTCATTAGTTTCTAAATTTTTAAAATCTAGGGATTGTCCTAATTTTGAAAAATCATAACAATGAGTTGGTTGACCAATCTCATAAGCTAAATAATTTGAAATATCAGTAAAAAAATTATTCTTTTTTATATCGAGATCAGTAAAATATGATTCTAAATATGGTTCATATTTTTTAACTTTGCCATCAATTTCAATATTAAGAAATGAAATTCTAGGGCAGTCTTTTGGAGAATGATTATTAAATGTAATATCTAAAGAATTAATAGCTCCGTTTGATATTTCTAGAAACGTATTTATTTTATAGAACGCACCTAAATCTCTTGCCAGTCCTTTCAAAGACAGGCAATCACCTCGATTTGGTGTAAATTCTATATCAATAATTTCGCCGTATATTTCATTTTCATGGCCAAGCTGGAATAATTTATCAGAAATATCCTCTATTGATGGTTTATCGATTAAGAATCGTAATAAATGCTTGTAAAAAATTTTCATGAAAACTGTTTTAAAAAATCTAAGTTTGATTTATAGAAATCTCGAATATCATTAACTCCATATTTAAGCATTGCTATTCTTTCTATACCAAGACCAAAAGCAAGGCCAGAAAAATCCATAGAATTAATATTGCAATTATTTAAGACAATTGGATTTACTATTCCGCACCCAAGTATTTCAAGCCATGCTCCATTATCAGATTTTATGTCAACCTCTGCAGAAGGTTCAGTGAAAGGAAAATAAGAAGGCCTAAAACGGACCTCAACATTTGTTCCAAACAAGTCATAAATTATTTTATAAATTAAGTCTTTTAATTGCGCAAAACTGACATTTTTTTCAATGTGAATTCCTTCCAGCTGATGAAACATAGGTAAATGTGTTGCATCATCGTCTTTCCTGTAAACCTTTCCACCAGAAATAAAAGAGAAAGGGGGATTGTTTGAGATCATTGCTCTTATTTGTACTGGAGAAGTATGTGTTCTTAGAACGTAAGACTTTTGCTGAGCGTAAAAAGTATCATGCATTTGTCGTGCAGGATGGGTTTTTTTAATATTTAGCATATCAAAATTATATTCTTCGGTTTCAACTTCAGGTCCTTCAATAGCATCGAATCCATACTTTGAAAGCAAATCTATCAAATAAATTTTAGTTTGGTTTATAGGATGCTCAGTACCATAATCTTTGATAAGAGTTGGTTTAATGCCTTTATTAATTGACATTAATTATTTTTATTTGGTGGCGTGCTCAACCAGCTTCTGAAATGTTGCATTATCATTAATAGCAAGATCAGACAAAATTTTTCTATCTAATTCAATATTTTTAGATGCGAACCCGTTCATTAAATTAGAATATGAAACACCAAGGGCTCTTGAGGCTGCATTGATTCTAGCAATCCATAACGACCTAAAAGCTCTTTTTCTGTTTTTTCTATCCCTAAAAGCATATTGAAGAGATTTTATGTTTGACTGTTTTGCTGTTTTGTAAAGCCTACTTCTTGCCCCGTAATGACCTTTTGTAGAACTAAGTACTTTTTTGTGCTTTGCTTTTGCTGTTACTGATTTTGTTACTCTTGGCATGATGTATTACCTATTGATTAGATTAGATGCCATTTTAAGAACTGTTCCTGACAACTTATTTAGGCCTCTATTATGACGCTTTCTCTTAGTGGATTGTTTGGTTAAAATATGATTCCTGTTAGCGCCTCTACTTTTAACAGAGGACCCAGTCTTTTTGAATCTTTTAGCTGCCCCAGAATGAGTTTTTAATTTATATCCCATAATCTTTATCTTTATATAATTTTTACTTCCTCTTTAAAGGCGAAAGAACCATTAATAACTGGCGTCCTTCTAAAGATGGCTCTTGATCTACTTGAGCAATATCTTCTAGCTCTTCTCTCAATCTATTTAAAAGATTAAGTCCCATATCACTATTAAGAATCTCTCTACCTCTAAATCGGACGCTTATTTTAGTCTTATCTCCGTCAAGAATAAAGCTTTTAATCTTTTTTAATTTAATATTGTAGTCACCAATATCGGTAGAAGGCCTAAATTTTATCTCCTTAGTTGTATTTCTTTTAGTTTTTGCTTTTGAAGAGGATGTGCTTTTCTTTTTATAAAATAAATGCTTTCCATAGTCTAATAGCTTACAAACAACAGGATTAGAGTCTGAAGGGGAGACTTGAACTAAATCAAGAGAAGCATTGCTAGCTTTTTTCAATGCATCATCTATTGAGACCATTCCTTGTTTATCACCATTTTCATCAATAAGCATTACTTCAGGAGCTTTAATCTTATTATTAATAGGAGTTATATTTTTTTTAGTAGCTATGATATTTACCTAAGATTATAGTAATTTAAAGAACTTAATTTTAATAAAAGAAGGTTTAACAAAAGAATAATGTATTTAAAGTGATGAATGATTATGCATATCGATTGCATTTTAAACTAATTGATATACTACGTAAATATATTTCTTCTATGACTGAAGGTAGTAATTTTTCCATTTACCATCTTCAAAACTATAAACTTCTCTTTTATTGATTCTTGATTCATGACCTATCCAAAACTCAAAATAATAAGGCACGAAAGAGAAACCACCCCAATATTCCGGTCTTTTGTCTAAATTTATATTTGACTTATAGGTTAAATCATAATTCTTAATAATATCTTTGTAAGAATTGATTGGAAGAGATTGTCTTGAACTAATTGCTAATGCATTTTTTTCTTTTGATCTTTTTAAAAAATGTGTATCGGAAAATGAACTATTGGTTTTTTTTATTTTTGCTTTAATTCTTATTTGGGTGTCTATCTTAGACCAATAGAATAAAGCAGAAATCTGTTTATGATTTTGAAAGTCCTTTGCCTTGCGAGATTCATAATTTGTAAAAAATATCCATTCATCTCCTAAAATATATTTCAAATTAACATATCTAGATTCTACTTCTTTTGCAGGAGAGTTAAATGAGCTTATTGCAATCGCTTCTATTGCTGGCTGATTTTTTTTAAGAGCCTTCTTATAATATTTTGCAAACTCATCATATGGCTTAGATGGGTCTAATTTAATTATCTTAATCATTATTTAAACTATGTGATAAAGATTTATATCTTTGGATTATTTTCTCATCAGAGAAAGATGTTTCTGCATGTTTTCTGCAATATTTTGTCATTTCAATATACGAGTTAGGTTCCAGGTTCACCATTTTAATCATTTTGACCTTTAAATCATCAACATTTTTTGGTTTAACAAAATATCCTGTCTTACCTTCTATTATAGTTTCATTACAACCTGGTAAATCTGTTGTTATGATCGGCCTTCCTAAGGCAAGCCCCTCTATCAGGATTCTTGGCACTCCCTCATTATAGTATGTGGGTAAGATAACGCATGAGGAACTTATGATAATATCTTTGATGTTATCAACATTACCAAGATAAT
>CENF01014111.1_pt1 | contig 12689 bp, 11 predicted proteins | sample 361291 | NCBI WGS metagenome assembly CENF01 (sample SAMEA2619399, study PRJEB7988) | marine metagenome | isolation source: saline water (ENVO:00002010), including | reverse complement strand
TTCCAATTTCTTTTCCTTATATTTCTGTTAATTGAGGATTCTGAGCTGCATGAGGATGATTCGAATCATCATATACCTTTAGTTTAGAAAACATTTTTCTACCCAATTTACTCTTGGGCAGCATTCCTTTAACAGCGCTCTTAATTACTTCGCTTGCTGAGTCTTCAAGAACTTCCCCTAAAAGCTTTGATTTTATTCCACCTGGATACCCTGAATGCCTAAAGTATCTTTTCTGGTCTTTCTTTTGCCCAGTTACATGAATGTCTTTTGCGTTAACAACCACTACAAAATCCCCCATGTCTGCATTGGGTGTATATTCAGGTTTATTCTTCCCAGATAAAACCTTCGCTATTTGCGCAGCGAACCTACCTAAAGTTTTACCTTTAGCATCCAAAAGGATCCATGTTTCTTGAATGTCAGATTTTTTAAAACTTTGCGTATTCATTGGTTGCACCCAAAAATTAAAATTCGATTTAGATTGTAGGCGCGCGCATTTTAATGCTTACATAAAGCATATTCAACCAGAACTTTATAAATTATCTCTTCTAGTTTAATAAAAAAATAATAAAAATTACCCATTTAATCGGTATTTGGTTAAATTATGATGATAGTTATGAAATTCAACATTCTTAAACAAAGCTATAAAATAATAATCTCTTTACTGATCGGCTTTATATTTGGCATAGTTTTCTTAAAAATTTTTGAAGTACTACCAATAAATGAAGAGATAAATAGTAAGAGCAATACCCCCGTTTCATATAACTCAGCTGTCTCTAAGGCGTCTCCTGCTGTTGTAAATATTTTCAGCGAACAATTAGTTAATAACAGGATAAATAGACCCAGAAAAAATATAGATTCCATATTTGGTAAAAAAAGGAATCAAATAAAAACAAGTTTAGGATCTGGAGTGTTATTTAGTTCTGACGGTTACATCCTAACTAATCAGCATGTAATAGGAGATAAGAATCTAAATGTTATTGTTGAGCTTTCAGATGGAAGAAAAATTAATGCCAAAATTATAGGCATTGATAAAGGTACCGATCTTGCTGTTCTTAAAGCAGACTTAGGTGATGAAGTATACCCCTCTATAGAGATTGAAGACTCAGATAAAGTGCAAATTGGAGATATTGTATTAGCTATTGGTAACCCTTACGGGTTAGGCCAATCAGTTAGCATGGGCATTGTAAGTGCTACAGGAAGAGAGTATGAAAACCCCTATTCTAATTATTTACAAACAGATGCTTCTATTAATAAAGGTAATTCTGGGGGTGCATTAATTGATATCAATGGAAGATTGATAGGTATTAATACAATAATAAGATCAACTTCCGGAGGTTCTGATGGTGTAGGCCTTGCAATTCCATCTTCCGTTGCCCTTAATGTTATTAGCGATCTTATTCAATACGGTGAAGTGAGAAGAGGTTGGTTGGGATTTAGTATAGACCAAGTAGTTTTATTAAACCGAGGTCAACTCCTAGTATCAGAAGTTACTCCAGAAAGTCCTGCAAGTAAATCAGGCCTCATTAAACAAGATTTAATATTGACTATTAATGAGCAAACTGCATCTTATGAAAACCTTTTTAAGACATTTGCAAGATCTAAACCCGGAGATTCAGTTTTATTAGGAATATTAAGAAATAAAGAAAATATAGATATAGAAATTATCTCAGGAGAGCTTAATTAGTCCTTTTTTCTCTTTTCTACAGAAATAGCATGCGCTGTTAGCCCTTCTGCTCTAGCTATCACCGATGCTTGGTCTATCAACTCATTGTACAAACCTTTATTAGATTTAGTTTTTAGAGATACTTTTGTAGAGCTCACCATAAAATCTTCTACTGATAATGGCGAGCTGAATCTGGAGCTGGTATTTGTGGGCAAAATATGGCTTGGACCCAAAACATAGTCGGACAATGAGACAGCTGAATCTTGCCCTTCAAGAATTATTCCTGCAATTAAGTCTTTTGTGTCAATCTCACTATTGTCAAAAGCTAAATGAAGGTGCTCGGGAGCAAATCTATTGATAATTTTTATAGATTGTTCGAGATTATCAATTTTTATGATTAAACCATTTTTTTTCAAAGAAGATTTAATAATCGATGCCCTGTCAAGATTCGGTAATTCCTTATTTATGATCTCTTTTATCTCTTTGATAACCTCTTCAGAAGAGCAGATAAGAATTGAACTTGCATCTTCATCGTGTTCTGCCTGAGCCATAAGATCCCAAGCAACTATCTCTGGTGAAGAAGTGCTATTAGCTAAAATAACTATCTCAGAAGGACCTGCTATAGAATCGATGCCTACAGTGCCAAATAATTGTCTTTTTGCTTCAGCTACATAAGCATTTCCTGGACCTACTACCTTATCTACTTTAGGAATAGATTCTGTTCCAAATGAAAAAGCTGCTATAGCTTGAGCTCCCCCTAGCTTTGCTATATTTCTAATTCCAGCTACTTTAGCAGCAGCAATGGTCAGATCATTTATATGACCCCCAGTAGATGGGGTCGTTAAATATAAATCTCTAACTTCACTAGCTATTGCTGGACCGGCGGCCATTAAAACAGATGAGGGGTATGAAGCCTTCCCTCCTGGAACATACAATAAAGCACTTTTAATTGGTTTAAATAATCTTGAAACTTCAGAATCAATTGGGGTTAAATCTAAAGAATCTCTGCATTTAGAATGAAATTCCATAATATTTCTAAAAGAAAACTCTAAAGCCGCTATTACTTCTTTGTTTATCCTTCCGAAGCAAGCGTTTATTTCATTCTCTGAAATAAAAAAATCTTCTAGTAAATAATTATCTAGTTTTTTTGTTATCTCTCTAAGGGCAACGTCTCCTCTAGACGAAACATCTAAGATTATTTCAGAAACAGATGAAATAATTGCTTTATCAACAGATTCTTTCTTAGAAAGGAAATTTGAAATATTAGAATCAAATTCTTTATTTAAGATATTTAGTTCTTCTTGAAACATAAGTCTAATTAAAAACGCCTACTAGTTCTTGAATTAAAATCGATTTAGTTTTCAAAGCAGCTTTGTTAGCAATCAATCTTGTTGAAATATCTCTTATAACTTGGATCTCTTGTAATCCGTTTTCTTTCAAGGTCTTTCCACTTTCAACAAGGTCAATTATTGCGTCTGATAAACCCATCAAAGGAGCGATCTCTTGAGCTCCATGTAAATAAATAATTTCCGATTGTATTCCAATAGACTCCATGAATCTGATTGAGCTTTTAGGGTATTTAGTTGCTATCTTCATCCTTGTAGACCCCATCAATAAATCCTTCTTTCCTGCTAAAGACAATCTGCATCGTCCTATCTCCAGATCCTTTAATTCTATAAATTCTTCAGACTCCTTCTCTATCAATATATCCTTTCCTACAAGCCCTAAATGGGCAACACCTGAAGTTACGTATGCCGGAACATCCCAACCTCTAACTAATAAAATTTTTACTTTGCTATTTTTCGTATCTAAAACTAATTTTCTAGTTTTTGTTGGATCGTCTATTAGCTCAAATTGACTACCTTTAAGAATAGGGAGAACTTTTTCATAAACCCTTCCTTTAGGTAATGCCAATATTAACGATTCTTCTGTACCTTCCATTGCAATTACTAAGATATTCTTTCTATGTCAGCACCTAGCATTTTTAATTTTTCTTCTATCCTCTCGTAACCTCTATCAATATGATAAATCCTATCTATTGTTGTAGAGCCTTCAGCGACTAAACCTGCTAAAACTAGACTAGCAGAAGCTCTTAAATCTGTTGCCATTACAGGTGCGCCTTTAAGATTTTCAATTCCTTCAATTACGGCAGTATTTCCTTTGAGAGTAATATCCCCTCCCATTCTTGCTATTTCTTGTACATGCATAAATCTGTTCTCGAAAACTGTTTCAGTAACAGTAGCATGCCCTTTAGCAATAGAATTTAAAGCTACAAACTGAGCTTGCATATCTGTTGGAAAAGAAGGGTAAGGACCTGTAGTAAGGCTTGTTGGCATAGGTCTATCCTTTTCCATTGTAATTTGAACCCAATCTTGACCAGTTTGAATTACAGCACCTGTAGACTCGAGTTTAGTTATTACTGAAGAAAGGTATTCTGGCTTAACAGACTTTATTCTTACATTTCCTCCAGTCATAGCTGTTGCAGTCAAATAAGTTCCTACCTCGACTCTATCAGGCATGACAGAGAAGGCGGCACCCTGAAGGGCATCTACACCTTGAATTATTATAGTATCAGACCCTGACCCTTTAATCTTAGCACCCATTTTTATTAAGCAATTAGTCAAATCAACCACTTCCGGTTCTTTAGCAGCATTTTGAATAGTGGTTGTGCCTTCTGCTAAACAAGCTGCCATAATTACATTTTCAGTAGCAGTCACGCTAACTGGGTCAAAAGCTATTTTTGCCCCTTTAAGCCTTCCATTCACAGAAGCTTTAATGTAACCGTCTTCTATATTTATATCGGCTCCCATTGCTCGCATCGCTTCGATATGAAGATTCACAGGTCTGCTTCCAATAGCACACCCTCCCGGTAAAGCTACAGTAGCTTCCTGATATCTTGCAAGAAGTGGCCCTAAAACCAATATAGACGCCCTCATAGTCTTAACCAACTCATAACGAGCATCTAGGTTCTTAATTGAAGAAGTGTCTACCTGAACTTCCATATCATCACTCAACATGACATCTACACCCATTGAGCCTAAAAGTTCTAACATGGTTGTAACATCGTTAAGGTGTGGTAAATTTCTTACCGTTACAGGTGAATCTGACAATAAAGAAGAAGCTAATATTGGTAACGCAGAATTTTTAGCCCCTGATGCATAAATCTCCCCATTTAAAGGCATCCCACCCTTGATTAATAGCTTATCCATTTATACAGATGCTATCCATTTGTCTATAACTGTCGAGATGTGATTGTTGTTTTTTTCCATTAAAGAATAAAATTGACTTCTAAAAGTTAGACCTAAATTAATACCATTAACTACAATATTTATTATCTTCCATTCATTATTATTATCTAAATACATACTATATACGCCAGGGTAAACCTTAGAAGATGTAATTATCTCAATATGAACCTTAACCTTATTTGGTGATTTAGCCATATTCTTGGGAGGTAATACTTTTATCTTTTCATCTTTAAATTCAATTAGAGTTTTTGAATAAGTATTTAATAAGCTAGTCCTGAAGGCCTCTGAAAATCTTTCCCTTTGAGAAATGGTTGAAGCTTTATAGTGCTTACCCATAACATTTCTAGCTATTCTTTTGAAATCAACTATAGGACTAAAAGCATTACTTATTTCCTGAACAAATAAGTCAGGATCTTCTTCAAATAAATCATTCTTGGTTTGCAAAATAAGAATAATATTATTGTGTGTTCTTTCAGCGTGTTCGTGAGCAGAAAAGTTATCTGCAACAATAAGAAAACTATTACTTATAAAAATAGTCAATAGTATGAGTAGTTTTAGGGTTTTTCTCATTGGAGATAAATATGAATAAGTTTCGTTTTAGGATTATTATATCACTTGAGATTTATCTAAATTAAATAGTTTGGTCTATAAATATTATGACAATAGCATTTGCATCCATAATTTCAGGCATTGCACTAATATGGATTAGTGCAGAGAAATTAGAAAAATACTCTGTTTTATCCGCTAAACAATTCGGAATGTCTCCATTCCTTATTGGCTCCACTGTAATAGCTTTTGGAACGTCGGCACCTGAAATGCTAACTACCCTGTTTGTTTCATTAGAAGACCAAGGAGCAATGGTTATAGGTAACGTTATTGGCTCTAACGTTGCCAATCTATCTCTTGTTTTTGGTTCAATGTTATTTGTTGTTTCAATAAAGAAGCTAAGCATCTCTCAACCCCAGACCATTAACAAAAATTTACTAATCCTCTTAGCTTCAAGCTTGTTAGTTTGGGGTGTCATAGCAATTGATCCATTTAATATTATTAGTTCTATTATCTTGTTAATTGCCTTATTGGCTGTAATTTCCTTCTGGTACAAGAACAACCAAGAAATGCCTGATACAGAAGATAAGAATAGTTCGAAAAATAGTTTTAATAAGTTAATTTTATCTTTGGTTGCTTTAGTTTTTGCTGCTTGGCTTATTACAACAGGAGCCAATCTAATTTTAGAAAACTTTAACTTAGGTCAGTTATTTATTGGCTACACAGTCCTTGCAATAGGAACAAGCCTCCCCGAAATAGCTGCTTCCGTTTCCCTGGCGCTTAAAGGCAGATATGAGGCAGTTGCAGGCACTTTAATTGGCTCAAACATCTTTAATGGTTTGTGTGTTTTAGCTATTCCAGGTCTTTTTAGAAGTAGTAAAATGGGCTTAGGTTGGCAATATTCAGATTGGTCTAGCTTATTAGTAATTCTTTTTGCAATAACTGTCTTATTTTGCACTTATATCTTTATGCTTGCTAAGCAAGCTAGAAGAGCTGGCCTCTTACTTAGTATATTATTCTTAAGCATCTACTTTATTTCTTTAATTTATGCTTATTAATTCTAAAATACGGAACAATTATGAAAGAAAATAAACACCTTAAGGTAGGAAGAAGAACGATAAGAATAGAAGCAAAAGGACTGGATAACCTTGCTAAATCTATCGGACACGAATTTGATGATGTATGTGACAAACTATTACAAACAAAAGGAAAAATTATTACTCTAGGAATAGGGAAATCTGGTCATATAGCTAAAAAAGTTTCTGCTACCTTGTCTAGTACAGGTTCTCCTTCTAACTTTATAAATGCAGCCGAAGCATTACACGGAGATATAGGTGGAATTAACAAATCTGACAAAGTTTTAATCTTTTCTCACTCTGGCCAAAGTAAAGAGATATTAGATTTGTTGCCTTATTTAAAAAACCTAGGCTGTGATTTCTTTTCAATTACCGGATCTAAAGATTCAATGATTGCAAAGAATTCAAACATAAACATAGATACCGGCATATCGGAAGAAGCTTGTCCCTTAGATTTAGCTCCTACTACAAGCACAACTGCCTCTCTTGCTTTAGGAGACGCCATAGCAGTAGCTTTGTTAGAAGCAAAAAGCTTTAAAGCAGATGATTTTGCTAAATCTCATCCGGGAGGCAAACTTGGGAAAAGATTGATACTTAAAGCAGAAGATGTAATGAAGAAAGGAGAAGAATTACCAATAGTCTTACCAACTGACAGCCTTGCTAAAACTCTAATTGAGATAAGCTCTAAAGGACTGGGTGTAGCTTTAGTTATAGAAAAATCTAGCCTAAAAGGTATTTTTACAGATGGAGATCTTAGAAGAGCTTTAAACAAGAAAATAGACTTACTAGAAGCTCCCATATCCAAATTAATGTCTAAAAAAGCAAAAACTATAAGGCATTCAGCTTTGGCAACTGAAGCAATTAAACTAATGCAAAAAAATCAAATTTACTCCTTGGTGGTCCTTGATCAAAAAAAGAAGCCTAAAGGGTTAATTAGAATGCATGATTTGATAGAAGCTGGGCTAGTTTAAATTGACTAATTTGTCTAATTTTTTTAATAAAGCACCTCTATTTATTGGGCTGTTACTTATGGCAACCTCTTTTGTTGTCTACCCTTCTGCTAATACACCTTTTCTATCTAACAACGTTATTGAATTCAAAAATTCTGTATATGAGAGCTATGGACAAGGCAATGAAAAACTCATTCTTAGATTCAAAGAAGGAAGCATGAACTTAGATAATAGAGTTATTAATCTAATTGGTGATGTTGAAGGAACATTTAACTTGGATGGAAAAACTTTTAACTTAAAGACTAATGGTCTAAGAGGCAATCTTCTAGATAAAACTATTTCTTCTAAAAAAAGCACTTTATTTAAAACCGAAGATATTGAGATTGTTTCATCTGATATGGAAATAGCCCAAACACCTCTAGCAAGATTAAAGATTCACTTTAATAATGTAAATCTCGATAAAATAAACTTAGGGTCAAAGATAAATAAAGGCAAGGCTGATGAGGTAGAGCTTTTTTTGGCTAAAGACTTAATATTGATGAAAGGAAATGCAGAGTTCAATGATGATAATATGAAAATTATTTCTGATGAAATTCACTATGATCTAAGTCAAGACAGAGTATTGAAATCTGTAAACTCAAAAATTATAAATAATCTATGAAATTATCTGTTGAAAATATCAGCAAGAGCTATGCTAATAAAAAAGCAGTAGATGATATTTCTTTTGAAATGAACTCAGGAGAAACCTTAGGCTTGTTGGGCCCTAACGGAGCAGGAAAAACAACATTGTTTTACATTATTGCGGGCTTGCTAAGAAAAGGTTCTGGATCTATTAAACTAGACTCAGAAGATGTAAGTGCTATGAATATATCTGAACGATCTAACTTAGGGTTATCTTACTTGCCGCAAGAAGCTTCAATATTTAGGAAACTAACAGTAAAAGAGAACATACTTGCTGCGCTCGAGCAGAGGAATGATTTAAATCCAGACTCAATTAATCATGAATTAAATAATCTGCTGAATGAATTTAACTTAAATGAGTTCTCAGAAACTATAGGAATCAAACTATCTGGCGGTGAAAGACGAAGAACCGAAATTGCAAGATCTTTGGGGTCTAACCCAAAATTTATTCTTTTAGACGAGCCATTTGCTGGTATTGACCCTATTGCAGTATCAGATCTCAAGCAGACTATAAAACAACTTAAATCTAAGAATATTGGTGTATTGATAAGCGATCACAACGTGCGAGAAACCATGCAAATTTGCGATCAAGTATTGATAATTAACCAAGGAAAATTAATTGCACAAGGGCTGCCAGAAGAAGTTAGCAAAGATCCATTAGTAAAAGATGTTTACCTTGGGAAGGACTTTAAACAATAAAGTGAAGCAAGGTCTAAGACAGAAGCATAAATTATCTGTAAACCTTACGTTAAATCTTCAAAAACAGATTGAACTTTTATCTCACAGCGGCTTAGAGATTAGATTAGACCTAGACGATTTAATAGCTGAGTTTTGTAAAGAGTCAAAGAATAAGAAAATAAACTACTTTAGAGATGAAGTTATTACCGACCGATTAGTAAATTCAATAAACCCTGACCTAAACAATAATTCCTTCGAACTACCGATTGATCAAGAAGAAGGTTTGCGTGAGAAACTTATGGATCAGTTGGCTATCTCTCCGCTAAAAGGATACGAAATCTTAATTGGAGAAATTATCATTGATTCAATCTTGGGCAATGGAAGATTGGATCCAGAGCTTGAGTACGAAGATATAAAAAGGATAGTTAAAGAGGACTTTAATTTAAATATTAATGATACAAAAATTGAATCTATACTAAATTTAATTCAAAATTTTGATCCCCCTGGCTGCGGTTATAGATCTATTGAAGAATCGTTACAAATACAAGTTTTTAATTTAGATTTAGTTAAAGAAGAACAAGATAAAATCATGGGATCTTTAACTTCTCTCCTAAATCAAGATCTAAGAAAAGAAGACCTTAGCCCTGAAATTAAGATTCAAATAGAAAAGTTAAACCTCAATCAAAGTTTAAACTTTGGCTCTAATGAGAACTTGTATGTAAGGCCGGACTTATTGGCCTTTTCACATAAAAACTCTTGGCAAGTTACTCTCAATGATGACTTTATGAATAAAGAATTTATAGAAATAGTTAAAGAAGAAATGCAATCTTCAAATAACAAAAAAATTATAGAAGCCAAATCATTCTTAAGAGGGGTAGAGAGAAGACAGCAGACTCTTTTCCTCGTGGGTCAATATATATTGACTGCTCAGAGTGAATTCCTAAATAAAAAAACAGACAGGAAGCCAGTTACAAATAAAGAGATAGCAAGGGCTCTTGAAATAAGTGAATCTACAGTTTCGAGAATAGTAAAAAATAAGTACATTCAATTACCTGATAAGGTGATTCCTTTAAAAAATTTATTGCAAAAGAAGGTAAATAAAAATGCTGATGGGAAAGATATTACTGCCAAGGAACTACAAAACTTTATAACGTTATTAATCTCAGAAGAGAACTCTAACAAGCCCCTAAGTGATGAAAACATTCGAATCTTATTATCCACTAAGTATCAAGTAAGTGTCGCAAGAAGAACAGTAACTAAGTATAGAGAGAAAGCTGGAATTAACTCAACGCGTGTCAGAAAGATAAATTAAACTATTCTTCATTGCTGTCTTCAAACCAGCCATCGAATTTGGTTTCTGGTTCAGAAATATTACCTTTAATTATCCATTTTCCCGAACTCAATTTATCTAGATTTCTTTCAAAGGCCTTTCCTGCTATATATACAACCCCAGCAGTAATAGGACCGCCCAATACTAAGGCATACGCAGGTAGATATTCTCTCAACGGAAGAGTCATGATTACTTCTAGGTTAAGTTTATCTAAATTTCCTTTCTTATCTCTAGAGATTTCACCAGTCCAGTTGAATTGACTGGAGCCACTTTTGAGTAAAATAGGTTCTTTAATTTGCAAGCTTTTATCAGTAATCCTGAATTTCCCTTTAACGCTATCAGCATTAAATCCTCTTTTATATAATTTTCTAAAATCTAAATTTGTTACTTTTTCAAATGAATCAGTAATATTAAAAATATTAACCAGTCTTAATACATTATTGGTTGCGTCTAAATCTCCACTGTTTCTTATTGTTAGGCCTTCTAGATTTGCTGAAACTTCTCCCTTAATCGAATTGTAGTCAAAAAGCCAAGGCAGATCGTTCCAAAATAAATCTGCGTCTAAGCTTAACGTATCCAATTCAAAATTTGGTTTAATACCTATCTGAATCATTGCTTTCTCTGGAGATCCAGAATAAATCTTTGTTCGAAGGCTTGTAGTCCATCCAATTGAATTCTTAATAATTCTTAAGGAGGACATCCCTTGATTAGTATTCTTTAAACTCCATCTTCCGTATGTCCCTTTAATGCCATTAAGAGTTAGTTGATTATTTTCCGGAATAATTGAAAATTCCCAATTTCCGTAATTCTTACCGTTGAAGAAGATTTTTTCTGCACTGAAATCTAATTCATCGCTAATACCATTATATAAATTAAGAAAGCTATCTTTAGACCCGCTCGAAGATTGATTAATTCTAATGAAATCGAATTTAAAAGATAAATTTCTTTGATTATCTTCTGGCACTAACAGTATTCCACTTAAGTCATCATTAATAAATCTGTACTCAATTCCCTGTTTTGTTCTTGAGGATTTAAATCTAGTTTTGGACAAGCTTAAATTTGAAAAATTTGTTTCTTGAACTAGTAAATCTTTTATATAGAAATTTCCAGACCCTTCTTCTTCAAATATCCCTAAGGAAATGAGAGAACCTAAGTCTAATTTTTGTAGCTCTCCTACTAATAAGATCTGCTTATCTAGAATTGATACACTTTGTTTTTTCTTTCCAGCTATTACAAATCCTTCCGTCGTATTATTTGTAAAATTAAATTTTCCCCTAAATAAATCTCCATACTTAAAGCCTAATTGGGGAGGCTTATTCAGAAAAGATTTAAAAGCTAGACGGAAGTCGACTTTAGTATCTTCTAATTTAGTAAAGGGGTCAGGTAAATTTATAGAAATGCCTGCTAAATTAGACAAAACTTCAATTTCAGGGTCTATGAAAGGTTCTTGTTTTATGAAGGAAGGAAGAGTTAATTTTATTTTAAATCTCGAAGAGCCCCTTATCTCTTCTTCAATATTAAAAGAAGACAATATTCTTTTGACAGAGAAAATTTCATCTGCAACTAATTGAGTATTATAACGACCTTCCTCCTTCCCCTTCCTTATATCAAATTTGACGGGGGTATCGTTTATTTTTATTGATGCAAAGCCGTCTTTAACACCATGAGAACTGTCATACTCTACTGATGAGTAAAGGTCAGAAAAAAACAAGCCTGTATTAGGGTTTTTAAAATTACCACCTTTAATTTTAGTGCCCAATATAAGATCTGCATTTTCTTCTAAGAGCCTGAAAGAAGAACTCAAAGGCGAAGTAAAATAAAAAGTAGTAGAGTGTTCTCCTGATTCTTCCGAAGCATCAAAAATTTGAGTTAAATTCGATAGCCTTAGTATTGTTAACAAAGGGCCCTTAGAACTGCCCTTAAGTTCTAATTTATAATTATTATTGCCCTTAAACGTCTTAATGGTTCCTTCAATCTCAGATCCATACAGATCACCCCCCAAAACCTCTCCTAGAAAAGTAGAATTGTTAATCTTTGCAACAAGGTCTATGTTCTTAATACTTAAGTCATTAATATCTAGGCATGAATCTTTTAAGAGCCCTTTGGACATAAAAGATGAGCTCGAATCGTTGTATTGATTATCAATCGGTCCTCTGTATATAAATAAAACCTCTTGCAAGGCGCCACATGATATTGAGTTTTGCAACCAAGTCTTTGTTAATGTTGTGTAATTTAAATTAGGAAAAAGATTTAAGGCATCTAAATAATCTAATTCATTCGAAGCTATTTTAAAAGATAGATCGCCAGAATTATCAATTGGACTAGGAAATAAATTTACTTGCCCTTTAATTAGAGTCCTTTCATAAGTTGCTTCAAAAGCAGAATCTGAGATAGATATTTTTTTATCTATTAACTTTAAATCTAGTTCTGAACTTAAATCGTTAAATATAATAGGGCTGTCAAATAGAGTGCCTAGATCAACTTGAAGATAAGGAGTATTTATATTTAATCTAGTAA
>CENF01195675.1_pt1 | contig 12728 bp, 9 predicted proteins | sample 361291 | NCBI WGS metagenome assembly CENF01 (sample SAMEA2619399, study PRJEB7988) | marine metagenome | isolation source: saline water (ENVO:00002010), including | reverse complement strand
CTTAAAAGATGAGGACAAATGGGGACCATAATTAAGGCTTCCATAGTTGGCTCTAATATGGGCCCTCCACTAGATAAAGAGTATGCCGTTGAACCCGTTGGTGTTGACACAACCAATCCGTCTGCATTTACGGTGTATAAACTTTTTCCATTTAAAGATGTATCCATTTCAATCATCCTTACTGCATCTTTACTATGAATGACAACGTCATTAAATGAAATATTATTTGAAATTTCCTTCCCGTTTCTAATGACAGACCCTATTAATGATATTCTTTCATCAACTGAATAATTATCAGATAAGATGTTATTTAAATTTTCTTCAATATGATTCGGAGATATATCTACTAAAAAACCAAGCCTGCCTCTGTTAATACCACAAATTGGTATATTAGCTTTTGCCAATTCTTGAGCTGAACGCAATAAAGTTCCGTCACCACCTATAATGAAAGCTATATCGCAATTATTTTTTATTTCTTCAATGGGTGTTTCCACTTTGCCTTTTAATAGAGCGCTTGAGCTTTTATCGAGAAAGTATTGAATATCTCTACTATCTAGGTATTTTATTACAGTATCTAGGCTATCTTTTACACTATCATCATCAATTTTTGAAATTATTGCAATTTTTTTAAACATTGACATTACACCCCCTCATTTGCATATATAACATTATATGTAAATTATTATAATATATTTTATAATATAATATTATATTAATAAAAAATGCATATTCTTATATGGAAAATTTAAATAAGAGACAAGAATTACTTTTAAAAGCACTTATAGAAAGCTTCATTTCCGACGGGCAACCGGTTGGCTCAACAAAATTATCACAAACATCAGATATTGGTATAAGTTCTGCAACAATTAGAAATGTATTTGTAGACTTAGAAGACCTCGGATACATATATTCACCTCATAAGTCAGCGGGAAGAGTGCCAACAGAACTAGCATACAGAGTGTTTGTTGACAAAATGATCAAAGTTCAACCGGTTAATAACAAGCTTATTAAAAAATTAAAATTAAACTTAACAAGAAACATAGAAAGAAAAAATATTGTAAAAAATACGAACGAGATTTTATCAAATATAACAGGGTTAGCTGGCATAATCTCTTTGCCTACTCACAATGATATTCAGCTTAAGCAGATAGATTTTTTAAAATTAAGTGACGATAAAATTTTAGCAATTTTAATAAACAAAAATAATGATGTTGAAAATAAAATTATAAGTCTGGATAAGAGTTATAATTCTTCTGAATTACAAGAAGCATCAAATTATCTTAATGCAATAATATCTGGACAATCAATTCATCATGTTAGAAAAATTTTATTAAATGAACTTGATGAAATGAGAAAAGATATGAATAGCATAATGTCCTCAGCAATAACCTTCGGAAAAAAACTTTTTTTAGATACGGATGACATGAAAAAAAATGATGATCTTTTTGTAAGCGGACAAACAAGATTAATGAACTGCAAAGAATTATCTGATATAGAAAAATTAAAAACTCTATTTGATGCATTTAGCGAGAAAAATAATATTCTCCATTTGCTAGATAAAAGTATAACTTCAGATGGTGTAAAAATATTTATAGGGGCTGAGTCAGGATACAATGTTTTAGATGACTGCAGTGTTATAAGTGCACCTTATGAATTTGATAATGATGTTGTGGGTGTGCTTGGTGTAATTGGTCCTAAAAGAATGGCGTACGATAGAGTTATCCCAATTGTCGATATTACAGCTAAATTATTGACTGAAGCCTTGAAATCCTCTGATTAAACCCTATATAAGAGTCAATGAAACATTAAAGTAAAGGAACATAATGAAAGAAGAAGAAATTAAAGAAAACTTTGAGCAAGATTCAGAGAAGCTTGAGAGCGACGATATTCTTGAAGAAATTAATGATAGTAATGTTGAAAACGAAGATCACCAAGAAAAACTATTAGCTGAAAACGTTAAATTAAACGATTTGCTCCTTAGATCTAAAGCTGAACTAGATAACTTTCAAAAACGAACTTTAAAGCAATTGCAGCAGGCTCAATTATATTCAACTGAAAAATTATCTTCAGAATTATTAGTTATTATGGATAGTCTGGAAGCAGCAAATAAATTATCTGAAGAGCCGAATTTAAAACTAGAGACTCTTATAGAAGGAAATAGTTTACTACTTAAAACCACAAAAGAAATTTTTGATAAGCTTGAGGTTGAAGAAATAAATCCTTTAAATGAAGATTTTGACCCAGAATATCATCAAGCTATGGCCACTAAAGAGTCTGAAATAGAAGAAAATATGGTGTTAGAGGTCATGCAAAAAGGATACAAATTAAAATCAAAGCTCTTAAGACCAGCCCTAGTGATAGTATCAAAAAAAAGTAAATAATTTCTTGAATTATTTAAATCCGTCCACATATATAAACTATTGAAGACTAAAATAAATTAATGAGGTAAAAAATGGGTAAAATCATAGGTATTGACTTAGGAACAACAAATTCATGTGTGTCTGTCATGGAAGGTGATAGACCTAAAATTATTGAAAATAGCGAAGGAGATAGAACAACCCCTTCAGTTGTAGCTTTTACTGATGCAGAAACATTAGTAGGCCAGTCTGCAAAAAGACAATCTGTTACAAACCCGGAAAAAACTGTTTATGCTATTAAAAGATTTATTGGAAGAAAATATTCTGATAAGGAGGTACAAAAAGATAAAGCTATCTTACCTTATAACATAGTTGAGGCAGATAACGGAGATGTTTGGGTGCAAATTGATTCTAATAAAATGGCTTTACCAGAAATATCAGCAAAAGTTTTAATGAAAATGAAGAAAACCGCCGAGGAATACTTAGGTTCTGAAGTAACAGATGCCGTTATTACTGTCCCAGCATATTTTAATGATTCTCAAAGACAAGCAACAAAAGATGCGGGAAAAATTGCTGGACTAAATGTACAAAGAATTATTAATGAACCAACAGCTGCTGCTGTTGCCTATGGTCTTGATCAAAAGAAAGGGGATAAAAAAATTGCTGTCTACGACTTAGGTGGTGGTACATTTGATGTTTCTATAATTGATATATCAGATATTGATGGAGAAAATCAAATTGAAGTTTTATCTACAAATGGTGACACTCAATTAGGCGGTGAAGATTTTGATTCAAAATTAATTGATCATATAGTTGATGAATTTAAAAAAGAACAAAGTTTTGATTTAAGATCTGATCCTTTAGCTTTACAAAGACTTAAGGATGCTTCTGAAAAAGCAAAAATAGAATTATCAAATGGCCAACAAGCAGATATTAATATTCCATACATAACTGCTGATGCAAGTGGGCCAAAACATTTAAATATGAAAATCACAAGAGCTTTATTTGAGTCAATGGTTGAAGATTTAGTGAAAAGAACAATAACTCCTTGTGAAATAGCTTTAAAAGATGCCAAATTATCAAAAAAAGATATTGATGACGTTATATTAGTTGGTGGGCAAACAAGAATGCCTTTGGTTCAAAAAATTGTAAAAGATTATTTTGGGAAAGAACCAAGAAAAGATGTTAATCCAGACGAAGCTGTTGCAGCTGGAGCAGCTATTCAAGGTGGAGTTTTGGCTGGAGATGTCACAGATGTTCTATTATTAGACGTTACGCCATTATCCTTAGGCATCGAAACTATGGGTGGAGTTATGACAAAGCTTATAGAAAAAAATTCAACTATACCTACTAAACAAAATCAAACATTTTCAACAGCTGAAGATAACCAAACTGCTGTTACAGTTCATGTCCTTCAAGGAGAAAGAGATATTGCTTCAGGAAATAAATCTTTAGGTCAATTTAATCTTTCAGATATTCCTCCTGCTCCAAGAGGTATGCCACAGATTGAAGTGACATTTGATATTGATGCAAATGGAATCTTGAATGTCTCAGCTCAAGATAAAGCTACAAATAAAGAGCAATCTATAATTATTAAATCGTCTAGTGGGCTATCAGATGACGAAATTGAAAAAATGGTTAAAGATGCTGAGCTTCATGCGGAAGAAGATAAAAAATTCCAGGAGCTTGTTGCGCTAAAAAATCAAGGAGATGCTTTGGTTCATGCAACAAACAAATCACTTGATGAGCTAGGAGATAAAGTTACTGAAGATGATCAAAAAAATATCAAGGAAAAAAATGAAGCGCTTACAGAAGCTTTGAAAACAGAAGACAAAGATTCTATCGAGAAATGCATAAAAGAACTTTCAGAGGCATCAGCAAAAATGGCTGAAATGATGTATGCTGAGCAAGCTGCAAAAGCTCAAGAAAATGCAGAACCTTCAGCAGAGAATGCAAATTCTAATTCTGAAAATGACGCAGATGTTGTTGATGCTGAATACAAAGAAGTTAATAACGATAAGAAATAATTAAAGAGCGTAACTATTGATATGGATTACTATGAGATTTTAGGTCTTAGTAAAGGGGCATCAAGTGATGAAATTAAAAAGGCTTTTAAGAAAAAAGCTATGAAATTTCACCCCGACAGAACCGGTAACGATAAAACTGCTGAGACAAAATTTAAAGAAGCAAAAGAAGCTTACGACGTCCTTTCAGATCCTCAAAAGAAATCTATGTATGATCAGTATGGAACTGCAGATTTTGGCGGTGGCTTTGGCGGTGGCTTTGGTGGTCGCTCTCAAGGAGGTTTTAATACTTCTGGATTTGAAGATGTTTTCGAGGATATTTTTGGTGATATTTTTGGAGGGGGACGAGCTAGAAATCCAAATCGAGCATATAAAGGTGCTGATTTAGAGTATCAAATGCAGTTAACTCTTGAAGAAGCAGCTTTTGGCATAGATAAAGTTATAAAATTTAGAACAAAAAATGAAGACAAAGAAATATCGGTTTCAATTCCTGCCGGCGTTGACAATGGTGATCGAATAAGGCTTTCTGGCAAAGGTGAACCTGGTATCAATCAAGGCCCATCAGGAGATCTTTTCATCAGAGTAGTTTTAGAAAAACACTCAATATTTGAAAGAGATGGTAATAACCTATATTGCAATGTACCAATTTCTTTTGCTGAAGCTGCCTTTGGTGCTGAGATTGAAATACCAACATTAGCAAGCAGTATGGTTTCGATTAATATACCAGTAGGAACTCAAACTGGAAGATTGTTCAGATTGAAAGGAAAAGGAATTAAATCCGTTAGAGGCGGCGGTGTTGGAGATTTAATATGCTCTGTTCAAATCGAAACACCTGTAAACTTATCAAATGAACAAAAAGATTTATTATTGCGTTTTGATGATAAATTAAAAAATAGCAAAAAAAAGCATAGTCCAAAGTCAGAAAGTTGGCTTGGAGGCTTAAAAAATTTCTTCAAATAGTAATTTTCTTTTAGTCCTTTTCAAACTCTATGTTAATATAATGTAATTTTAAACATCACAAAAACTTACAATGTCTATAAGCATCTGCGTACCTGGAATTTCAGGAAAAATGGGAATGGAGATAGCAAAACTAGTATCATTAGATAATGCTAATATTACACTGTCATCTGGCGTTGTAAGAGATGTAAATAAAATAAGTCAAAATTTATCTAATTTTGAACAAAATTTTGAACAACAAATTATCACTCAGGATTTAAGCCGCGCAATATTAAATTGCGATGTATGCGTAGATTTTACTAGACCAGAATATTCAATGAAGATAATTGATGAGTGTATAAGACATAACAGGAAATTAATTATAGGAACAACGGGTTTTTCAGATAGCCAAATAAAAGAAATAGAATTGGCGAGTAAAGAAATATCTATACTAAAATCTTCAAATATGAGTATAGGAATAAACTTATGTTTAAAACTTGTTGAAAAAATGACGTCATCTATAGGAGACAATTCTGATATAGATATAATTGAGCACCATCATAAGCATAAAGTTGATATGCCATCTGGAACGTCTTTGGCGTTTGAAGACGTTATTAAAAATAATTTATCAAATCTTAAAGACATTAACCATCATTGCTTGAGAGTAGGTAATGTAGTTGGAGATCACATGGTTAAGTTCACTTTAGAAAATGAGTCTATAGAAATTAATCATAAAAGTTTTGACAGAAAGATTTTTGCAGAGGGCGCAATTTTAGCTTCAAAATGGATAGCTAAAAAAAATAAAGGTTTGTATACAATGAGTGATGCACTTTCGCTATAAATTACTTAAATTAAATAAAATGATAAAATAGGAAATACTTTTGCAACAGGCAATCTTAATCTTAGAAAACGAAAAAATATTTTATGGTAAATCTATAGGATACAAAAAAGATTCCTTTGGAGAAATAGTTTTTAATACTGCTATGACTGGTTATCAGGAAGTTATTTCAGATCCATCTTATAAAAATCAAATTATAACATTTACTTATCCACATATAGGAAATGTTGGCATCAATAAAGATGATCAAGAATCAAACTCATCCTACGTAAGCGGTTTAGTTCTAAGTGAAATTCCAACTAATCCTTCGAACTGGAGATCAACAGAAGATTTTACAAGCTACTTAATAAATAAAAAAATTGTTTGTATTGCAGATTTGGATACAAGATATATTGCATCTCTCATTAGAAATAAAGGTGCAATGAGCGCATGTATTATTCATGATAAAAAAAATATTAATAAAGCAAAAAAGAAGTTAGAAAACTACTCTGGAATTTCTGGTACAGAATTAGCGTCTAAAGTTTCCGTAACAAAAAAATATCTTTTTAGTGAAAAAGTTTTTCAATACGAAGAAAAAATATTAAAATCTGATAAAAAGTTTAAAGTAGTTGCTTATGATTTTGGTGTGAAAAAAAATATACTTCGTATTTTAAATAGCATGAATTGCGAAGTAAAAGTAGTTCCCGCAAAAACCACATCTGATGAGATTTTATCGTTTAATCCTGATGGAATTTTCCTGTCCAATGGGCCAGGAGACCCAGAGCCATGTGACTTTGCAATTAAATCTATCAAAGATCTTTTTAATTGCAACATTCCAATATTTGGCATCTGCTTAGGTCATCAATTAATATCATTAGCAAGTGGGGCTAAAACAAAAAAAATGAAATATGGCCATCATGGTGCAAACCATCCTGTTTTAGATTTAGAGACAGAAAAAGTTATGATAACTAGTCAAAATCATGGTTTTGTTGTTGATGAAAAAACCTTGCCAAAAGATTTCAAAGTGACTCATAGGTCATTATTTGATAATACAATTCAAGGTATAAAGCATAAAAAACTTCCTATATTTAGCTTTCAAGGACATCCTGAAGCATGTCCTGGTCCACAAGACGTAAATTACCTGTTTGAAAATTTTATTAATTTTATGAAGAAAAATATTAATGCCAAAAAGAAATGATATAAAAAAAATATTGATACTGGGGGCAGGACCAATAGTTATTGGGCAAGCTTGCGAGTTTGATTACTCTGGTGTTCAAGCTTGCAAGGCTTTAAAAGAAGAAGGCTTTTCAGTAGTTTTAGTAAATTCAAATGTAGCTACCATTATGACAGATCCTGAAATGGCTGATGCAACTTATATAGAACCAATAAATCATAATATTGTTGAAAAAATAATTGAAATAGAAAAACCAGACGCTATTTTACCAACAATGGGTGGGCAGACCGCGTTAAATTGTGCATTAGACTTAGACAGGCTTGGTATCTTAGAAAAATATAATGTAGAAATGATTGGCGCTTCAAAAAAGGCGATTGATTTAGCAGAAGACAGAGCGCAATTTAAAGACGCAATGAAAGAAATTAATCTAGATTCGGCTGAATCGTTTATAGCTCACAACATAAATGAAGCATTAGATATACAGAAAAAAATAGGTTTTCCAATAATAATTAGACCATCATTCACTCTTGGCGGAAGTGGAGGTGGCATTGCTTATAACATGGAAGAATTTATTGAAATTTCTAATAGAGGGCTTGATGTTTCTCCTACAACAGAAATTCTTTTAGAGGAGTCTTTGCTGGGGTGGAAAGAATATGAAATGGAAGTAGTAAGAGATTCTAAAGATAACTGTATTATTATATGTTCAATTGAAAATTTTGATCCTATGGGTGTCCATACTGGAGATTCTATAACAGTAGCTCCAGCGCAAACATTAACTGATAAGGAATATCAAATAATGCGAAATGCATCAATCGATATTCTTAGAAAGATTGGAGTAGATACCGGAGGTTCAAATGTCCAATTCGCGGTTAATCCCAAAAATGGAAAACTAGTTGTAATTGAAATGAATCCAAGAGTATCTAGATCATCAGCTTTAGCGTCAAAAGCAACAGGGTTTCCAATAGCTAAAATAGCAGCAAAGCTAGCAGTAGGATATTCTCTAGATGAATTAAAGAATGAAATAACTGGTGGCGCAACGCCAGCATCATTTGAGCCAACTATTGATTATGTCGTAACAAAAATTCCAAGATTTGCATTTGAGAAATTTCCTGATGCAAATAATAGGCTTACAACCCAAATGAAATCTGTTGGAGAAGTTATGTCTATAGGGAGAAATTTTCAAGAATCACTTCAGAAAGCGCTTTCAAGTTTAGAGTTAGACATAAATGGTTTAGATATAATTGATGAGCTTGATGAGTTAGATGTCTCTAATTTTGAATATGAGCTCAAAGAACCAGGACCAAGTAGGATATTATTTGTTGCTGAAGCATTTAGAAAAGATTACTCAGTGGAACAGGTTTATAAAATATCAGGTATAGACAAATGGTTTTTGGATCAAATTTTTAGTTTAGTTCAAGTAGAAAAAGATTTATCGCAAAAAAAAATAAATGATATTTTGCCGGAAGAGTTATTATCATATAAAAAGAAAGGTTTTACAGATATTAAAATTGCACATCTGACAAATACTACTCAACATAAAGTTAGAAAAATAAGAGAGAAAAATAATATCAAGCCCGTTTATAAAAGAGTTGATACTTGTGCAGCAGAATTTCCAACAACAACATCATATTTATATTCTACATATGAACAGTTTTGCGAAGCATTACCAACAAATAATAAAAAAATTATCGTTATAGGAAGTGGTCCGAATAGAATTGGGCAAGGTATTGAATTTGATTATTGTTGCGTTCACGCGTCGAAAGCAGCACAAGAATTAGGCTATGAAACTATAATGATTAACTGCAATCCTGAAACTGTTTCAACAGACTTTGATACATCAGATAGATTATATTTTGAACCAATAACATTAGAGAGTGTATTAAATATTGTAGATATAGAAAAACCTGATGGTGTCATTGTTCAATATGGAGGACAAACCCCTTTAAAATTGGTAAATGACTTAGCTAAATTTGGAGTACCTGTAATCGGAACATCTCCTCAGTCGATAGATGCTGCCGAAGATAGAGAAAAATTCAAAGATATTTTGAAAAAAATAAATATACTTCAGCCAGCAAACAGTACTGCGCGAAATAAAAAACAAGCACTTGAGGAAGCAGAAAAAATAGGTTACCCAATAATTGTAAGACCATCATATGTTTTAGGCGGAAGAGCGATGGAAGTAATATATGATTCCAAGGAATTAAAAAAATATATTAACGAAGCAGTTAAGGTGTCAAATGATGCTCCAGTATTAATAGATAAGTTTTTAAATGAAGCTATTGAAATTGATGTTGATGCTGTTCGTGATCTAAAAGGAGAAGTTTTTATAGCAGGTGTAATGCAACATATTGAAGAAGCAGGCGTTCATTCTGGAGATTCTGCATGTGCAATACCAACATACTCAATAAGTAAATCACAAATAGCATTAATAAAAGAAAATACTATAAAAATGGCTAATGAGTTGGATGTTAAAGGTTTGATGAATGTTCAATTTGCAATCAAAGATAATAAAATTTTTGTCATTGAGGTAAATCCTAGAGCGTCAAGAACAATTCCGTTTGTGTCAAAATCAATCGGAATATCTGTAGCAAAAATCGCAGCCAAATGTATGCTTGGTATGAGTATTAAAGATCAAGCCCTACCAAAAAATATAAAATACGATTTTTGTTATGTTAAGGAAGTTGTTTTTCCTTTTTTAAAATTTCCAGGAGTTGATCCAATTTTAGGTCCAGAAATGAAATCTACAGGAGAGGTTATGGGCATAGGGAAAAACTTTGGAGAAGCCTTTGCTAAATCACAAATAGCTACAAATGTAACAATACCTGACAAAGGCACAGCTTTTATTAGCGTTAAAGATGAAGACAAAAAATATATTATTAATGTAGCAAAAAAACTTTTAAAACTTGACTTTAGTTTAGTGGCAACAGATGGAACTCAGAATTTCTTAAATGAAAATAAAATTAAATGTAAAAGAGTTAATAAAGTAAGAGAAGGTAGAACACATATTGTTGACATGATTAAAAACAATCAAATAGACTTAATTATAAATACAACTCAATCAAAACAAGCTATAAAAGACTCGTATCTAATAAGACGTGAAGCATTAAATTACAAGGTTTGTTATACTACGACTATAGCTGCTGCGAACGCACTTGTAGAGGCAATTGATTATTCAGAAAATTTAGATGTTTACAAGCTACAAAATATTTTTAAACTTGCGTAAAAACTCTATCAACTTCATAATTAATATATGGATAAATATCCGATAACAGTCATTGGCGAAAAAAAGCTTAGAAAAGAACTTGATAACCTAACTAATATTGAGAGGCCAAAAGTAATTGATGCTATTTCTGTAGCTAGGGAACATGGCGATCTTAAAGAAAATGCTGAATATCATGCGGCTAGAGAGCAGCAAAGTTTCATAGAAGGCAGAATTAAAGATATTAAGTTAAAACTATCAAATTCTGAAATTGTTGACCCAAAAAAAATTACAACAGATAAAGTGGTTTTTAGTGCACAAGTAAAGCTTTATGATCTTAATGATGAAAAAGAAATTACATATTCAATAGTTGGAGACGATGAGGCTGATATTAAAAGCGGTATGATTTCTGTAAATTCTCCAATCGCTAGGTCTTTAATTGGAAAAAAAGAGGGAGACATTGCTTCAGTTGAAGCTCCAAGTGGCAAAAAAGAGTTTGAGATATTAAATATATCTTATGGGTAAAAAATCTTCTAAGTGGTTTAAGGCTCATATTAATGATGAGTTTGTAAAATTAGCTAATAAAGAAAATTGGCGTTCAAGAGCAGTATTCAAACTCAAAGAAATTGATGAAAAATATAATTTAATAAAAACAAATTCTAAGATATTAGACCTCGGGTGTTCGCCAGGCGGGTGGAGTCAGTATGCATCCCGAAAACATAAGAATATTAATATTACGGCCGTTGATCTTTTGTGTATGGAAAAACTAGAAAATGTAAATTTTGTACAATCAGATATAGAAGATTTTAGCGAAAAATACCTAAAAAACGCTGATTTTCACAAAATTGACCTTGTAATGTCAGATATTGCCCCTAATATAAGTGGTATAGAGAGTGCAGATGCAGCTGCAGGTTTGCATTTAGCTGAAATTGTAACTGAAATTGCTTTAGATGTTTTAAATGATTCTGGTAACTTGTTAATAAAGTTATTTCAAGGAAAAGGCACAGATGAGTTTTTGAGTGAAATTAGGAAATTATTTGGAACTGTAAGAATAATTAAACCAAAAGCTTCTAAAACAAATAGCAGAGAAATATATATGTTGGCAACAAATATGAAGATAAATAACTCAGGATTACATTATGAATGATATGTTAAAAAATATGTTAGTTTGGATAGTCATAGCCGTAGTGATTATGTCAGTTTTCAACAATTTTGTGCCGCAGAAAGAAAGCTCTACGAATCTTTCATATTCAGAGTTTATAAATCAAGTCAAAGATAATCAAATTGAAAGCGTCTTAATTGAGGCAGATGGTAAAACAATATCCGGAACTTACAAGAATGGAACCAGCTTTTTAACTTATGGCTTAAATGATCCAAAGCTAGTTGATGATTTATTAGCGAATAACATTGAAATATTAACTGAACCTCCTGCAAAGCCATCTTTATTTTTACAAATATTAATACAATGGTTCCCAATGCTATTGCTTATAGGAGTTTGGTTGTTCTTTATGAGGCAAATGCAGGGTGGGTCTGGCGGAAAAGGGGCAATGTCATTTGGTAAAAGTAAAGCTAAAATGATGACAGAAGACCAGAATAAAGTAACCTTTGCTGATGTTGCAGGAGTAGAAGAAGCAAAAGAAGAAGTTGAAGAATTAGTTGATTTTCTTAAAGATCCTTCAAAATTCCAAAAATTGGGAGGAAAGATTCCTAAAGGAGTTTTAATGGTTGGATCTCCAGGAACAGGTAAAACATTATTAGCAAGAGCTATTGCCGGTGAGGCAAAAGTTCCTTTTTTTACAATATCTGGATCCGATTTCGTAGAAATGTTTGTAGGTGTTGGAGCTTCTCGAGTTAGAGACATGTTTGCTCAAGCAACTAAACATGCGCCATGTATTATTTTCATCGACGAGATTGATGCTGTTGGAAGACATAGGGGTGCTGGTGTCGGAGGTGGACATGATGAAAGAGAACAAACCCTTAACCAATTATTAGTTGAAATGGATGGTTTTGAAGGACACGAAGGTACTATTGTTATAGCAGCAACAAACAGGCCTGATGTTTTAGATCCTGCTTTACTTCGCCCAGGCAGATTTGATAGACAAGTTGTTGTTCCTCTTCCTGATATTAGGGGTAGAGAGCAAATATTAAAAGTTCATATGAGAAAAGTACCTATTGCTGATGATGTTGTACCATCAATTATTGCAAGAGGAACCCCAGGATT
>CENF01220236.1_pt1 | contig 12754 bp, 10 predicted proteins | sample 361291 | NCBI WGS metagenome assembly CENF01 (sample SAMEA2619399, study PRJEB7988) | marine metagenome | isolation source: saline water (ENVO:00002010), including | reverse complement strand
AAAAATACTTCAACTTAAAAAATTTTAGGAAAGAATTTTGGTGTGGTTTTTAAATATTCAACATATTCTGGATTATTCCCCCACTTTTTTTTGGCTCTTTCTTCCAATAAATTTACCCCACTGATGTAATTGAGTAGAAAATATATAAAAATTGGAGTAATTAAAGATAAATATTTAAATACTGAAAAAACAGGGAAGCAAATTATCGTAATCCCAGTCCAAATTAAAAATTCTCCAAAATAATTAGGGTGTCTTGATCTTGACCAAAGTCCACTAGATATGAATTTTCGCTCTTGATTGTTTAATTTGTTATGTACTGTTTTTTGATAGTCGGCGATGATTTCAATGAGCAGACCCACTAAGTATATTAGACCTCCAAGAATAAGATATATAATCTCACTGTTGGTTGGAGATGAAAAAACAATCAAAGTTGGAAATAAACATATGAAAACCCACAACCCTTGTGTCATCCATGCTAGGAGAAATTTGGAGAAAGAATATTTATATAAGTCAAATCTTTCATCTTTACCTACTCTATTAACTCTTTGAAATAGAAAAAAACTTAGCCTAATTGTCCAAAAAAGTACTGATAAAGCTAAAATTATTTCTCTAATACTTAAATCATTAGTTTTTCTGAATTTTAAAAATATCATTATCAGAACTGAAAATACAAATGTTAATCCCCCAAATAAATCATAATACTTCTCAGATTTTAAATAAAAAGAAGGGATGAAGCCTATTATCTGTATAACGAAAATTAAAGAAATTAACTTTATAAAAAAGTCCAGTTGATTGTCATCAATCGAAATTAAAAACGATAATGCTATTGTTAATATTGGTATAGCTAGAATAAAAAAAAATCTTATCATAATTTGAGTAGCAAATATATACAAATTAAAAACCCCAAAAAAAGTAAATTTTGGGGTTTAAATTCTAAAAAGAATTAGTCTTGGTTAGAGTAATAAATTTATTATTAATAATTTGCAAATTGCAAGTAATAAACATTATAAAATATTTTTTATATAATCAATAATTATTTGTCCTAAATATTATTGATTTAATAAAAAAAAGGTTTTTGTTTTAAAAATTATATAAATATAAAGGCTGATATCTAAACAATTTTTTTTAAATTTAGTTATGGTTTATAGAAGTGGATGTCCAATATGTAACGCGCTAGATATTATCGGAGACAGATGGTCTTTGCTGGTAATTAGAGATTTATTAGGGGGTAAAACTACGTTTAAAGAATTTATGAATGGGCCTGAAAAAATTGCTTCAAATATTTTGTCTCAACGACTAAAATGGCTTAAGAATCACAACATATTAGATTATAGGTATCGTAAAGACAACAAAAAGGAAAAATGTTATTATTTGACCCATAAAGGGATAAGTCTTTATCCTGTAATGAGTGAATTGATGTTATGGAGTGCTAAAAATTTAAATAATGAATTTAATGATCGTGGTAAAAAAGTTATTAAAAGCCTTCAAAAGAACAAAAAGGGTAAAATTGACGAGGTAATCCAAAACTACAAGAAAATTAAATCCAAACTTCAGCTCAGTTAGTTGTCTATAATAAATAACTAATCTAAAAATCTCGATGAAATCTCAATTTGCTTTTTTATTGCTTCGGTAAATTCTTTTTTTAATCTTGACACAAGATCCTTAACAGATGGGCTGTCATCGATAGCCGTAACACCTTGCCCAGCAGACCAGATTGTTTTCCAAGCTTTTGCTTCTTCTTTTGCTGCGTCAAGTTCGTTACCTAGATCCATTTTTTTTGTGTTTTTCCACATTTCTTCTGTTATTCCCACGGCCTCTAAACTGGGTCTTAAAAAGTTAGCATTAACTCCTGAAACGGCAGCAGTATAAACAATATCCTCCGCTTTACTATTTATAATCATTTCTCTGTATGCATCATCTGCTGTGCTCTCATTAGTATTTATGAACCTTGTTCCCATATATGCATAGTCCGCTCCCATTTGGATGGATGCTGCAATATCAACTCCGTTACTTATGCATCCAGATAATATAATTGTTTTATCAAAAAAACTTTTTATTTCATTTATAAGAGCCATTGGATTGATGAAACCCGCATGACCACCTGCACCTGAAGCAACAAGGATTAATCCGTCTACTCCGGCTTCTGAGGCTTTTTCAGCATGTCTTCTTTTTATGATATCATGATATACATATCCTCCATAGCTATGAACAGCATTAACTAAATCCGGTACTGCACCCAAAGAAGTTATTATAAGGGGTACTTTATGTTTGATACAAATATCAAGATCTGGCTTTACCCTAATGTTTGTTGGGTGGACAATTAAATTTACTCCAAAAGGAGCGGCTTTTTTACCTGTTTCTTTCTCAAAATCCGCGAGCTCTTGCTTTATTTGTATAATCCACTCTTCAAATCCTTCTGTAGTTCTGTTATTTAATGCTGGAAATGTTCCAATTATTCCATTTTTACAACATTCTATTACCAATTTAGGCCCAGAAATTAAAAACAGTGGGGCTGCAATTACGGGCAATCTTAAATTTTCAGATAATTCTATTTTCATGATTATGGTTTATATTTGAGAAAGATAGTTTCTTTTAACTAGTTTTTTAACTTATTAAATGAATTTTATAAAACTCATTTTATTTTAATATGGAAACAAACTTAAATAAAATTAAAGCTCGCGAAATAATGCCTGGCTGTAATGGTAAAGTTATTCATGGAGAAAAAATGACGTGGGTGTTTTGGGATATTGAACAAAACGCTATTATTCCGGAACATAACCACCCTCATGAACAAATAATGCATGTGATTGAAGGCAAATTCGAATTCACATACGATGGAATTAAGAAGGATTATGGTCCAGGTAGCATAGTTCATATTGCTTCAAACATATACCATTCTGGAAGAGCCATAACCAAGTGTAAATTAATGGATGTTTTTAGTCCTCCAAGAGAAGAATATTAGTATGAAAATTGATTTAAATGGCAAAAGAGCTCTAGTTGGTGGAAGTACTGGTGGAATTGGTAAAGCTATTGCTATCGAATTGTCCAAATGTGGTGCTAATGTAACATTAATGGCAAGAAATGCTGAAAAGCTAAAAAAAACTATAACAGAATTATCAAAAACTGAAATTTCAAATCATAATTACCTAATCGTTGATTTCAATGACTTCAATGATTTAAAAATGGTGATGGAAGATTTCTTTAAAAAAAACTCAATTGATATTTTAATAAACAACACCCAAGGTCCTCCTGCTGGAGGGCCCCTGGAGAAGAATATTACGGATTACCAAAGTTCATTTGACTTACTTTTCAAAACCCATGTGCTGACAACATCATTAGCACTTAAAGGGATGTCACTAAACAAATGGGGGAGAATAATCAATGTTGCATCAATATCAGTTAAGGAGCCATTAAATTACCTTGTTCTCTCAAACAGTATAAGGGCTGCTTTAGTTACCTGGGCAAAATCACTTTCAATGGAGGTGGCTAAAGACAATATCACTGTAAATAACATATTAACAGGGTATTTTGATACAGATAGAATTCAAAAACTAAATTTGGAAAAGGCAAAAAAAATGAAAATTAACCCCAATGAAGTAAGAAAAGCAATGGAAGAATTGGTTCCTATGAAGAGAATCGGAAATCCGGAAGAGTATGGGTACTTAGTAGCCTTTTTAAGTTCAAATTTTTCAAGTTATATTACAGGTACTAACATTCCTATTGACGGAGGACTTATAAAATCTCTTTGAAATTCTTGAAACACCTCTTTTTTTTATATTTTCGAAACTAAAATCAAAATCATAAAAAAATATTTAATCTTTTATTTAACCGTCCTGCTTGTAAGTCTATCTTCACTTGCACAAGAAATAGAACACAATGCATGGAATGCCACTTTTTTCGACTTTTCACTATCAAGCTCTGAAACAATACGGCCTGACTTCATAAGACTGGAATTACACAATAGAACCAAGAGTTTTTATAATTTTAATGACCAAATACTTATAAGACCAGCTTACAATTTAAAAGTGAACCAGCACTCAAATATTTCAATTGGTTATACCTATATTTCTACAAATCAAAACCAAGGGAGAATAAATGAAAATAACTTTTGGCAACAATACAATTTCTCTTTTCCAGTAAATAGAATAAAGTATTTTGGATGGATTAGATTAGAGCAAAGATGGATAAAAAAACCTATTACCTCCGATAATAAGTTTTATTCTTTAAGATATTCGAATGAATATAACACCAGAATAAGATTTAGAGCAGGTTTTGAATTCCCTTTGATAGACGATCCAACAAAAAATTTAAAATTTATCGTGTTTAATGAGGTTTTTATGCTAGTTAAAAAGTTTTACCCCTACAATTTCAATCAAAACTGGACATTTTTTGGGTTTAAAAAACAGTTAAATAGCAAAGCTGTACTAATTTCTGGATTTCAAAGAAATTCTATATTTAGGGGTGGTGATTATCTTCATAAAAATATATGGTCCTCAATTCTGTTTTACAAAATATAGAACCGCTTTATTATAAGTATGCCATATGACCTTATAATGAATTGCAATTAAATTTTTATCTTCAATAATGTTTAATTGTATTAACATTGTGTGAATAATTTAACCCCTTTATAATGAAAGAATTTGAAGTAAACCATTCCTCTAATGGAAGCAACGGAGTATCAAAAAATGGCAAATGTCCATTTTCAAGTAATATTGTAAAACAAGCTGCCGGAGGTGGTACTAGAAATCATAACTGGTGGCCTAACCAAGTCAATCTTGGTATTCTAAGACAGCATTCATCTTTATCAAATCCAATGAACAAGGACTTTGATTATGCTAGTGAATTCAATAAAATTGATTTAAAAGAATTAAAGAAAGAAATATATAATCTGATGACAGATTCTAAAGACTGGTGGCCCGCTGATTATGGTCATTATGGTCCGTTCTTCATCAGAATGGCATGGCATAGCGCAGGAACATATAGAATTGCTGATGGTAGAGGTGGTGCTGGAACAGGAACACTAAGATTTGCACCCCTTAATAGTTGGCCTGATAACCAGAATCTTGACAAAGCAAGACTTCTACTTTGGCCAATAAAACAAAAATATGGTAAAAAGCTATCCTGGGCTGATTTAATGGTTTTAACAGGAAATTGTGCTCTGGAATCAATGGGCTTTAAAACTTTTGGATTTGCTGGAGGCAGAGAAGATACATGGGAACCAGAAGAAGATATTTATTGGGGTTCAGAAAAAGAATGGTTAGCAGATGAAAGATACACCAAAGAAAGAGAACTAGAAAATCCACTCGGTGCTGTTCAAATGGGTTTAATTTATGTAAATCCCGAGGGCCCTAACGGAAAACCAGATCCTCTTGCAGCTGCTGTAGATATTAGGGAAACCTTTGGAAGAATGGCTATGAACGACGAAGAAACTGTTGCTTTGATTGCAGGAGGGCACACATTTGGTAAAACTCATGGTGCCGCTGATCCGGACAAATATATAAGTGCTGAGCCTGCTGGGGCATCTATTGAAGAGCAGGGGCTTGGATGGAAAAATAATTTCAACACTGGACATGGGGTCGATACTATCACAAGTGGTCTTGAGGGGGCTTGGACTACAACCCCAATAAAATGGAGCAACAACTATTTTGAAAATTTATTCAAATATGACTGGGAGCTTACAAAAAGTCCTGGTGGGGCTTTTCAGTGGAAACCTGCAAATAATGAAGGTCTAGGAACCGTTCCAGATGCACACAATCCAGAATTAAAACACGCTCCTATGATGCTTACAACGGATTTAGCGCTTAAAGAAGATTCTGCATATGAGAAAATTTCAAGAAGGTTTCATGAAAACCCAGATCAACTTGCTGACTCATTTGCAAAAGCTTGGTTTAAACTTACTCATAGAGACATGGGGCCTGTAAGTCGGTATTTAGGAAGCGATGTTCCTAAAGAAGAATTGATTTGGCAAGATCCTGTTCCTAGTATTAAATATGATCAAATAACATCAGAAGACATCGATTCTTTAAAGAAAAAAATAATAAGTTCTGGTGTTAGTATAAACAGACTAGTTTCTACTGCTTGGGCCTCTGCTTCGACTTTTAGAGGTTCTGACAAAAGAGGAGGTGCTAATGGAGGTAGAATAAGACTATTACCACAAAAATTTTGGGAGGTAAATAATCCTGTGGAGCTTGAAAAAATATTGTCTGTTTATGAAAACATAAAATCTGAGTTTGACAGAAGCAATGGTAATAAAAAAGTTTCAATCGCAGACTTAATAATTTTAGGCGGTTGTACTGCAATTGAACAAGCATGCCGAAATGCTGGAATGAATCATGAAGTTGAGTTTACACCTGGAAGGACTGATTCAAGTCAAGACCAGACCGACGTAAGTTCTTTTGCAGTTTTAGAACCTAATGCAGATGGTTTTAGAAATTATGTAAAACATAATTTTATAGTTTCATCTGAAAAATTACTAATAGATAAATCACAATTATTAAATTTAACGGCACCTGAAATGACAGTATTAATTGGGGGTATGAGGGTTCTTGATACAAATTTTGATGGTTCTGATACTGGTATTTTGACTGAAAGAAGAGGTATCTTAAATAATGAATTTTTCAAAAATTTACTGGATCCGAATATCACTTGGAGTTTAAATGATAAGAATAGTTATGATGGTGTTGATCGAAAAACTGGCATTAAAAAATGGTCAGCCTCTAGAGTGGATTTAATTTTTGGTTCAAACACAGAACTTAGAGCATTATCAGAGGTATATGCTTCAGACGATGGGAATGAACATTTTGTTAAGGACTTTATTAAGGCTTGGATCAAAGTAATGAATCTAGATAGATTCGATTTAAAATAAATTAATTTTTAAATTTCCAATCCCCCAGAAGGGGGATTTTTTATTGATTAATTCTAAATCGCTATATTGTGTAAAATCTTAAATATGAACAAATTACACTTCTTCCTTTTAATAATTTTTATATCCTGCAACTCTCCAAATTGTGATATTGTAATTCATAATGGCACAATCATAGATGGAACAGGAAGCCCAAGGTTTATGGGAACTATTGCAATAATATCAGATAAAGTTGTTTACGTCGGGCCTAAAAAGAATTTTAGTGCAAAAAAAACAATAGATGCTAAAAATAAGATTGTCAGTCCAGGTTTTATTAATATGCTCAGTTGGGGTTATAACACATTACTTGAAGATGGAAGATCACTAAGTGACTTAAGACAAGGGGTAACCTTAGAGGTTTTTGGTGAAGGGAATTCTCCAGGCCCAGTAGGGAAAATTGGAGATGAAGATTTTATTGGATTTGGAGATGCAATGGAAAAACTTGTAAAAAAAGGGGTAAGTCCAAATATTGCTTCTTTTTTGGGCGCTACCAACGTGCGCAAACTTACCGTTGGTTACGAAAATAGAGATGCAACCAATAATGAATTAAAAGCGATGGAGCAAATTGTAGAAACAGCAATGAAAGAAGGTGCGCTTGGAATAGGATCATCTCTAATTTATGCCCCTGCCGATTATGCGAACACAAATGAATTGATTACTATTTGTAAAATTGCTTCAAAATTTAATGGTAAATATATTTCTCACATGAGAAACGAAGGAAGAAATGTTCTTAAAGCTTTAGATGAACTAATTACAATTTCTAAAGAGGCCGATATCCCAGCTGAGATTTATCATCTTAAAGCATCTAGAAAGCCTAACTGGTTCTTGCTTGATAGTATTATAAATCGGGTAGAAAGAGCAAGAAAAAAAGGTCAGAAAATTACTGCGGATGTTTATACTTATCCTGCCAGTTCAACTGGTTTAACTGGAGTTATTCCTACCTGGGTTCAGGAGGGTGGACATAGAGCTTGGATTGAACGTATGAAAAGTAAAAAAGTGAGAAAAAGACTCCTTAATGATATACGAAAAGAATTATCTGAACAACCTCCAGAAGGAATTTTAATGGTTGGGTTTAAAAATGACTCTTTGGATAAAATATTTAGAGGTAAAACCATAGCCGAGGCCTCAGCTTTGAGAAAACAAAGCCCTGAAGAAACTATCATAGATTTGGTTATCGAAGATGATAGCAGAATTCAATGTGTCTATTATAGTATGTCTGAGGAAAATTTAAGAAAGAAAATTTCTCTCCCATGGGTTTCTTTTTGTTCAGATGCGGGCTCTTACTCAGACATTGATAAAGATTTCAGAACACATCCAAGAGCATTTGGAAGCTTTATCAGAGTAATTGGAAAATTTTCGCGTGATGAAGGAATTCTCACCCTAGAAGAGGCAATTAGAAAATTAAGTGGATTCCCAGCTAAAACACTTGAGTTAGACAGAAGAGGTACTATTGAGAATGAAAACTTTGCGGACATAGTTGTTTTTGATCCTGAAGAAGTAACCGATTTGGCTACCTTTAATGAACCTCTTCAATTTGCCGTAGGTGTAGAGACAGTATTAGTCAATGGTCAAGTTGTTTTAGAAAATGGCAAACACTCAGGAAAATTTCCTGGTAGATTTGTTAAGGGTATCGGTAAAGATTTATAATTATCAATGGAGGCTGGAGCCATAATAAATAAAAATAAAAGGTATAGCCTTTGGAGAATTTGGAATCAAAATCTTCCTAAAATTTTATATATAATGTTAAATCCGTCTATAGCTAACCATATTGAAGATGATAGTACTATAAGAAGACTAAATTATTTCACAAAAAAGTTTGGTCTTGGAGGTTTTTTCGTTGGAAATATATATCCTCAAATTACCCCTTACCCAAAAGTTCTATATAGTTTGAATCCATCCCAAAGTAAAAAAAACTGTTTTTATATAGATTCAATGATTAAAAAAAGTGAAAAGATTGTTTTTGCGTGGGGAAATTGTAAGGAAAGGCCTCTTTGGATTGAGAGTTTAGTGAAAAATCCCCTTTGTTTCGGGTATAACAAAAATGGCTCTCCAAAGCACCCACTATACCTCCCAAAAGGCACTTCACTTGTCAAATTCTTTTAAATACAAGAATATAAATAGTCGTTAATTTACGGTGGTAGATTGTAAAAAATCATAGATTGATTACATTTGTTTCCAAAAAAGGAAAATGGCCGAATTAAACATAAAGCAACTAAATAAAACTTACAATGGTGAAATTTTAGCAATGGATGACATATCTATTTCTATAAAATCTGGAATGTTTGGTCTTTTAGGTCCTAATGGTGCTGGCAAATCAACTTTAATGAGAACTATCGCTACACTCCAAAAACCCGACGCTGGAACCATTAGCTTTAACGGTATAAATGTTCTTGAATCTCCAAAGGAGTTTAGAAGTCATCTTGGTTATCTTCCTCAAGAGTTCGGAGTTTATCCTCGAATAACGGCAGAACAACTTTTGAATCATCTTGCTACTCTAAAAGGAATAAATAACAAAAATGAAAGAAAAGAATTGGTGGATTATCTTCTTGAAAGAACCAATCTTTTTGACAAAAAAAATAAAAGTGTTAAAGGGTTTTCAGGAGGTATGAAACAGCGTATCGGAATTGCTCAAGCCCTAATAGGTGATCCTAAAATTTTAATTGTTGACGAACCAACAGCAGGATTAGATCCTGGAGAAAGAAATAGATTTTATGATCTTCTCTCTGATGTCGGAAAAGACGTAATTGTAATATTATCTACCCATATCGTTGATGATGTCAGAGAACTCTGTACCGAGATGGCTATTATGGATTTCGGTAAAATTGTATTTCAGGGTAAACCTCAAGATGGTATCAATGAACTTAATGGTAAAGTTTTTGAAAAACACATTAAAAAAACTGAACTCGATAAGTACAAAAAAGAATTCAATGTTATTTCAAATAGATTAATTGGAGGTAACCCTGTAATTCATGTATTGGCAGAAAAAATAGATAACACATTTAAAAAAATTGAACCTACTCTTGAAGATGTATTTTTTTCAAAATTATCTAAAAATAAAATTTAAATGTTTAAATCATTTCTGAAATCTGAACTTAAATACACCTTAAAACAACCCATGGTGTATTTATTTTTTCTAATTGTTTTTATTTTAAGTTTTGCTGCAACTTCATCTGATAATGTAACAATAGGGGGGTCAATTGGTAATGTAAAAAGAAATGCTCCCCACATTATATCAGTATTTACAAGTACTTTAACAATATTTGGTTTACTATTTGCTGCAGCTTTTTTTAATAATGCTGCCTTGAGAGATTTCAAATATAATTTTAATGAAATTTTATTTGCAACTCCAATAGAAAAGTTTGGATATTTTTTTGGAAGATTCACAGGAGCTCTTTTTATCTCTACCATTCCTATTTTAGGTGTCTTTTTAGGAATATCACTTGGATCAGCCCTATCTCCTTTGTTTGGTTGGATTAGTGAGGATAGATTCGGACCAGTGCAAATACAAAGTTTTATAAGTAACTATTTTGTTTTTGTCCTGCCTAATATGTTTATATCAGGTGCTATAATTTATGCTTTAGCCCAACGCTTCAAAAACAGTATTGTTTCATTTGTCGGTGCCCTTATTATAATTGTGGCCTATTCTGTATCTGGAGAATTGGTGTCTGATTTGGAAAATGAAAATCTAGCTGCTTTGGCTGATATTTTTGGGATTAGAACGTACGGGTTAATTTCAAAATATTACACTCCAGTTGAAAAAAATTCAATTAATCCCTCATATTCAGGCCTTATGCTTTTAAATAGGATTATTTGGCTTTCTTTATCTATGATAATTCTTATTACCTCTTACTTAAATTTTAGTTTTATTAAGAGAAAAATAGGCAGGTTAATAAGGACAAAAGCATCAAAGACTGAAATTAAAAAGAATTTACCCCTTCCAGCCATTAGTATAAAAAAGGAAAGTCTAACAATACAATTTTTAACTTTTTTTTCAATTAACTTCAAAAACATTTATCGTCACGTTACTTTCAAGATTCTCTTTCTCTTTAGCTTTATCCTTTTACTCACAGATCTAATTTCAGGTTATGAATATTTTGGGTTAAAGTCTTATCCACTTACATATAGAATGACAGATTCTATTTCTGGCACCTATCTGTTTGTAATGATTATATTGGTTTTTTTTAGCGGAGAACTTATATGGCGTGACCGAGATGAGAAAATAAATGAGGTCATAGACTCAACTCCTCATAATTCAATGGTTTCTCTTCTATCAAAAACGATTTCACTTTTTTCTTTAACTATTATTCTTCACACGTTTTTTGTAATATGTGCAGTTCTGTTTCAAATTATCAAGGGCTTTGGTGATATACACCTATCGATTTATTTTTGGGATTTCATATATAGAGCTATGCCTATTTATTTATTGTTTTGTACCAGTTCAATTGCTGTCCAGGTAATTGTAAACAATAAATACTTTGGTTATCTAATATCTGTTGTATTAATTTTAGTGCTTGATATCATTCTACTATTGGCCGACATTGAATCTAACATGTTGAGTTTTGGCAGCACTCCTTTTATGATATATTCAGACATGAATGGTTTCGGACCTAGTGAAAAAGGGGTTTTCTGGTTCAACTTATATTGGATTTTTACAGGTTTAATACTTCTTATTTTTTCAAGCAATCTTTGGGATAGAGGAACGAATAATAAATTTAAAGATCGATTTAAATTTCAAGAGGAAAACTTATCAAAAAAAGTAATCATTCCTTCTGCTTTGGTTGTTATTTCTTGGTTGCTAATAACGGGTTATGTCTATTACAATACTCAAATTTTAAATCCTTACAAGAAAAGTAAAGAATTAGAAAAAATTGCAGTTGAGTATGAAAATAAGTATAAAAAATATAAATCATTACCCTTACCAAAGATCTTAAACGCAGAATACAAAATTGATCTATATCCCTACCAAAAAAAAGTTGATGTTTTAGCGGAGATAATCATGACTAATTCAAAAAATGTTGAAATCGATACTATTATTGTTGGGACTCGAAAAACGTGGAAGGAAAAAATAACGTTTGAAGGAGCTTCACTTTTAAGCGAGGATAAAAAACATGATGTTCAATTCTATCTCTTTAATCCGCCTCTAAAGTTTGGAGATACTATAAAAGCAGTTATCGAAAACAAATTTGAAACTACTGGTTTTTCAAACAGTGGAGAGTCAACAGGAATTGTTAAAAATGGTAGTTTTTTAAATAATTATGAAATCCTACCTTCTCTTGGCTATAGTAGTGAAAAAGAATTAAGTGACAGAAATAAAAGAAAAAAATACAAACTCCCCAAAAAAGAAAGGATGCCAAAACTAAAGTCAAATTGTAAAGATGATTGCACAAAAAATTATTTAACACAGGGGCTTAGTGACTTTATTAATGTAGAAACAATAATATCAACTTCTAAAGATCAAATTGCTATTGCGCCGGGAAGTTTAATTGACAGTTGGGAGGAGAATAATCGAAATTATTTTAAATACAAAGTCGATCACCCATCCCAAAACTTTTACTCATTTATTTCTGCAGATTACAAAGTAGAGAGAAAAAAATGGAATGATGTTGATATAGAAATTTACTACGACAAAAAACATTCGATAAATATTGATAAAATGGTCAATGCTGTGGAAAGATCTTTAGATTATTACACAAAAAACTTTGGGCCTTACACTCACAAGCAGTGTAGAATTATTGAATTCCCAAGATTCTCCACCTTTGCTCAGGCTTTTCCTGGCACCATGCCTTATTCAGAGGCTTTTGGTTTTGTTATAGATCTTGAAGACGAGGAAAAAAATAATGTGATTGATGCAGT
>CENF01014685.1_pt1 | contig 12785 bp, 12 predicted proteins | sample 361291 | NCBI WGS metagenome assembly CENF01 (sample SAMEA2619399, study PRJEB7988) | marine metagenome | isolation source: saline water (ENVO:00002010), including | reverse complement strand
AATGACCGTTCAGTTCACTTTGGCGAATCCGAATGGACGAATGATGTTGATTCTGCAATTCCTCACCGAGATTACTTGTGGTCAAGAATTCGATAACCCTATCCGAAATTACTTATAGCCATTACCCATATCATTGCCCCTGATAACTCATTTAAGGGATATTGTTAATCGCTTAGCTGACAAATTCAGAGAGTTTACTAAGCTAGAACTATGATGCTCGGAATAACAGAACAATTTCGCGATAAATGGGTGCTTCTCCAAATTAGTGGCGAAATAGATATGGCAACCGGGCCTGAGCTCAGGCAACGTATTGTTCAATACGTTCAGGAAGGCCACCTACACATTATTCTCGACCTAGCTAAAGTTGACTTTATTGATTCGACTGGTCTTGGTGTACTTATAGGTGGTTTGAAACGTACAAGAAGTCACGGCGGTGATCTCCAATGCATTGGGCTCTCAGAATCTCTGAAAGAAATGTTTAAACTCACAGGATTAGATGCCGTTCTCACTGAGAAAGATGTATGACCTGAAAACCATGCCTACGAAACTATGAACTCTGGAATTACACTTGAAATACCTGCTAAAGCTGAGTATCTCTCATTAGTTCGGGCAGTTGTTGTTTCAGCAGCGGCGTTGGATCCGGCATTTGAAAACCAACGTCTTGAGGATCTAAGACTAGCTGTTTCCGAAGCGACGACTAATGCTATACGATCGCATGCAAATTTAGGTTCAGAAGAACGAATCACGATTCGGTGTGGACTTACGTCTGACAGAATTGAAGTAGAAGTACAAGATAGAGGCCCAGGCTTTAATCCTGAAAAAATAACACCATCGGGGTCTCTAGATGAACCAGGCAGATTGAATTATGAGGGAGGGTTCGGTATACCCCTCATGAGAGTACTTGCTGATGAAATAAAAATTAATTCAGCTGATGAGGGAACTACTGTTCAGCTAGTCGTGTACACCCCTCCCTCTAACGATAACTCTCAACCTTCACCTAAATAACATATTCTTGAGTTAGAACAGTAGATTAGACCGGTGGAAGAAAACGACAATTTAGACCCCATCCCTAAACCTGATTCACTTCTAGCCCTGCACACTGTAGCTGAAAAATTGTTTACCACTTTACGAGAATGGTTTGATGTTAAGCCAAATGTAGTTATTGACTTAAGTGAAATAGACTCAGCTATTGCTGAGTTAGGGGAATCAGAAATGATTGCCGCTATGGCAATGCGAAAACTTCAAGCCTTACATCTAATCGCAACTCCTGGAGTTCTAACTACAACAGATGTAGTTCTGGCAATTATCAACGATCTTGATAGAGCCCTTCTTCAAGCGCCAAGCATGTTTTTAGAACGGAAGGCTACCCAAACAGATTGGGATAAAGAATTTGAAATCCTCAATGAGCCAAATATTTCGATGGATTCCCCCCTAGCCAGCGACCAAATTGATCCCGAAATACAGGATTTTCAATTACAACATGCCCTTCTCCACGAAGCTGTTCAAGACGTGGTTGAAGCTGCCGAAGGAGAAATAAGATTCTTCCAATGAAATCAATTACAATTCATCTTTAAGTAATTAATTTCAGCCTAAGTCGGATACGTTTAATAATGTCTAATCTAAGTAAAGGACAACATTAAGTGGCTAGCAATACACCCATACCAGACCTCCCGAAGTGGACGTTTCTAGGTGGAGATGGACGTTTAGCCAGAAGAGTCGGCCAGCCAGTCAGACGATTCCTACATGTTGAAGCATCAGGCGGAATCGTTCTACTGCTAGCTGCAGTGGCAGCACTTATCTGGGCGAATTCTCCTTGGTCAGATAGTTATTACAACTTTTGGCATACAGACTTTGCACTTAATATCGGAAGTTATCAAATGGGAGGGGAATCACATCACCTAACCCTTGAAACGTTAGTTAATGATGCTCTTATGGCAATCTTCTTTTTCGTTGTTGGCCTTGAAATTAAAAGAGAACTAGTTAGTGGTCAATTGAAGGATCCGAAAGCTGCAGCTCTACCAGTAATAGCCGCAATCGGAGGAATGGTATTCCCAGCTCTTGTGTATGTGGTGCTTAATGCAAACGGTGATGCTTCCTCTGGTTGGGGTATACCAATGGCCACAGATATTGCATTTGCGGTTGGTGTAATATCTTTGCTTGGAGACAAGATAGGAAGACCCTTGAAGGTTTTTCTTCTATCACTGGCCATAGCTGATGACATTGGCGCGATCGTTGTTATCGCTATCTTCTATACGTCTGACCTTTCTTTCAGTTGGTTCGTTACAGCGCTGATAATTATGGGGATTATCGTTGTGTTAAGAAGACTCCATATTTGGTACATTCCAATTTACATAGCCTTAGGGACTGCGCTTTGGCTTGCTACCTTTGAGTCCGGAATCCACGCAACTATTGCTGGAGTGGTGTTAGGTTTAGCAACGCCAGCTAAGCCTCAACAATCCAAAGAAGATGGTCTAGCCGCCTTAGAATGGCTACGGGATAAGGGTAAGGGTGAGAGTATATATCCTGTTGACGTTCGACTAACAGCTATGGAAATTCGGGAATCTCAGGTGTCAGTAGCTGAAAGAATTGAAAGCGCACTACACCCTATTTCAAGTTTCATTATTATTCCTATTTTCGCCCTCGCTAACGCAGGAGTAAACATGGGTGATGGTTTATTAGGAGACGCTGCCTCTAGTCCAATTACCTGGGGAGTCGGCCTTGGCTTAATAGTAGGAAAAATCTTTGGCATCACATTTATGACCTGGCTCGGTATGAAACTCCCATTTATATCTCCGCCATCAGGATTGAATTTCATATCCCTTCTCGGACTAGCAGCCACGGCTGGGATAGGTTTCACTGTTTCATTGTTTATAACTAATCTGGCTTTTGATGACATGGAAATAATTAATCAATCAAAGATCGGCGTCCTCTTCGCTTCTGTAATCGCTGGTATTCTAGGGTTATTGCTATTACGTGCTGGCATTAAACAGGCGGATCAGACAGTTGAAAATAGTTCCGAATAAATCTGTTTGACGCTATTAAAATCAATCACCATAAGTCGTTGATCTTTAAAGACAATTAACTTTTGAACTATTACAGAAATAATTGAATTTCGTGAAATGCATTGAAAATAGTTTTTTTTGCGTTACCCTCTCCGTTCGCCACCAAACTTCAAAATTTCTTAACCAAATATGATGAAAGGTATACCGTGCCGAAATCACTAGTCATAGTTGAATCACCAGCGAAGGCAAAAACAATCGCGCGTTTTTTAGGCGATGACTATACCGTTGAAGCCTCCGTCGGTCATATACGGGATCTTATTCAACCCAAAGATGTTAAGAACGATAAAAGGTTTTCTCAATCAATACACGCTGAGAACCCTACTCTGACCAAATTCGGAATTGAAACAAATAGTAACTCATCTACAGATCCACTTATAAAAAAACTTCAACAGCAGCTGGGAACAAAAAGTTGGATGCCATGGTATGTCGAAAGCCTAAAAAGTCAGAAGACTATTACGCAATTAAAAAGAGCCTTAAAAAAAGCTGATGCCCTATATCTAGCTACTGATGAAGACAGAGAAGGCGAAGCAATAGCATGGCATCTCGTAGAAGTGCTTCAACCTGACCTTCCGGTATATCGCATGGTATTCCATGAAATTACGGAAAAAGCGATCTTAGAAGCTCTGCAAAATACAAGAGCTATTGATATGAATCAGGTTTCTGCGCAAGAAACAAGGAGAATCTTAGACCGAGTCATTGGATATGACTTATCTGGCCTATCACGACAGGTAATAGGCGGCGGGGCAACCGGAGGACGTGTACAAAGTCCAACACTTAGAAAAATCGTAGAAAGAGAAAAAGAAAGAATACGCTTCAAAAGCACCGGCTATTGGAGCGCTACTGCAGAACTTAAATCAAATAATTCAATTAGCTTTGACGCAAAACTAATCGGTATAAACCATAAACGTGTTGCCTCAGGAAAAAATGATTTTAATGAAAATGGTCAACTCAAAAAACCAGAAGAAGTTGTTGTCCTATCAGAGGGCAATGCAAAAAAACTGCAAGAGCAATTTAGCAACGAAACCTTAACAATAACATCAATAGAAACATCCCCCCACCGACGCCAACCTAAACCTCCTTTCACAACCTCCAGCTTCCAACAGGAGGTAATAAACAAACTTGGAGGATCCTCAGGTGCAGCAATGGCCATAGCGCAAGGACTCTACCAGAATGGTTATATTACCTATCACAGAACAGACAGTCCCGGTTTATCAGACCAAGCACTCAATGCAGCCCGCAAAGAAGTTGAGCAACTATACGGAATGGACTACCTCCCAGACAAACCAAGAACGTATGTCACAAAAAGCGAGAGTGCCCAAGAAGCACACGAAGCTATACGCCCAGCTGGTGAAACTTTCCGAGCACCTAAGGAACTTAGAAACGAACTAAACAAAGACCAACTTGCCGTATACGAATTAATTTGGAAAAGAACCTTAGCCTCTCAAATGACAGATGAAACAGGGGAAACTAAACGAGTTACCTTTGAAGGAGAAGACTCCCAGCAAGATATACAGCACGTCATATTTAGCTCAAGTGGGCGGACAATTAATCATTTAGGATTTAACCAAATCTATCAGGGAGAACCTGAAGGACTAACAGCACAAGAAGACGCTGTTATCCTCCCAGACTTACAAGAAGGTGAAAAAGTTACTGCAAATCACATTGATATAAATAGTCATGAAACTAAACCACCTGCCCGATTCACAGAAGCATCATTAGTTAAATGGATGGAAGAAGCAGGGATAGGCCGGCCTTCAACCTTCGCAGCAACTATCGGAAAAATCCAAGCGCGAGAATACACCCACAAAAGCGGTCGAGCATTAGTTCCTACCGTCAAAGCATTCGTGGCTACTAATTTCTTAGAAAATGAATTCAAAAATGAAGTCCAATACGAGTACACGGCAAACTTAAATCAGAAATTAGATCTCATTGCCGAAGGAACTCTTGACCTCGATGATTTCCTAAATGATTGGTACTTTGAAACAAGCGGGTGGGAATCAAGGATCGATAATATCCAAAACCAAATTAAAGTTGACCTACCGCGCATTCGTCACGAAGCAGCGCATTCAGTTGGGCAAATACAAGAAACTGACCAATACATATACGCACGTTATGCGAATCAAAAGCCCTACGTGCAAATTTCGATAGATGGAGAAACTGCATCTCTACCCCCAATATTGCCCCTTGATGAATTGACAGTAAAGAGAGCCAAAGAGTTTATTGACATCGCATCGCAACCCGATACCGTTCTTGGATGGGTCGACAGAGAAAAAGCAATTGAGATAACTTCAACAAATCAGGTTGAAAGAATTTTGGGATATGATCCCGCTCGGGGCCTGCCTGTCTACCTTAGAAACGGGTCATTCGGCGAATATGTTTCGCTAGGAGACTTTCCTAAGTGGCCTCCTATGTCATCAAAAGAAGGTCGTTTGATGAAACAACCTCATCATTTAAAGATCATTAAAGTTGCATGTTCGTATCTTCAGGTAGCGGCTAATCCAGATGATAATAATGCTATGAAAATAATTTTGAATGAACCTAAGCGTGGAATAGGGAAAAGGTCTATTGAAAATATTGAAAATATTGCGGAGACCGAAGGAATCTCACTTAAGGAAGCTTTAGCTAATCAAAAACTTCTCAAAGATAAGCCTGCTAAAGCAGTTCGAAAATTAATTAGGAACCTAGATTCATGGGAATCAAAAAATGTTGAGGAACCTGTGGGTTTCCGTTTGCGGGAATTATTGATTGATGTAGGTTACTGGAAAGAGATTTCAAGAATGGATAAGGCGGAAGACAAGATAAAAATCTTAGAAAATCTATTAGCCACTCTCAATGAGTTCTCATCGATAGAGAGCATTCTGACTACACTCTCAGAACGTCAAGAATTGAAAGATGCTCCAAAACCTACAACTGCTTCACTGCTTGAGATGATGTCTGCTGAAAATATTACTATTGAAGACGCAATTAACGTTCTTAGTCTCCCCAGAGAACTGCCTATCAAGGAAATGATTATTGTTGAAATAGATCCTCCGCCTAAAAAAGGTGAATCCTCCTTCAAACTTTTAAAAGACGAGATGATTACAGTTCATAACGGTCCTTTTGGTCCATATATCAGGGTAGAAGGAGATGACTGCGGCGTTCAAACTCGAAGTATAAGCGAAGATGACATCTTCTCGATTGACCTTGATGCTTGTTTATCTCTGCTTGCCACTCCAAAGAAATTTCAACGACGTCAAACGAAGACTATTATTTTAAAAGACACTGAAGGAAAACCTGCCGTTGATAGTGTTTCAGGAAAGCCAATCGAAGTTAAGACAGGTAAATTCGGGCCATACGTAACCGATGGCACCACGAACGCAAGTCTCCAACTCGGAGATTCTATTGAACAAATAACAGGTGAACGGGCTAAGGAATTACTAGCCGACCGGCGTGCCCAACAAAATTAGATACTTTTCATACCTAACATGATCAAGTCTCATTAAGACGGTACTCTGTGGTCGTGGAAAATGGTTCATCAAATCCTAAACGATATGGGGATCGCGTCGCCGATTATCAGAGAGTTGTCGCCACACAATGGGTAGAAAAGATCTTCGGAAGCTACCAGTATTTCCGCCTTTGGTTAGTTCAGTTAGTTGGATCATTAGGTGATTGGTTAGGTTTCCTAGCTATAGCTGCAGCAGCAACAGAGCTTGGAGGTGGAACACCAGAAACAGCTGTGGGATTTGTTTTCACTGCCAGAATTATCCCAGGCCTATTTCTAGCTCCACTAGCGGGAGTTTTGGTAGATAGATGGAATAGGAAAAGAGTCATGATCATATGTGATCTAGGTCGAGTTGCTATTCTTCTCATGCTCCCATTCGCAACAACTGTCTGGCATCTTGTAATAGCATCATTGGCGTTAGAAATCTTTACTCTTCTTTGGATTCCAGCTAAAGATTCAGTCGTCCCAAGTATTGTTCCTGAAGAAAGTCTCACAACAGTGAACTCGCTACAAATGGCAGCAACGTATGGGACAGTTCCGATTGCTGCAAGCTTATTTATTTTTCTGGGTAGATTTGCGGACAAAGTAGAAACGTGGCCCGGTTCAGAAAGCATAAATGCAGATCAGATAGGTTTAGGCTTCTATGCTGACGCACTTACTTTCCTCTTTTCAGCTTTGATGATTTACTTCATTACTATTCCGCACAGAACTTCAAAAGAAGTTGTTAAAGATAAGCAAAAGCCCAAGCTGGACCTCAAGTCAACAATCGATGAATTACGAGAAGGTTGGGAATTTATCTTTGTCAACCCCGTAGTGAGAGCGGTATGCGCAGCCTTGGGGGCGGGGCTTATTGGCGGAGGGATGCTTATCCCACTAGGACCAATTTTTGCTAAGGATGTTCTTGGCGAAAATCCAGCAGATGGAATGTCAGTCCTTCAAACAGCGCTAGGAATAGGGGTTGCAATTGGAGTTGCATTCATTGCTTTGTCACGACAAAGAATAAGCCAAGTAAGACTATTCATTGTCTCAGTATTCGGTGCGGGAATATCACTATTTATTGGGACATCTATGTCAGGACTCTGGCCCGCCGCCGCACTTATTGGCCTACTAGGTATGTTCGCCGGAGCTATTTATGTACTTGGGTTTACACTTTTGCAAATAAGCGTCTCTGAAAACTTACGTGGAAGAATATTTTCAGCGGTTTACACCATTGTCAGACTCTCTTTAATTATCGCAATGTCAGTCGGCCCATTCGTCGCAGCTACTTTTAACGGACTATCCGAAGAATTCTTTGACAAAAGAACCACTATTTTTGGATGGGAAATCTTTATGCCAGGAGTACGTGTGACGCTGTGGCTAGCATCGCTTATTATCATTGGTGCAGGCTTTTTAGCACTCACATCAGTCCGCAACGTATTCAAAGACAACACAGGAAATCAAAAAGAGGAGAGTCCGAAAAGTGAAAAGTAGGTTTATTGCCTTTGAAGGAGGAGATGCCAGTGGGAAAACAACGCAGGCAGAACGCGTTGCATCAAAAATAAACGCTGTTTTCACACGAGAACCAGGTGGTACGCCAGTAGGAGAATCGTTAAGATCTATACTTCTAAACCCAATATCACCTCTTGCGCTTAGAACAGAAGCACTCCTCATGGCGGCTTCCAGGGCCCAACTAGTTCAAGAAGTAATCAACCCGACGCTAACTAAAGGACAGCACGTCGTAACTGACAGATATATTTCTTCCTCACTGGCTTACCAAGGTTACGCCAGTGGCTTACCAATAGATGAGGTTCTATCTCTATCACTCTTTGCAACAGAGGAACTTATTCCTGACTTAACTGTTTTGATTGACCTACCCGTTGAAGAATCCATGAAACGTCGAGGTAAAAATCCGGATAGATTTGAGCAAGAAAATATTGAATTCCACGAAAGAGTTCGAAACGGGTATTTAGAAATGGCCCGCACAAATAGCGATAAGTGGATAGTGATCAATGGAACCAAGAGTCAAGAAAATGTAGCAAAAGATGTTGATCAGGCAATCCTTGACAGGCTCCAACTCCCATAAAAATGATCAAAATGAGCCTCTCAGACCTATTCAACGATGTCATAGATCAAGAATCCTCTGTAGCCCAGTTACAAAAAGCCTCCGAAAACCCGCTTCATGCGTACCTATTCGTGGGGCCGAAAGGTTCCTGTAAATGGAAGGCTGCAAAAGCTTTCGCAGCAATGATAATGGCTAATACGAATGGCGACGATAACCAAGAACGAACAACTAATTTGATAGTAAAGGGTGATCATCCAGACGTAATCAGAATAGAACCAACCGGAAATCAATACAGAGACGACGATGTTCAGAAGATCATCAACGAAGCATCAAGATCACCAATCGAAGGAAAGAAAAAGATAATTGTCGCAAATCGGTTTCATACCGCCAATGAAACAGCTGTAGGTCGCCTTCTTAAAACCCTCGAGGAACCACCAGAAACAGTAATCATAATTCTCCTCTCAGAAATAATACCTAAAAACCAAATAACCATCGCTTCTCGATGCCAGAAAGTTCAATTCAATCAAATTTCTGATTCAGCGATGCGTAATTGGCTAACTCAACACATCAACGATCCTCAAAGTATCCAACTAATAATTACTGCTGCTAGAGGAGATATAGATAGAGCTAAGGATCTAATATCAGATCCCAATATTGCTCACCGTTATGAACTCTGGAAAAGCACATTAAAGAATCTCAACCCCGAAGGACATGCCATTGCAACTTCTGTCAATGAACTCCAAGGAGCAATCGATGAGGCACAAGTGATTCTTGCTGATAAACATGATCGAGAAATACAAGAATTACTCGATAATGAAAAACAATTAGGAATAAACTCCGGCGCAAGAAGCCAACTTGAGGCTACCCATAAACGAGAAATAAGAAGGTTCAGAACTGATGAACTTGAGTTCGGGTTTTCAGTCTTTGCAACCATGTTTCAAGAACAACTTCGCACTAGCGCTGATCAAGGAAGTCTTCAAGCCATAAACATAATCAAAAAGGCAAACGGAGTAATGAAACGTAATGCGAATGAGAAGCTTCTATTGACCTCGCTTTTGATCTCTTTATCTGAATTAAAGTAAATGATTGCCACAAGGCATGTCACTAGTACACTTTACGTTGCAATATTTTTGTTCCGCCCGGGTAGCTCAGTTGGCAGAGCGATTCACTCGTAATGAATAGGTCAGGGGTTCGATTCCCCTCTCGGGCTCAAAAGTTCAATCAATAATCAATACGGCATAGCCAACGCTTTTCGGTAAACTATCTATATGGCCGATCAGAATCAATTCGTTGAAAAAGCAATGCCTTATATGGATCAGCTCTATTCACATGCTTTACGTCTTGCTAAAAATCCTGCTGACGCCGAAGACCTAGTTCAAGAAACATACCTAAAAGGATATAAAGCATTTGAAAGCTTTAACGAAGGAACCAATCTCAGAGCATGGCTATTCCGCATCCTGACAAATAGCTTTATAAACACGTATAGGAAAAAACAAAGAAGCTTTGATGAACATAAGGTTGAAGACATTGAATCCATCTATCTTTCAACTAATTTAGAAACTTCTTCAAGTCGTCACCTTGGCATTAGTGCTGAGGAAGCGCTTTTCGAAAGACTTACTGATGATGAAATTCAGATAGCTATAGATTCCCTTCCCAGCAGCTATAAACAAGTAGTTCTTCTAGCTGATGTTCAGGGATTTTCTTACAAAGAAATTGCCGAGATTTTAGAAATCCCAGACGGAACAGTGATGTCAAGATTACATCGAGCCAGAGCAAAGCTGAAAGATCAACTACTTGACTACATGACCTCACGAAGATTGATTTACCAAAACCATGATCATGTTCCGGAAGATTTAGAAACTGCAGGGATAGCATCAAATGACTGAAAATATGAACCTGCCTTCAAATAGTAACTCTGGCCTTTCTCGGAAAAGTAGTGAACTAAAAAAGTTTATTGAGTTACCAACAGAGCATATATGCGAAGATTCAGAGAAACTTATCATGCGTGTACTTGATGGAATACCTAACCCATCGGTAATACAATCAGTCAGAAATCACTTTGGCATGTGCGTACAGTGCACTAATGCATTTGAAATAGAAATACGGTTCAAGTTAGCAATGGCACAAAAAGATACAGTGAAAGCTCCTCCAGCTTTACAATTAAAGATAAGCGAAACTCTCCAAAGAATTGATTTAGGCGAAATTGGTATAGCGGACCTTTAGAAACCTAAATATTTCTACCTTCTCTGTGTTTAAGGTGTCAGTAGACACTGATTTACGAGTACGATTTGTATATGCAAATTTTAGCTGCGGAATGGCACTGGTGGTTAGCGGTCGTACTCACTCCTGCCACTGTGTTGACTGTACTCGCAGTTATTGGTGGATATTTCGTTAAAGTCGTGCGACCAAAGTACCCACCAAAGTATAAGAAACCTAATCCGGAACTGTAACGTGACCGATACATCGGTCGATTGGGAATTAGCGCGACAAGTTGCAACAAAAATCGGAGACCGAAATAGTGCTGTATCTTCCTATCATTACGCAACACTTTCGCCGGATTTTGAACGATTCACAGCCCAAGCAGAGGACCTCGTAGCTGAGACAACTGGTTTAGTTTCTCAAATGGGTAAAGCCCGTGGCAGAGTCGCAGACAGGCCAATGTGGATTGACGCAAACATCGATTCATTTCAACGTTTACTCAAACCATTATCAAAAAAGTTAACAAATCCTGATACCTCGTTACTGAAAGAGTTTGGGTCAAAAGCTAGCGGAGCAGAAATGGGGTTGTTGCTTGGGTGGATGTCAGGCAGAGTCCTTGGCCAATATGACCTACTAATTATCGAAGATGAGAATCCTGAAGACCAAGACATCGTCTACTATGTCGGACCCAACGTCCTAGCTATTGAAAAGAAATATGGTTTCCCTCCAGAAGAGTTCCGCCTTTGGTTAGCTCTTCACGAGTGTACACATAGAGCCCAATTCACCGGAGTTCCATGGTTAAGGGATCATTTTCTTGGCTTAGTCAATAAAACCTTAGAGTCTGTTGACCCTGACCCGGAGATGCTACGTGACGCTGCAAAAAGAATAATCGAAGCAAAAAAAACAGGTGAAGATATTTTTGAAGATGGAGGATTGCCTGCTTTATTTACCAGTCCTGAGCAGCGTAAAACCTTAAATCAAATCTCTGGAATGATGAGTTTACTTGAGGGTCACGGAGACGTAACTATGGATCGCGCAGGAGCCGGCCATGTAACCAATGCTGATGTTTTCGCAAAAACCTTCAGAGCCAGAAGAAACTCAGCAAAGGGCCTAACTAGAATCTTTCAAAAGATCGCCGGTTTTGAAGCAAAACTTAATCAATACCAAGCAGGTGAAAAATTTATCGAAGAAGTCGAAAGTTCAGGGGGAACGCAACTTCTTAATAGAGCATGGGAGAAGCCAGAGAATTTACCCAATCTTGATGAGATTAAATCTCCACATGAGTGGATTGAACGAATCAATAATCAATAATTTACCGGCGTTTCTTAATAAGATACTTAAAGATGACCAATGTGATTAGAGAGCTATTAGACCGTTGTACTTTCCCTGAAGGCCCACTGGAGTGTGCAGTCTCTGGAGGAGCTGACTCTATGGCTCTTTTAGTATTGGCGACACAAGTGAGTACTGAAGTAAAAGCAATACATGTCGATCATGGAATACGTGAGAATTCTCAAGAGGAAGCAGATTTCGTATTTCAAAATGCGCAGACATTAGGAGCTGACTTTGAATCACTAACGATAAAAGTACAACCTGGTACCAATCTTGAAGCTAGAGCAAGAAAAGCACGGTATTCAGTTCTCCCCAAGAACGTACTCACAGGACACACTGCAGATGATCAAGCAGAGACTATTCTATTAGCTCTAATGCGAGGCAGTGCCTGGCATGGTCTCTCAGGTATCCGCCCCTCCCCGCAACGACCCATTCTAAAATTAAGAAGAACAGAAACTGAAGCAGTCTGCCAAGAATTTAGCATTGACTTCTTCAGGGATCCGTCAAACAAAAATTTGCTGTTCCGACGTAACCAAATCAGACATGAAGTTCTCCCGCTTTTGAATTCAATATCAGATAGAGATCTTGTTCCAATTCTTGAAAGGCAAGCAGACATATTGAGGTCTGGAGCCGATTTCCTAAAAGTTGAATCCGAAAAGGTAGATCCAACCAA
>CENF01083870.1_pt1 | contig 12792 bp, 9 predicted proteins | sample 361291 | NCBI WGS metagenome assembly CENF01 (sample SAMEA2619399, study PRJEB7988) | marine metagenome | isolation source: saline water (ENVO:00002010), including | reverse complement strand
CTTTGAGGTAAATCTTCAGCTGTAGGTTCGAATCTTATCCCAGTAGGGGATCTGAACATGACCGGTATTCTACACTCTTGGCTAAGGTCATTATTAGAAATCTGAACATCTGAGCAACCCTTTCTAGCAGCGCCCGCTTCCATTTCATTAACATCATTCTCGACAGAGGCCACGCTCCAAACATTTTGCCATACCGGGTCCTTTACAGTATCATCATCATTATACTCTAGCCAATGTTGATTTTGGTCCAATAGTGGCTTATCAAAATATGATACTCCGAATTTTGATGCTAATCTATTTGCATTAGTATTGTCTGCAGCAACTATCACCTTACCTCCTTTTTCTGTAACAAAGTCATAAATTGCATCCGCTGCAGTTTCATCAATTGGTTTTTCAGGAGAAACGACAACTAGCATAGTTCTGTGGGGGTCTTTCCAATCATTTACTAACATTGGAGTGGACATGGTGTTAGCTGTAAAATAACCTAAATCATTACTATCATCTGTACATTGATCTAGGTCATCTCCGAGGTCGCATCTCATTTCACTTAGTTGCGCTAAACTATCCGATTCATAAGCAGAATATGAAGTGTCTTTTCCTATCACCATTAACATCGGAGCAAGAAGAAGTAACACTACTGTTATTGCAATAGAACCAACTACAATAGTATTGAAATCAAATCTATCTTCATTTCCTTCAGTCAAAATAATCAAATCCATTTTCTGATGTAGAACATAGCCAAGGCTTACAACTGTCCAAGCGTACAATGAATTGCAGTTATATGTTGCTGCTATTAGTTCAGGTAAATTTAAGTTAATCTAGTCAATAGATGTTTTATATACACTACCTCAGTTCACTGTTTTTTCGAATTTATTAACATTTTTTTCGATTATTATTAACATAAAATAGGGCTAAACAGGTTGAAAGCAAAATCGCACTTATTCCTGCTGATGGAAGATTAGTATCAACTACCTCAGTTATACTTTCCCCATCATCTGAATCATCTTCATTTTCAGTTGGCTTTGATAGAGGTGGTTCTACAGTTATTGATGTCTCATCGTCTGTAATTTTTGAAGAACCAGCATTCATCGCGCCATTAGAATGGACTGTAATTTCTAATTTACAATTCTTTCTTGGATGACTCTGTGAAGCAGTAATTTTCAAATCTGCACTGGTAGATTCATCCTTTTCCAAGTCCGTAATTAGTAGTTTGTCTAGTCCATTATCCAATGTCATTAGAGGGCAATTATCCGATAGGTCAATTTCTCCGACTTTGTCCTTTATGTTGCCATTATTTGACACAGTGACTCTGAGAATCATATCTGTTCCAGCATTCATAGGTCCGACCGGATCATCGATATCTACAGAAATTGAAAATATTGTTGGTATTTTTAAGTCAGCCATTGCTTCTTGGTTTTCAGGTATGAGGACTTGAACTCCAGCTCTCGTAACTAAGCTTGCAGTAATTTTCATTTCTTCAACTGTATTCGCTGCAAAATTATAAACATCGATATCTTTTATCACCAAAGAAAAAGTTTCATTTTCTCCAGCTTGTATTTTTTCAGATTCAGGTCCATCATCTACTCCATTAAAAGGGACCTCATATGTGAAACTAACTTCAATTTCAAACATCTGTGTGTTATGAATATAGAACTCTACTACTCTTTCTCCGTCTTCGTTTAGAAGAAACGGGTTACTGTCATCATCTGCAATATATTTTATCCCTAATTCCCAATTCCCTAATTCAGGTTGCTCTTGCGCAGAACTAATTGTAGCGAAATTCGCAAGTAAAAATAAACTGACGACGATATAGATGACTTTGTTCATATCACTCACTCATTAACTCCTTACAGGCTCTCTTTGTTAATACCTTCACCATCTTTCTTCTATATGATGGGGTATACCAAGTATTTGCAACAGGTTTTACTGCTTTACGAATTTTTTCTGAAAGTTGTTTGATACTTTCTTCTCCACTCCAATTTTTTACAAATTCCATAGCTAAATCTTCATGATATCCCGGAATAGATTCTAGCCCAGTGGTAGCAATTCTCAATTTCTCTAATTTCTCTCCCCTTTTCTTCCAGAGTGCCGCAACGCCCGCTTCTGGGAAATCCCAAGATTCTCTTTGACGCAACTTTTGGTAGTCTCCTGACCAACTCGAAATTTCTTCAGGAATAGTGATATGAGTTAGTAACTCTCCCGGTAATAGTTTGTTTTTCTTCATTCCATCCAATTCAAAGAAATCAACAAGATCCATTTCTCTCTTCCCAGATGTCGAAATCAAGTGCACTTTAGCTTCCATACACATCAAAACTGGGGCTAAATCTGCTTGATATGTTGCTACACATAATGTATTCTGATTTGGAATTACTCTACAGTCTGCTCCGGTGCCGCAATCACACTTGTGACACCAATCTATAGTTTCTCTCCAATCTTCAGTTTGATTATACCAATAACATCTCGTATCTAGGCAAATATTTCCTCCTACCGTTCCAGATCTTCTAATCATTATGCTAGCAATTGAATTAGCAGATTTTGCTAAGACAGGATGAGTAAAATCTGATTCCGCTAAGTCCTGCAACCTAACCATTGCACCAATAGTGGTTTCCGTGAGTTCAGTCAATTGTGAAATATTTGCCAAAGAAATTACATTCTTTTTTGGATTAAGATGCCATTTATAGTTAGGAATTAGGTCTGTGCCACCGGAAATCCAATCGAAATCTTCTTTCTTTGATTGTAAATTCTTAGCAATTTGAATTGCTTCTTCTACACTACTTGGCGTATGAAGTTTGAATGGAGGCATTTTCATTTTAGTCCCTCCCTCTTTCTTCTTTCAGTGTGAACCCATGCACTTCCTGCCAATCTAGGATTTTCTAGATATTCTTCAGAAGGTATGACAGTTACTTCCCAACTTTCATCAACCTCATCCGGCGGAATTGTTGGGTCCATACCAAATAAAGCTCCATTGTGATAGGGTTCAATTTCGGATGACAATCTTCTTTCTTTATCTCTGATTGAATGTTCTCCTGCTCTTTTCTCAAGGATATCTTGTAATTCTGAATGCTTTAATCTGGGCGACGGTAAATCAGCGGGGTCATCAATTTTTAAATCTCGACATTTTCTTTCTATATTTTTGTATAGTCTATCTGGAGTAATTGGTAACTCATTCATCCTAACTCCGATTGCATCGTAAACTGCATTACATACAGCTGGTAAAATAGGCAACAAAGGGCCTTCTCCAGCTTCTTTCGCACCAAATGGTCCCTCGGGATCATTTGATTCCACTATAATAGGAGTTACATGTGGCATTTCATGTACACTAGGGATCTTATAATCTAGTAAATCTGTATTCATTAGATTTCCAGTTCTACCATATCTCATTTCTTCTGAGAGAACTTGTCCCATGCCCATGTGACAAGAGCCTATGATTTGTCCTTTGACTGCTAGTGGATTAAGCGCTTTCCCACAATCATGAGCAGCCCAAACTTTCTCGACCTTTGTTTGACCAGTTTCAACATCAACTTTCACTTCAGCTACATATGCCGAAAATGAATATGCAGGCGCTAAACCTGCAGCCGCACCTTTGTGTGCTCTACCCATTGGAGGTGTTCTGTAGGCTCCTGAGGCAACTAACGCTCCTCGATCTTCCTGGGCTTTGTGCAACGCCTCAAGGTAAGATACACCAATTGCAGGGTCATCTTTTCTGAAAATCCTCCTGTCTCCAATAACTAGTTTTTCAATTGGTGCTTTGGTGATTTCAGAAGTTGCGTCCAATAAATCATTTCTAATTTCCATTGCAGCCGAAATCGCGGCATTTGCATTCATGAATGTTACTCTTGATGAATAAGAGCCTAAATCAACTGGAGATGTATCAGTTTCCCTAGATTTTATTCTAATCATATCCAATGGTAATCCTAGAACCTCTGCAACAGATTGGGCCACTACAGTATCTGACCCTTGCCCTATATCTGCTGCTCCTGTATGTACAGTTACTCCGCCATCCATATCGATTTTCAAATGAACTGTTGCATGTGGGAACTTGTTTGGGTCCCAATGTATAGGCAGTCCACTACCTGAAATAAAGAACCCACAACCAATTCCGATGCCATGTCCGAGAGGCATTTTTCTGAACTTATCTTTCCATCCAGATTCTTTCATTACTCTTTCTAAACATTCTCTCATCCCTATGCTAGTAACTCTGAATCCAGTAATTGTTGCAGAGTGAGGTGGTAATAAATTAGCTAATCTGAAAGATATAGGGTCAACTTGTAATTGTTCGGAAATATCGTCAATACCTACTTCTACTGCACATCTTGAATTAACAGCACCATGTCCTCTCATGGCTCCACTGGCAGGTTTGTTTGTCCACACTCTTGCTCCAGTGTAGTGAAATGCTCCAATCTCATAAGGAGCAGTATGTAGAACTCCATTGTAATATGTAGTTACATGTCCAAAAGATGCAAATGCGCCTCCATCGATTAGTGCATCTGTCTCAATTCCACATAGTCTACCTTCTTCGTCAGCATGTAGATTCATTTCAATATGGGAGGGATGTCTTCCTCTATTTATCCAATAAACTTCCTCTCTATCAAATGTAATTCTAACAGGTCTACCAGATTTACGTGCTAGTATAGAGGCACACATTTCATGTGGAAAAGGATCGGATTTTCCACCAAATCCTCCTCCTACAAAGGTTCGATGTACATTTATCTGATGCATTGGTATTTCTAATACATCCGCTAAAGCCCTGTGTACGTAATGAGGAACCTGTTGAGGCGTGTAAAGCGTTAACCTTCCTGACGGATCCCAATCAGCCACAACAGCGTGAGGTTCAGTGGCTGCATGGTTAACTCCATTGAAAAACCAATTTTTTTTATGACTGGCTACAGCATTTTTCTTCATCGATTTAATGTGCCCAAATTCTTGAAACACTCTTTTCTGTATATTTGCCTCGCCAATATGATATTCTCCTCTGTCATGAATAGGAACCTCTGAATCTTTCAATCCATCTTTCATGTCGTGAATTGAGTCTAGAATTTCATATTCAATATTAATCAATCTAACTGCTTCTAGAGCAGTAGCTTCATCCTCTGCTGCAACACATGCAATTAGGTCTCCAATGTGCCTAACTCTATCAACTGCCATGGCATGTTCATCTTTTGTTACAGGAAGGACCCCAAATTTATTTTTTGCATCATCTCCCGTGGCAATGGAAACGACCCCTGGTAAATTTAATGCATCTGACAAGTCGATAGATAAAATTCTTGCATAATGGTATGGTGATCTTACAATTTTACCTATTAGCTCATTTGGTAGTCTAATATCGTCGCCATACTTTGCTCTTCCTGTAACTTTCCAATTACTGTCAACTAAAGATGTAGGTTTGCCAACAACCCTTCCAGTAATCAAATTATCATGTCTATGGTTTCCCCAAGGTTGTTTTTTCATTCCTCCTTGACTTTCAGGAATCATTTTTTCATCTCTAGGTTCACTGAAAGAGTTTTTACCTCCTGAACCTGGTCTGGAGAAAGAAATTTTTCCTGGTTGTTGCCGGTAACCAACCATCTCATCCTTTTCCTCATCAGACATTATCATCCCTCAATTTTCAAATCCCGGATTCGGATTACTTTTTGGTGTAGTAGTATTTTCTATTTTATTGCCAGAAACTAATAATTCACTGGCGGCTTTAACCGAATCAACAATTTGTTGGTATCCTGTGCATCTACATAGATTCCCTTCGATAGCATTCTTAATTTCTAATTCATTAGGGGTAGGATTTTCCTCTAATAGTGAAGAGATTACTACTAAGAATCCGGGTGTACAAAAACCACACTGACTCCCTCCATATTCGCTAAACATTTCTTGTATAGGATGTAGGTGGTGTCCATCGGACAAACCTTCTACTGTAGTAATCTCCTTACTCTCAACTTCTTGTGCTAATACTAAGCAAGACAACTTAGGTTTTCCATTTACTAATACTGAACAACAACCACATGTCCCCATGTCACAACCCCTCTTGACTCCTAGTGTGCCTACTTGATCTCTTAGAACATCTAAGAGAATAGCATTACTCTCAATATGTTTTGAAATTTCTTTGCCATTTACTTTTGCTTTCCAAGGTATTTTTTCAGGGCCTGGAAGCATCGGTAGACGTATGACACTCATGTGAACATCTTCACCACACGGGCTCTCCATTTGAGTATTCGGATTTTCATCCTCAACTTATTCAAGATCCTTCATTACTTTATTCATTATTTCGACTTCTGCTCTTCTTATGTGCTCACCATAAGTACTTCTTGCCATATTCATCTCGTCAGCTAGTTGTTTCAGAGTGACACTTCTGTCCATGCTGTAGAATCCTTTTCTAGTAGCGTGCTTCAAAACTTCTATCTGTCTTTCAGTCAAAATTGACTCCCACACACTTCCATTATCTTCTTTTTGAAAGGTTTGAACTGATATATTGTCTGGAGGTAAAACCATTCTAATGAGTCTGATGAACCTACTTACGGATTTTGACAAGCCAGAAATTCTCAATTCCATGCCTTTTTCTTCTGAAATACCGTAAGGAGGGTGAATATGTATATTTGATAATTCAATTGCAGAGATTGCTAGTGGATGAGTACACAATAAACTTACTAAAACTCCATCCTCATTCTCTTCATGTGTCTCAATTACCTTGAAGTTCTCTAAATCTGAAAAATCATCTATACTTTTTCCTTTTTTCAACTTAATTTCAGCTAACTGAGTAACACTTTTTTCATTTATTGCCAGATGTCCAAGAATTTCCATTCTCTCACATAAATTAAGAATTTCTGATATTTCTGTTGCACCGTAAAGTGAGATGGTTTTCCACCTAAGTATCACTTTACGCATACTACGTGGAACGTACTTTTGTTATTGAACCCCTCGGTAATTATTAATTCCAATACGTTTCACGAATTTCTTGATTAGTTTCCATGCATAGTGTCACATCAGAAGGCCTTTCCGGTTGTATTAAATTCCCATTCAAATGATTAATCATTGGCTCCACATTAGACTCATTTACCACTCCCCAACCAATCTGTGTGCATGGAGCAACTGGAGATACGGGGGTAGTTCCAGAAAGGGGGTCCCAAGTATTGAATGATGGGTACCAGGCGGATAGATTTAGCGCATCTCTAATTTGTGCTTGTGAAATATTCATATCATCTCCATTTACTAAATATCCACTTCTTAGATTAGGGTCTGCTCCTGAAGAGAAATCTCCCGATTCAGTTCTTAAGTGTTGAATTACCTTCGAAAGAAGCCCCGCAGTTCTTGGTGTTGCAAAAGAGGTACCGCTGGTTTCATGATAGCCATCAATATCATCATGGTTTGGTAACACTTGAGTCCAATCCGCAGCTATATCTGGATATGAACCACTCATAGTTTCCTTCTGATCATCTCCCTCTTCTGCATATCCTGAGATTCCAATGCTCCAGGGTGGTCCTGCTGTCGAATCTTGAACTGCTGGCGAGGGTGAATTATCTGCAGCACCTGTATGAATTTTCTTCTCTTGTACAACTGCAATCTCAGTTGCATCTTCTATCCCTGGTACAGGAATTGAGCCTATTGGCCCGAAACTAGTACTGATAATATCCACTAATGGTTGGTTAGCAGCCGCTAATACTGCAGCGTCACTGAATCCCTCAACAAAGAATATAATGGCATCAGGATTTGCATCCAAAACTGCTCCTGTCACTGCGGTACCATGACCATCAGAGGGGTCATCTAGAATTGGTATTTCTGTATTATCATCAGGTGTTGTACCGATAATTTTTGTCCCAGGGAAATAAACTATGTCTGTAGAATTAATATTATCCCAACATGTTTCTTTATCGGCCTCATATCTTTCCTGCCAAGTCCCAGAAAATGTCAAATCACATGTCATTGTTACTCCCAAACCATCTAGAAGCCATTCCGGAAAAGTCTCATTTGTCCTAAAATGATCGTGATATACGTTGATTCCAGTATCTACAGGCGCTACAACAGAATAATTTCTGAACATATCATCGTCTTCAATCAAAGTTTCATCTACAGAATCATCAGAGATACACCCGCTGAGTGATGCCGTAATCATTACCAAGACTAATGACAAACTAAGTTGTTTCATTAATCAACCGAGACGTTATTTCTTTTTCAGTTCTCCGTGTGAGTGATTTTTCTTTCTAATGCTAGAATCTCTGCACAGACCGCTAATCCAATTTCTTCAGGTGTTTCAGCACCAATGTCAATACCAATCGGACATCGTGCATTATTGAACCATTCTTCGCGAACACCATCATCCATTGCCGCTTTCTTGAATGACTTCCATTTCGAGACTGATCCAATCGCTCCAATTCTAGGCCTTGAATCATCTTTTCGTAATTTCAGGAATCCTAACAATAATTCTTGATCTACTGACCAATCATGCCCTAACAATAGAATATCTGAAAATCGTTTTATAGATTCAGAATCTTCCGATTCAAGAAAATCATTTGCATTCATTGAGATGTTTTCATTGGAGAATGGATATTTTTCAGCATTAGAATATTCTTTTCTAACGTCAAAAACAGAGTAATCCCAACCTAATGATTCGGCAACTAGTCCGACACATCTTCCTACATGCCCTCCACCTGCAATCAAAATATGAGGCATTGGTTCAATAATCTCCATACTCACTTTGACTTGCCCTCCACACAGGCTGTCAAGAGCTATGCCTTCTTTTCCTTTCGCATCCTTGTAAAGATAGAATGTTTCTATTAATCCACCTTTCTTCCGATTTACTTTGTGTTCTTCATTTAATAATTGAATTAATTTTTTTTCGATTTTTAGTTCTAATCCCGCACCGCCTACGGTACCAAAGTTTTGCATTTTTGAATTAATTGCTAGTTTTGCCCCAGGTTTACCAGGAACACTTCCTTTTGCAGAGACAATTGTTGCGATGGCGACCCTGTGACCCTGTTTTACTTCATCCAATGCCCAAGACAAAACATGAACTGACATATACCTCTGAGGGGGCCCTATACTTTTTGATTTTGTATATCATTGTCAGGAAACAATCACAAATCATGTTCAATAGTAATTTCTCTTAGTTTTTCTAAATCTTCAGGAAAATCTATGTTTAGGTGTAAGAACTCATCATCCACTTCGACTTTTATTGGATTGATAATATCTCGGAGAGGAGTTGAAGGATTACTTGAAAGAATTTTTTCACAATCCTCTTTAGATAAAATTACTGGGTGTCCACCTTTACCATTCTTACTGGGACAACATGTATTTTCCGAATTAATTAATTTTTCAATAGTTGTATTTGAGAACCCTGGCCGGTCTACTGGAACTATTAGGCATCTTTCGCTTTCAAGTTCCTTAATCCCACATTGTATGCTCCCAGTTCTGCCACTCTCTGGCTGAGTATTAATGACTACCTTCTCGCCTAACTTTTCCATTTCATTGAATAATTCTGCTCGAGTAACAATAATTATTCTCAATTTTTTTTGCTTTAATTTTCTAATTAATATCTGAATCAATGATTTGCCATGAATATCCACCAATGCTTTAGGTTCCCCTAGCCTTTTACTGGCACCTGCAGTAAGTAGAATTGCATCTATTTGGCTCAAACTAACCACTGTTTTCATCATCTATTTGAGTTTCTAAATCTTCAATCCAATCTTCCATTTCTTCTTCAATTTGTTCCTCAGAAAATACTCCGGATCCTTTCAATTTCATTGTCGTAACAGTCAGAGCAACAAATAAAATTATTACTAAAACAGATAATAATCCTGTTATCAGTGCCATGTTACTAGATCCGCTACTACTACTTTTTTCTATTTTTTCTTCTCCGATTACAGTTATATCAACAGCCAAATTTGTTGATGCTCTATCTTCAGTAATTGCTCTAACAAGTAATACTTGATTACCTTCAACAGTATTGTTTGGGAGATATTGTAGCCTATCGACAAGTAACGAATGAGTAACTGCAAAAGTCAATTCATTGACATCAAAATCTGCTAAATCCATCCAGTTGTCTCTCATATCCCATGTTCTCCATTGCACTCTTGTAGCTCCACCTTCAACATTAAATTCTACTTCTTCTCCTTGAGTCAAATGGACTCTATTATCTTCTCCTATTTCATTAATTAATGTCACATTTAGAGTAAGTGATAATTCGTATACTTTGTTTGCAGCCTCCATAACTGACGGTATTGAATTAACATGTCCATGTCCATACACATTATTTTGTCTATTTTTTGGAATATTATCTTCAGCACATGGCTCATTTGCCAGCATATAATGACATTCTCTGTAAGTCGCAGTTTCCTGCATAATGTTTCTGATATCAAATGGGGATAAATCGGGATTCGCTTGATACATCAAAGCCGCTAATCCCGCTGCACCAGGTGTTGCCATACTTGTTCCTGATTTACTTGTATATCCGTTACCTGTATTGTAGTCTGGTGCCATAACACTACTTCCAACAAAAGCAATATTTGGTTTGACTCTACCTTCTTCAGTAGGGCCTTGGCTGGAATAAACTGCTATCGCAGTATTTTTATCTAGTGATCCAACAGTAATCACATCTTCAGCAGAGCCCGGAGTCCCGATTTGAGCACTGAATGCACTATTACCTGCAGCAATGAATAATGCAACCCCTTCTCTCATCATTTCATTACCCATTCTGTTAACAGATTCTTCTTCGGATGAAGTCCACTCAATAGCTCCAGGGCCACCAAGACTCATACTCGCAGCTCTGATATTGAATATGTGCCTCTTCTCTACAGTCCATTCCATACCCGCCATGACGGTTGCAAAAGAGCCAGAACCACCAGAGTCAAGCACTTTAACTCCGACAAGTTGAGCCATTGGAGCAACACCCTTGTATTGGTAATCTGGCGCACCAGTTCCTGCAGTTATTCCTGCACAATGTGTGCCATGTCCTTGATCATCATACGCTTTCACTTCTGTGCCGTTAGTTAGTTCAGGGGTATTAACTGGGTCATAAAATGCTATTACTTTAGGGTCATTTGTGCTGTTGTCATCGTCAATATCATCTAAACCAACATGATCGCTATCGATCCCGGTATCTATTATCGCGACTACACTTCCTGTTCCTGTGTATCCAGTGTCTTGCCATACTTGTGTGACGTCATGAATCTCATTTACATCATTCATTTGAATCTCTAATCTGCCATCCAACTCAACGAAAACAACTCCTGGTAATTCTACAATTTTCGTGACTAAATCTATGTCTACTTTACCTGCTATGCTGTCTATTAACCAGTATCTAAATTGGACTTCGAAAGATACATGTTGTTCCAGCATTCTTTCATCTTCTATCGTTGGAGTATGATCAAAATCTACAATTACGCTAATTCTATTATTTTCATCAAGATAATCATAATGGCTACTTTCTGGAGCCATCCAAATAGCATCATGAATTCTATCTTTGTTGGTGTCCATATTCGTATTTTCCCACCAATTTAGTTCTTGTTCGGATTCTTTCCTATCATCTTCTTCCAATGATGCAGAAGACGCTATCAATGGTACAACCAATAATCCTAGAATCATAACCGCAGTAATTCTTCTGACAAAATTCACTCTTTCGCTCATATTATCAAACGTTCGGAGTATTCCATAAGTATTGAATGAAACGGTTTAGTGTTCCTACAAAAATTATAATTAGATTCATTTTTGGAGCATTTCTCTACTTATTATTAGTCGCTGAATTTGACTTGAACCCTCAAATATTTGTACAACCTTTGCCCCTCGCATTCTTCTAGCTACGGGGTACTCTTCTGAATATCCATAACCTCCAAAAATTTGCACTGCATCAGTAGTTACTTCCATAGCCATATCTGCAGCAAATCTTTTTGCATGTGCAGCCTCTAAGGTATTACTTTCTCCAGAATCTGATTTCATTGCGGCTTTCCAAACTAACATTCTAGCGGCTTCAATCTTTGTTGCCATATCTGCTATCATGAAAGAGATTGCTTGATGCCTAATTATAGGTTTATTGAATGCATTTCTTTCACTAGCATAGGCGATTGCTTCTTCCATAGCGCCTCTGGCGTTCCCTACTGCATGAGATGAGATACTCGGCCTTGAAAGATCGAAAGCCTTCATTGCATTCATCCAACCATCATTTTCCTTTCCACCAATTAGATTTTCTGCTGGCACTCGAACATCATTAAATGTCACAGATCTTGTATCTGAACAACGCTGACCCATGTTTTCTTCTTTTTTACCCAATTCTACACCCTCAAGATTTGAATCAACAATAAATCCGCTCATACCTTTGTATCCCAGATTTTTGTCGGTATATGCAAGTACAAAAAACCAGTCTGCATGACCTGCACCAGTAATCCACATTTTTTGTCCGTTAATGATATATTCATCTCCATCTTTAATTGCCTCAGTTTGTATTGCTTGAACATCGCTTCCTGCACCGGGTTCGGTTACGCAATAGGCTGCTATCTTGCCATCAGTTACCATTCTGAGATATTTTTCTTTTTGAGCTTCAGTACCACCAGTAATTAGTGGGTATGATGCTAGCATTGAACTTCCAGCTGCAGTTGCAAATCCAGGGTCTCCAAATCCAAACTCTTCCAAGACTAATACTTCTTCAAATGAACCCATTCCTCCTCCACCATATTCTTCAGGTATTTTTAGAGTCAATAGACCGAGCTCATTCGCCTTAGCAATTGCTTCTTTGGGATAGACACTTTCTTTATCCCATTGAGCAGCATTTGGTTTTATTTCTTCATTGGCAAAATCACGTGCTAATTCTTGTAGCAT
>CENF01006845.1_pt1 | contig 12802 bp, 10 predicted proteins | sample 361291 | NCBI WGS metagenome assembly CENF01 (sample SAMEA2619399, study PRJEB7988) | marine metagenome | isolation source: saline water (ENVO:00002010), including | reverse complement strand
AGCCCAATTGGGGGTATGGCGAAAAGCATGAAGCCCGTCCGGATCATAGAGGGCCCAGCTCCAATTGTCGCTAGTAAAATGCCAAGAATTCCAACAATGCAAATTTCAACAATTGTCAAGGTTGGTGTTTGTTGAGGGATATACCGATTTATCTTCGGTTTAGAAGGAAAGCGATCCTGGAACTCATTAATGATTGACGGAAGGCTAAATAATAAAACGCCTACCCATAATTGCCAACAGTGACCAATAAATGCAACCGATAAAAATACGGTTATTAATGCTCTCATCACAATGGCAGTCCATTTCATCCCAGATTCTTGATCTGGAACAGTCGTGGGGTTTAGGCGGTTAAGTCGACCAGTAAAATTCCGGGCCACAATTTCCTCTAGAACAATTCTTCCCACAAAGGCTAACGCAATGCTGATAGCAACTTTATTACTATCTGTCTGAAACTTTAAACCGATACTTGCGTATTGAGTCAATACTGCGATGAGGATAAGAGTTATCCATCCAGCGATGAATGTTCCAACAGTCAGATCAACAATTCGGTCCCACCAATCAATTCTTTTTCTCGCTGCTGGCTTACGAATTGTGCGAATACTTGTTGCTAAGATTGCGGGTCCACAAGCCAATGAAAATAATCCAAACGCAAAACGGATATCTGCAAATACCCCTATGTCATTAGTTGAAGCTTCAACTATTAGGTAACCCATAATAATTATGCTGATCCCAATCAATCCAGAAAAGATATCAAATACTCCAACTATCATGACGCCAGTCAACCCCGCCGATCCAGGTTCACCTACTGGGCCAACACTTGTAAATAATGCCCACAGTGAAAATAGTATTGAAGAGATAGGTAAGAGCCCCCATAGTGATCCTGCGCCTGAGCGAAGGTATGACCCATCGTTAAGCGTTTTAGATATGAAGGGCGAAAACCGAGCTGAACCAATGGTTGCTTTTGTCCACCATAAATCTAAGACTGTCATATATTTTCTACTCCACAGCGATAATTTGTCACCCCAAGCTTCATCCTCACTCAGGAACGTATCGTGACTCGTTTCTAATGATTCAATTTCGTCATCTGTGACGTTGTCCGAGGACGAGCCGGAGTTAAAACGAGCAGACGCTCCTCGAGCTGCAGTTATCGCCATCCTGTGAGCTGTAGGAGCAGGTGAGCTACTCCCAGATGAACCACCTGCGCTTCCACTGGCTGCTGCTCCAGCCGCACCAGCCGCAGCTACTGCTGCCGCCACCGCAGCTAAACCACCAATAGTTTTCGCAGACCCCTCAGTATCATCAAACATCCCCTTTTCTTGGAAAAGATTAGGGTTGTTTCGATCGACCAAGCTGAAAGAATACTCAATCTTTCGTTCAGTGTTATCAGCCCCTATGCCAACAACTTCGAATCTATGCCACCCAGGATCGAGGTCAGTAGGCAGTGAAAGACTGCTTACAAATTCACCATCGGCGTCAGTGTCTAAAACGCCGAGAAGATATGGGTCTGAATAAACGTAAAGTTCTACTGTTGAATTCGGTAAAAACCCTGATCCTGAAATTTCGAACATACTTGAGTTAAATGCATTAAGAGTTGTCCCATCAATGCTGATTCCGTCATCACCAGACGCAGCAATAGTAACTGTTGTCCCCTCGGAAGAGATTTGCACTGCACGTTCATTAAGCTTTACAACACCGTCAACATCATCTGAACCCGATATCTCCTCGGTAGGTTTCATTGCTTGTTCTTGAGAAGTTTCCGATTCACTAGGTGCTTCTATTTCTTCCTCCGGTACTTCAACTTCAACAGCCTCATCTACGATTTCTTCAGAATCACCCTCAATGCTCTCATCTACTTGTTCCTCAGATATTTCAAGACACGCACCATCGTCAGGGCATTCATCAATTTCATCGTCAACCTCTAGCTCAGAGTCACCCGACCTATCAATCTCTTCATCTTGGCCACAAGAGCTCTCAAGTTGACAGACTTCCCATATTGATGGATCTGAAACTGAGTAATCGTTGCAATTGACTACACCGTCATTGTCAAAATCTGTATCGCAATCAGACCAATCAATGCACTCATCTAAATTTTCGGGACAGATCACTCTTTCTGCTGGTGTTGTTAATGTAGGTGAATTTGCATCAAACCATTCAGTGTCGTACCAGTTCAACGTTCCATCACCATCATCGTCAATGATGAAATCACAATCAATGGGATAGAAATCAGTAAAGTGCCCCCATCGCATATTCCGATTTATTGTGTCACTTGAATTAGCAGCTCCAAAAAAAACTCTGGGATTAGGTTTCGTCTCACTTGCCTTGCTTACACGAACAGCGCTACTACCGGTTGGGGGAACACGGCCAAGAGATGGAAATTCATGCCAATAATCTTCCGAGTAATACAAATAGCCGTCAGTTCCAAGAAAAAACGACAATGGATTTACGTTGTAATGTGTTCGGTCCCATTCCTCACCAAACATGTCTACATCAACAAGACGTTCATCCGACCAACCTCGGACTCGGAAAAGATTCTGATCGTATGCGAAAGATCCGTCGTTTATTATATTGTCAACCCAAAGAAGGTTCGTCTCAGCATAAAATTGCGGTCCTTGTTGAATATATTCAGAGATCGTTAATCCGCTGCTGTCAAAATCCTGCCCGTCAACAATCCATGTCCGTAACGCTTTCTTATTCAACGTTTTTGTTTGGATAGCGCACCCATTAGGAAGCGGTTGATTCCAAACCGCCACGGATGTTGGCAAAAGTTGAGTTCCGTCCTCTGAAAAACCTCCAGAAATAATCTCCCAATCTGAAGGAGCATTTGAGACATTTGGTGTTGCTCTTAACGGCGCTACGAATAATGCGAGAACTACGGCAAGAATCGAAACGATAGCAAAGACCAACGTCAATATTTTCCGCATCTTTTCCATTAAAACGCCTCTAATTTTATGTAACAACACACAAAAGCAGTCTAAAGAAAGGCAGCAATGATTCAATCAATTCTTTTAATGCTCATCAACCGCATCAGATTGTCCTCTATCCCGCAAAGTGCAATAGTAGATTCATGGCACCGCAGATAAGAGTTGAAAAGAAATTCCACAATGGACTAGCAGACGTCATGCAAGACATAGCATCAACAGGATTCTGGCCGACGACTCTAGTATCACCACCAAGTCCACCTCCCGAACTGCATTGGCACAGAATGGAGGCACACGGATACGTCATGAACGGAACCACATGGATTTTAGACGGTGAGACAGGCCACAAACTCACCATTGAACCAGGTGACAAACTAATCATTCCTCCTGGCGCACTCCATATTGAAGGACAAGGAAAAGAAGATGTCACCTACATAGTTGCGATACCAACCACGCAGACATTAATGAACGCATTTGAACTTTTACCTCCAGATCATCCTGACAGACCAACATAACGGATCTCCATTGTCAAAAACATTCGCTAACTGGTCAGGGCTCTTGCAAAGCACCCCACAAGATATAATCCACATCGGCACAATTCAAGACGCCCAAAAAGCAGTATCAATTGCCAATAAGAGTAAAGCACCAATTACAACCGTAGGCTCATCGCACTCACACTCACGACTCATCCAAAACAACACTGGAATCATCATCCGCACCGATCAGATAAAAGGAACAATAACTATTAACGAATCTGATAAGACTGCAACAGTTCCCTCAGGAATGAAACTCAAAGAAGCAGCTAAACGGTTATGGGACAAAGGGTATGCATTTTCAAATCAAGGAGATGTAGACGTCCAGTCAATCGCAGGTCTTATAGGAACAGGTGTCCACGGAACCGGAATTACACATCCATCAATAAGCACCCACGTACAAGACGCAACCATAATTACAAGCACCAGCGACATTATTAAAGCCTCTGAGAGTAACGAACTGCTTGAAGCAACTCGACTAAATCTCGGAGCAATAGGACTCATCACGGACATAACATTTTCAGTCGTCCCAATCTTTTTCCTTCACGAACAAACTTGGAAACAAAACACTGACTCCCTGATCGAAGAGGTAGATGCCTTAGCGAAGGAAAATGACCACTTTGAATTTTTCTGGAATCCCTTAAACGACACAACTTATGTCAAGACACTCAACCCACATAACGGGCCCGCAACCTCCCGAAACAACTCGACAAAAAGTTACGTTGACTATTCACATCAGGTTTTTCCATCCGACCGAAACGACAAGCACACAGAAATGGAATACTCGATCCCTTATCAGGATGGGGTAGCGTGCTTCAAGGAAATACGGAACCTAATACTCTCAAGGAAGCATGAAGTCTTCTGGCCAGTTGAATATAGAACAGTGGCAGCAGACTCTGGATGGATCAGCCCATCAAAAAACCGTCTAACAGTTACCATCTCCATCCACCAAGGTTTCGATCAACCACATGAACCCTTTTTTAGAGAAGCAGAAGGTATTTTCCGCACCTATGATGGGCGTCCTCATTGGGGAAAATGTAATTACCTCACACATAGCGATTTCGCCTCAATGTATGAAGAAGGATGGACCGCATTTTGGAAAGTTCAAAGAGACTTAGATCCAGAAGGATTATTTCTCAATACATACCTTCAATCATTACGAAACTCAGAATAAATGATCGGGTATGACAGCATCTACTTAAGCCACTAACGTTTCCATGTTGAACCTTGGAGGTTAAATGATTCCTGACCTAATTGATCAATTTCGCATAGAAGGAAGAGTCGCAGTTGTTACCGGCGCTAGTCGCGGAATAGGCGAAGGGATAGCGATCGGTCTTGCTGATGCAGGAGCTCACGTTATCATTACCGCACGAGACCATGAACGACTCAAAATTGTTGAGAAAACCATTGCAGAAAGAAACGGAAATTGCAGCATTGTTGTTGGTGACATCACAGAAGAAGAGACAATTCAACATTTGATAGATCACGCAATCGAAGACTTTAATCAACTTGATATTTGGGTCAGTAATGCTGGCACATCTGATCATCCTGGTTCGTTTGCGTTTGAAGAGTTCCCCCCATGGCATTGGGACCAACAAATTGCGCTAAACCTTCGACCACACTTTATAGCTGCTAGGGCTTGCGCTGAAGTAATGGAACCCGGATCATCAATCATTGGCATTTCATCCATAGCTGGTATTCGACCAGCCGTCCGATTCGCAGCATACGGCGCTGCGAAAGCAGGAATGAATAACCTCACAGAAACCCTTTCGATAGAACTAGCCCCCAAAGGAATACGCGCCAATGTCGTATCTCCAGGACAAGTACCAACTGAAGCAACCACCCGTGTGGGAGGGGTACCCCCAGAAGAATTCAAAAACCTAGGACAACGTATTCCATTAGGACGAGTCGGAACACCAACCGATATTGCAGCCGCAGTTTTATATCTCGTCTCAGATGCTGGAAGCTGGGTTACCGGACAAAATATTGTCGTTGACGGCGGAGTGACCTGACCTAGGAAAGTTTGGATCGAATAGTATCCAACCAGCTTTGAGCCTTATCCAATGCAGCGTTAGATTCTTCACGAACTGCTTCAGCATGGTCACCTGCTGCAGGATACGAGCCCAAGAACTTCACACGGACGTCTTTCGTCTGCAATGTCTTAAGACAATCAGCCATAACAGAATCAGCAATATGGCCTTCCAAATCCAGAAGGAAGCAATACTGTCCAAGCCCTTCACGCGTCGGACGCGACTCCAGCTTCGTCAAGTTAATTGAGCGCGCAGCAAACTCCTGAAGAATAGCTAACAAAGAACCAGGACGATCAGATTGTTGGAACACAACAACACTGGTTTTATCATGACCAGTGGGAGCAGGAATACCATCACGAGCAATAAGCACGAAACGAGTCTTATTTCCCTGATGATCTTCGATCCCTTCGGCTACGATATCAAGCCCGTATTTCTCAGCCGCAAGACTGGTCCCAACAGCCGCAACATGTAACTCGTCACTCTCAGATAGAAGATGCGCAGCGTGAGCAGTTGAATTCGCTGCTTCCAACTCAGCGTCTGGGAGATTTTCCCTAAGGAAAGAACGAACCTGCGCAAGGGCGTGAGGATATGAAATTACTTTCCTTACATCAGACAACGATGACCCTTCTTTAACAAGAAGATTCATCGTGATAGGAATAACTACCTCTCTCTGAATAAATAATTCACTATCAAACGCTAAAGTATCCTGGACTACATTGACAGTTCCTTCAATAGCGTTCTCAATTGCACAAAAGCCAAAGTCAATCTCGCCGGTAGAAGTATTATGGAGAACATCTGAATGGCTTCGATACAGAACGTGTTCAGCGGAGGCCAAATCAGCCTGCGTTAATAAAGCAGATTCTGTAAAGGTCCCAGATGGACCAAGGTATCCAACTCGCAAACTCGTAACATCTCCCACAACTGCAGGATAGAGGAGGAACTCAAATACAACGCCTTAATTTAATGAGAAACGCCGAAATCACCGATAACACGCCTAAAGTTTTTACCTATGTCAGAACAACAACTATATTTCCGCCAACTTCTATCAGGAAGAGATGTTGGAACAGAAGACCAAGTAGCCCGACAAATGATGAATTTTATATATTTGATAGGAGACAGAACAACAGGAGAAGCTGTTGTTATCGACCCCGCATATGACCCGCAGGGAATCATCAATATTCTCGAAGAAGACGAAATGACCCTCACCGGAGTTTTAGCTACTCACTACCACCCCGATCATGTAGGTGGCGACATGATGGGTTTCAGCATTTCAGGAATCACTGACCTGTTGAATTTAGCCTCAGTTCCCATCCACGTTCAGAATGAAGAAGCAGAACTTGTAGACAAAGTAACAGGAGTAGGGTTTGATAACCTACGAACACATTCAAGTGGTGACAAGATATCGGTCGGGTCAATAGAAATAGAACTCATTCACACGCCAGGGCACACTCCAGGTAGTCAATGCTTTCTCGTTGAAAATAGATTAGTTGCAGGAGACACACTTTTCCTTGACGGCTGCGGGAGGACGGATTTACCTGGTGGAGACCCTCGGCAAATGTACGAAAGCTTGACTACGCGACTCGCTAAAGTACCTGACACTGCAACTCTTTTCCCAGGGCATCTTTATTCTCCGAAACCGTCTCAATCAATGGGAGAAACCCGAGAGCACAACTACGTATTCGCCCCGTCAACAGCTGAACAATGGATGGCGATGTTCGGCGGGTAATAGACGAGGGAACTTAAACATGAAAAGAATAGAACTATCTCCTGAAATGACACAATTCGTTACTGAGCGTCACCTCGCCTCTCTCACCATAGTGACACCGAAGGGAAGGCCGCACGTTACTCCAGTCGGATTCACATGGGATGAAGATCGGCAACTAGTTAGAGTTATTACATGGGCTGGAAGTACGAAAGCTAAAATTTTAGACAAAGCAGAAAATCCTCTTCGAGCCGCAGTCTCACAAGTTGATGGCGGTCGTTGGGTAACCCTTGAAGGTTCAGCGATTGTAACTGCCGATAAAGAAAAGTGCCGAGAAGGAACCCGTCGATATGCTCAACGATATTCAGAACCCAAAGACAGAGGAGATGATAGACGAGTCATTGAAGTGGTCATAGAACGGGTTATGGGACGCGCCTGATAAAGCCATGAAAAGCAAACCTAGGCATAGCTTGTTTGGATTACTCTCCGATCCGATACCATCCATTGTTACTCGCGCGAGTGGCGGAATTGGCAGACGCGCAGGCTTCAGGTGCCTGTGTCCTTCGGGATGTGAGGGTTCAAGTCCCTCCTCGCGCACATTTCCTCAGCAAGTAGATGTAACCAGCATGAAACTGAAATTACTACTGACTTCTCTAATTGTTTTGTGCTCATTTCTTGTAACTACACACTTGCAAGCTCAGGAGAATATACCGAAAGCAAATATTGAAGAATCGTTATTGGCTGGGCCAGATTTCAATGGTGACGGATACGGTGACATGGTCATTGGTGCAACAGGAGAACGATTCGGTGATGCGATACGAACAGGTGCGGTCACTATCCTATTCGGGGACCCAAACAAGTTATTCTCTGAAAGTATTATTTTGCATCAAGGTATGCTAAACATCGCTGGAGATAATGACCCAAACGATAGATTCGGATCCAGAACAACATTTGGAGATTTCAACGGCGATGGCCTAGATGACTTAGTAATCACCGCTCCCCAAAAAGATGTTAATGATATTAAGGACGCTGGGATGATGTGGGTTCTCCCTGGGCTACCCCAAGGGATGGGAATAATCAATAGTGCTACTTCTTTTGACCTTTCAATGTTCATGGATAAAGAAGATATATCTCCAGGAGATCATTGGGGTGAGATGATTGTCTCGGGAGATTTCAATGGAGATGGATATGGAGACATTGCGATAAGTTCCCCAAACGCAAATATCTGCCACGCAGATACTGATGCCCTAATTTTGTATCTCTATGGGTCCTCAAATCAAACGTGCATGAGAGATAGTGCCGGACTTGTTGTTATTTTATATGGAAGCAAAACTGGTTTAGATTCAAATAATTACCAAGTCATCAATCAGGGGACCAGGGGCATTCCGGACGCAAATGAAACAAATGATAATTGGGGGGTTTCCTTAGCAGAGGGTGATTTTAATGGAGACCAAATATCTGACCTTGCTGTAGGTGCGCCCGGAGAGAAGTATGGTTTTTTCGCTTCTTCTGGTGCGGTCACAGTAATCTATGGAAGTGATGAAGGGTTAAACCCTAAAACGGCTAAAAGATTTCATCAAGATACCTATGGGATCCCAGATCGAAATGAGGAAAATGATCAGTGGGGTTCAACTCTGATATCCGGTGATTTCAGTGAAGACGGAATAGATGACCTAATAGTGGGTTCCCCCAATGAAAGTATTGGAGAACATCAACAAGCCGGCAGCATAACCGTCCTGTATGGCTCTACAGATGGAATTTCATCTCAAAAATCTTCGCAAATACATCAAGGTAGCTTCGGAATAAAGGATAGTAATGAGGCATTTGATAGATGGGGGTCAGTTCTAACCACTGGCGACTTTAATGGCGATTCTAAATTAGATCTTGTTATTGGGGCACCCGCAGAAGGGTCCGGGACATTCATCCGCACAGGAGCAATAACTATAATTCCTGGAACAGCGGGCTTTCTTACAGGCAGGGATGCCCAAACCATTCATCAAAGTGACATACCTCTTAATCTCAAGGTTTCCCACGCTGATCATTGGGGAGATGCGTTAGGAAATGTAGATGTTAATGGTGATGGAAAAACCGATTTGCTAGTGGCATCGAGCTCTAAATCAATAGGCACTCAATTTGATTCAGGCATAATCACACTTTTGTGGGGTACAAATAACGGAATTGTGCCTGAAAGATCAAACTACTTAGATCAAAATATACCTGGAATCCCAGATGATAATAAAAGCATGGATTATTGGGGGCGCCTAGGGACTTCAAGCGAACTCACTCTTGAACGTCCACCTTTGGGTTTAGTCACACCAGCTGGCGTCAATGTTGTTGTCATGGTTGAGCTTCCTCAATCAAATAACAGTTCTGTATCTCAGTATATTGTCCGAACCCCTTGTGGAAGGGCGCAGAGAGCTATTGGTGGTGAGCTACTAAAGGATATTCAGATTGTTATTGACCCAGGACACGGAGGGATTGATGGGGGTGCTGGTTATTTCGGACTTCGAGAGCACTCCGTTAACCTTTCGGTATCTGAAGCACTCAAAAGTGAGCTCACCTCAAGAGGTATAAAAAGTTTCTTGATTCGCTCAAGCAATTATCACATCCCACTTGCATCACGAGGACTATATGCCGATCACCTACAAGCTGATGCAATGATATCTATTCATCATAATGCACCTACTATTGCTGCATCCCGACATCCTGGGACTGAGGCATTCATCCAGAGCAATTCAAATAATTCTGCGAGGCTGGGCACACTTGTTTACGAATCCGTATATGAAGCCCTTGACAACTTTTCGTGGATAACCTGGACAAGCCAATACGATGCTGGTGTTATAAGAGTTCTTAATAACCGAGGGACAGACACATATGGGATGCTTTCACGACCTAGAACACCAACTACGTTGGTAGAGCTCGCGTATTTGGCTAATAGGGCTGAAGCAAATCTCATAAAGTCACCCGATTATCTGCCAGTTGTATCAGTTGCAATGGCTGAAGCTCTGGAACAGTATCTAAGGATTCCAAGTGAGCAAAGTTACTCATCTACAGTGCGCAATTTTACTGCAGCTGATGCACCTGGGTATAGCGTATGTAGAGACCCAGACCTAGGAAGTCCGTTAGTGTTTGACTTTGAGGAGGATGCCGTAAAGGAAGCTCTTCTCACTAACGAATAAACTTATGTGCAGTAGAATAAAAGTACCTTGCTAAGAAATCCAAAACACAAATAGGTTAAATTGGTCTAGAAGACATCTGTGTTTACAAAACTTGCGTATATATGAAAAATCAAACGGTACTTTACGAAAAATCAGAAAACATTGTAACGATCACATACAATCGACCGGACAAGCAGAACGCAATTAACGGGCAAATGCGTAAAGAACTTAATGATGCTTGGAATAAGTTCAATGAAGACGAGACTGCATGGGTGGCGATCCTTACTGGAAGTGGAAATACCTTCTGCGGTGGAGCTGATTTACGTGACCCGTCTGGAAGTACTGGAGACTTTAAGGGAACTTTTTGGGAAAAACCCACTATAAATAGCTTTGAAAGTGGGAAAGAAATCTACAAACCGGTTATTGCCGCTGTTAATGGCCCATGTATTGGTTATGGCTTAACCGCAGTAACATTTTGTGACTTCGTCATCGCAAGTAACAAAGCCACATTTAGTTATCCTGAAGTCACCATAGGGATACCCACCATTGTCGGTGCAATACGCCTCCCTAGAAGAATTAACTGGTCAGATGCAATGGAATTCCTGCTTCTAGGGGAACCGATCACCGCAGCAAGAGCCAACGACATGGGTTTTGTTTGGAAAGTCTGCGAAGCGGATGATTTGATGAAAGAAGCCAACAAACTAGCTAAACAATTATGCCGGTCCGCACCACTTGCTGTGAGGGCGACAAAAGAAGTAGCAACCAGAACACAAAACATGGGTTGGATCGAAGCGGTAAGATTCGGAGAAACAATGAGAATCGTCGCAAATCAAACAGAGGACGCAGCCGAAGGCAGAACTGCTTTCAAAGAGAAACGTAACCCAGAATGGAAGGGAAATTAAAGAATCCTGAGGGCGAAAACACCACCCGAGCATAATGTTGCATAAATAACACACAAACTAATGGATATCGCATGGGCAATAAGCACTTAAATACTTCCAGTCAATCTCAATCATCCGTATTTAGATACGGGGCAGCAACTCATGTCGGTAATATCAGGATTTCAAATCAAGATAAATTCGGGATTACCCCAAACCTTGCTGTTGTTGCTGATGGGATGGGAGGACACAATGGTGGTGAAGTAGCTGCAGAAATAGCCGTAACTACCCTCACTAATGCTGATAAGTTTCAATCAATTGATGAGTTTGCTCTACTAGTCCAAAAAGCACATCATCTGATACAAGCCAGAGCTCAGGAGAACATAAATCTCGATGGCATGGGGACTACTCTGTGCGCACTTTCAGAAATAATAACTCAGGAGACGTCAAAGAGCATTGGCGCTGTCAATGTAGGAGACTCAAGGATATATCTCTTCACAAAAGACGAACTTCACCAAATTTCCATTGACCATAGCGTTGTTCAAGAACTTGTAGACAGTGGGAAAATTACTGAACTTGAAGCTAAATCTCATCCACAACGTAATCTGATAACACGCTCATTAGGCCATCAACCCACAATTGAAGTTGACGCATGGGAAATTGACCCAGTAATTGGAGACCGCTATCTGTTATGTTCGGACGGACTTACAAACGAGATCTCAGATGCAGAGATAACAGAAATCCTCTCGAACCAGACCGACCCTCAACAAGCTGCAGATGAACTAATTCAATCAGCACTAGACAATGCAGGTTTAGACAACGTAACGGCAATAGTCGTAGATATTATTTCAGGCAAAAAACAAAGAAATTCTCCAAATATTCAATTCGAAATACAGACAGTTTCTCCGGAAGAAGATAAACAGGCTATTCAAGAAAAGAACTCCAATGCAATCAAAAGTATCGTTAAGAAAATAACTAAAAAGAGAACTTCTTAAGTCCTGACCTTTCAATGTACGAGTTAGTTAAACGTCATTTACTCCTCATTGTTCCTAAATCAGGGTTCATATACCAAATATTTGAATTACCCGAAGAGTGAACCTGGAGATCAGAATGCAGTGCATTTTTAATAACTGCTTTAGAGGGTGAACGTACTATGCAAACAAACGCTATTAAACTCATGGTTTATGTCTGATAAGGGCTCAATAATCTTTGGTGGAAGATACGAACTAAAAAAGCGACTTGCTCGCGGAGGGATGGCTGAAGTTTTTCTCGGCGAAGACCAATTGCTCGGTCGGCCTGTTGCAGTCAAAGTTCTTTTCCCTGAATTTGCTAATGATCCGAATTTTGTAGAGCGCTTCAGAAGAGAAGCGCAAGCAGCTGCTAATCTCAGCCACCCCAATATTGTTGGAGTATTTGATTGGGGAAAAGAAAGAAATACTTATTACATAGTGATGGAATACGTTCAAGGTCGAACCCTATCTCAGCTAATTCGTAAAGAAGGCCCACTACCAGCTGCACGCGTAGCCGAGATAGCGGATGGTATAGCCGCTGCTCTTGGCTTCGCCCATAAAGGGAATGTAGTC
>CENF01038355.1_pt1 | contig 12805 bp, 9 predicted proteins | sample 361291 | NCBI WGS metagenome assembly CENF01 (sample SAMEA2619399, study PRJEB7988) | marine metagenome | isolation source: saline water (ENVO:00002010), including | reverse complement strand
ATTGCTTCCTCAACCGCAATCTCATCAAATGGGTTCATTGACATTTTTACATTTGCAAGATCGACACCACTTCCGTCTGCCTTCACACGAACTTTGACGTTGTAGTCGATGACGCGCTTTACGGGCACCAAGACTTTCATAATCGGTTACTCCTGTTTTGATAGCCGCAATGGCGACTCGTAGTCCAAAGTGTAATAATATTTATAATTTTGTAATAGTATTAAACAGGTCAAAATCGTCACACCAAGATAATTCAACGCCGCCTAGTTTCATTTTACGTTCAAAATAATCATCTATTGGCGCCAGGAACCCAAAGAACATCATCTAAACCATTGTTATTTGCCAGTCTTGCTGCCACGAAGAACCAATCAGAAAGACGATTCAAAAACTTAATCGAACTTGGGTTTATCTCTTCCATCGTGGCAAGTTCAAAACTCAGTCTTTCTGCGCGCCTTGCTACAGTTCTGCAAACATGCAAATGAGCAGAAAGTGTGGAACCACCAGGAAGGATAAAGCTTTTCAGCGGCTCCAATTTCTCGTTCATTCGATCAATCTCATTCTCTAGCCTACTGACCTGACTAGGAATAATTCGCAGTGGCGGATATTCTTCATCTTTATCTTTTTCAAAGTTAGGCCGACATAAGTCAGCGCCTAGATCAAAAAGATCATTCTGAATACTCATTAGGCCTTCATCCATTTCTCCTTTGGAGTGCAGCCGCGAAACTCCCACTTGGGAATTTAGTTCGTCCACAGTGCCATAGGCCTCTACTCTCAGAGAGAATTTAGCCACTCTGGCACCGTTTCCGAGCGCCGTTTCACCGCTATCCCCAGTTTTTGTGTAAATTTTATTCAAAATTACCATATCAATTTCCAGCTCCGCTAAAATAAACAAAGGCTAATATTAATATAACTGCAAAAAACTGTGCGATTATTCTCAATCGCATAATTTTATTAGCATATTTCTTATTAAATTCACCACCTCGACCAAAGCCACCAATTCCAGTCAAAAGAACGATTGCAACGACAGCCATAGAAATAATCACTAGCACAAATAAAGGGTCAGACGCCATTTTTGTTCCTGATGTTACGACATCAAATTTTATTGATGTTTGTTTCTAAATTATACTTACTAAGTAAAGTTAATCCAAATTATACTTTTGCAAGTATCCTATCCATAAATTCTGTTGGTAACGTCCGCTTTAAAAAAGCGGCTAAATATGTAGATGTGGTCACATAGTAGGATGCCTTAGGAGATTTTGTCTCCAAAGCATGGATTAGTTTTTTTGTAACTGCGCTTGCTGGCAGTTCAAATCTGTCTTTTTTACCATCCTTATACAACCTTGGAATGAATATTTTTCTATATTTTTCGGAAAGAATTGATTTTTCCCAATCAATCCACTTTTCAAAATGCGGTATGGCATTTTTACGGATATCTGAGGTTATAGGGCCCGGCTCAATCAAAATTATTTTTATTGGTGAGTCACGCATTTCTATCCTAAGGGTGTGCGTTAATCCCTCCAAAGCAAATTTTGACGCATTATAAGCACCCCGCCAAGGCAAAGTAACGAACCCCAGCACTGAAGAACAGTTCACAATACGACCATAACCTTGCTTTCTCATTATAGGAATAATTCTTCTGGTTAATTCATGGTAGCCAAAGAAATTCGTTTCAAATATCTGTCTTAATGCTTCAGTTGGGAGGTCTTCAACTGCTCCAGGAGATGCAAATGCTCCATTATTAAAAAGTGCATCCAACTTTCCATCGGTCTTTTGCAACACTTCATTAACAGCAGCTTTTATGGAACCTTCACTTGCGTAATCTAGCTGTACGGTCTCAAGGCCCATTTTCGAGAGATGATTACAGTCTATTTCGGAGCGACAACTGGCAAATACCCTCCATCCAGCTTCTTTTAAACCAAAGGCTGCATCATAGCCAATTCCAGAAGAACAGCCTGTTATTAAAATACTCTTCAAATCGTTTAATCTCCTAATTCGATCAAATTAATGCTATTAAAAAACTTTATTTTAAATGAGAATTGATACTAAAATTAAAGAAGTCTCTAAAGTTAAAAATATACCCAATAAAACCCAAATTTTTAAATAGTTTTCTTTACCTCACCAATTTCACAATATATCACAACATCTATGAGTGAAACAGATAGTGACCACAAGATCGGCGAAATCTTAACCGAGCCATTGAGGCGGGCAATCGGGGACCGCTATTTGACTTACGCTCTGTCAACAATCATGCATAGAGCGCTACCCGACGCTCGAGACGGACTTAAACCCGTACACAGAAGAATTCTGTACGCCATGCGTGAACTAAGGTTAGCTTCGAATGGTGGTTTTCGTAAATCTGCAAAGATTTCAGGCGATGTTATGGGGAATTACCACCCACATGGCGATGCAGCGATCTATGATGCTATGGCAAGGTTAGCACAAGACTTCAACGTCAGATATCCGCTCGTTGACGGCCAAGGCAACTTTGGAAATATTGATGGGGATAACCCCGCTGCAAGCCGTTATACCGAAGCACGCATGACGATGGTAGCTGAAGCCTTGTTAGAAGGTTTAGACGAAAACGCTGTTGATTTCAGAGAGAATTATGATGGCACCTTAAGCGAACCAATAGTACTTCCAGCCTCATTCCCCAACTTACTTGCAAATGGATCGAGCGGGATTGCAGTAGGAATGGCAACTAATATCCCACCTCATAACATCGCAGAGCTCTGCGATGCTTGTTTACATCTGATTAAAAAACCAGATGCACGTAACGAAACTTTACTTAACTTTGTTCCTGGACCTGATTTTCCTACGGGCGGCGTTATAGTTGAAAGCCCAGAATCCATAACAGAAGCTTACAGAACAGGACGAGGTTCTTTCAGATTGAGAGCAAATTGGGAGGTGGAGCATCTCGATAGAGGACAGTGGCAAATCATAGTCAAAGAAATCCCTTACCAAGTTCAGAAGTCAAAATTAATCGAAAAATTGGCAGAATTAATACAAACTAAAAAGGTTCCTATTTTGTCAGATGTCAGGGACGAAAGCGCTGACGATGTAAGGTTAATCCTAGAGCCAAAATCAAAAAATATAGATCCTGAGATTTTGATGGGCCTATTATTTAGAAATTCAGATTTGGAGATCCGTTTTTCTCTGAACATGAATGTGTTAATTGACGGAGTGACACCTAAAGTTTGTAGTTTAAAAGAAGTCCTCAAAGCATTTTTAGATCATCGGCGTGAAATCTTAATCAGACGTGCCAATCATAGGCTTGAAAAAATTGATAAACGCCTTGAGGTCCTTGAAGGTCTAATAATCGCATTCCTAAACTTGGATCGCGTAATTGATATTATCCGATATGACGAAGATCCCAAGATAGCTCTTATGGCTGAGGACTGGAGTATAGACCACTATCGCGCAACTGATGAAAATGACTACGTTTCACCAACAAGTTTAGAAGGTGAACTTACTGAGGTTCAAGTTGAAGCCATCTTGAATATGAGGCTGCGTTCATTGCGACGACTTGAGGAAATGGTACTGAGGCGCGAACGGGATGATCTTATGCAAGAAAGGGTTGTACTAGAAGATCTATTAGCTAATCAGGAACAACAATGGAACCGCGTTGCTGAGCAAATTAAAGAAACGAAGAAAAAGTTTGGAAGAGATTACTTAGGCGGCAAACGAAAGTCAAAACTTGAAGAGTATATCGAAACAGAAGAAGTTCCAATTGAAGCTCTCATTGAAAAGGAACCTATTACTGTAGTTTGCAGTAAAATGGGTTGGATAAGGGCAATGACTGGACATATTGACCTAGAAAGAGAGCTTAAATTTAAAGACGGCGACGGACCAAACATAATTTTCCATGCGGAAACGACAGATCGAATACTCATCTTTGGCAGTAATGGCCGTTTTTATACAATCTCAGCATCGAATTTACCTGGTGGTCGTGGAACTGGCGAGCCATTACGGTTAATGGTCGACCTTCCAAATGATAGTGAAATAATAAACATTCATGTATTCAAGCCAGAAAATAAGTTAATTGTTGCATCAACTGCTGGCGATGGATTTGTGGTACCTATGGATGAAGTTCTGGCACAAACTAGAAACGGAAAGCAGGTTCTAAACGTAAAGGGAGCTGTAAAAGCCGCGGTTAGCAAAATAGTTAATGGAAATTATGTGGCAATTGTAGGTGAAAATAAGAAAGTTTTAATCTTTCCTTTAGAAGAGCTTCCCGAAATGCAACGAGGCAAAGGTGTAAGACTACAGAAATATAAAGACGGTGGGCTTTCCGATGTAACCACGTTTTCAATTGAATCTGGCCTTACCTGGCTAGATCCCGCAGGACGAACCCGAACTGTAACTGAGTTAGATGAATGGATATCTAAGCGGGCAAGCGCAGGAAAATGGGCTCCTCGAGGGTTCCCCAAAAATTATAAATTTGGTTAAGTTTTAAGTAGGCATTTTACCAAAAAAACTTAACCTTTGCCTTTCCAAGGAACTAGGACTTTTTCCAACCATCTTACTAAAAGATCAATACCAAACCCAACTATTCCGATCAAAACTATTCCCAAGATAACAATATCAGTCTGCTGAAATTTAGAGGCTGTCATGATCATCATACCCACACCTTTTTCTGCAGCGACCAATTCTGCCGCTACAACAGTTCCCCAACACACTCCCATAGCCACGCGTGCACCAGTGAAAATTTCAGGTAGACTATTTGGAATAATCACAAAACGCATAACTTGCCATTTATTGGCACCCAGTGAATATGCAGCATGAACCTTAGAAAGGTTGACGCCCGACACACCGGACCTAGCAGCTATTGCCATGATCCAAAGGGCTGCTAAAAATAATAAAATGATTTTTGCATCTTCCCCTATTCCCATCCAAATAATTATCAAGGGAATAAGAGCTAACGGGGGCACTGGTCGCATGAATTCAACTATTGGATCAAACCAACCACGAAACCAGTTATTAAGTCCCATAGCATAACCAAGCGGGACACCCACGAGAGCTCCCATTAAAAACCCGACAATAACACGAAACAGAGAAAACCCTAGATGTTCTGGGAGTGAGTAATTCTTATATCCTTTGCTTACAATCTGCACTAGCCTCTTCCAAACACCCTCTGGAGCAGGCAGCCAAATAGGCTCCATTTGCCAACCTTTTTCTGGAACAATATTCAGAGTCCCTTTTTGGGTTAAAGCAATTCTTGCATTTTCTATTTCTACAGGCTTTCCAAAACTAATCGCATTTCCGTTAACAGAAATAATCTTTGCACCCTGCTTTCTATTAGCTTTGTCGTTTTTATCCCAAAGTAATAATTTACTGCGCTGAACTTGTACGGAAAGAAAATCATCTTTCGCCCAGCCATCGCCACCCACAACTAAGGGTTCATTTACTTTCTCACCCTGTTTGTGGACGAAAACCAAAACTTCTGCACTGTCAATGACCCCATTTCCGTCTTCACCTTCATAGGTAAATGTCAGTTCTCCCTCAAAAGCTCCGGGCATATGAAGGAAGCTAGGAACCAATTTAGATCCAGTAAAAACGCCCCATAGTAATACTATTGCAATAATTGATAATACCGAAGCTACAGAATTGGATGAGACAGCGGAAGCATCTCCAAAAGTGACAGTTTTCAGAGAACCAAAATCAGTTTTCGGTGTTACGCCTTTGCTAATTAATTTCCAAAGGAAAAGTGACAATAAAATAATAAGTACGTATGCGGTCAAATAGGGTAAAGCAAAAATTATAGTCGTAATCACGTCTAACAACTCTAATGCCAATTGACCTAAAACACCCATTAATTATGCTCCTGACGTCCCATAATTTCCTCCTCCATATCCCAAATCATCGCTAAAATTTCTTCACGCGTTTTCGAATATTTTGGATGTTTTTTCACTTCTCTAAGGTCCTGACTCACACCCATCTCTGCAAATGGAAGGTCGTATTCTTTGTGTATTCTACCCGGACGTGGTGCCATAACTAAAAGCCGCTCCCCTAATAATAGCGCCTCTTCAACTGAGTGAGTTATCAAAATTATCGTCTTACCTGTTTCCTTCCAGAGCCTTAAAACCAATGATTGCATTTTTTCTCTGGTAAGCGCATCTAGCGCGCCTAATGGCTCGTCCATCAAAATGACATCCGGTTCATTTGCCAGACAACGAGCTAATGCAACTCTTTGTTGCATTCCGCCAGATAGCTCATACACCGCCTTTTCTTTAAAATCACCTAAACCAACAATATCGAGAAGGTCATCAACTCGCTCTTTAGTTTCTTTAGCGTTTGTTCGCTTCATTCTAGGACCGAAGCTAACATTTTCTCTTACGCTCATCCATTCAAACAAAGCACCTTGTTGAAAGACCATGCCCCGTTCCGCACTAGGTTCTATTACTTGTTTGCCATTTAACTCTACACTGCCTCCTGTTGGAGCCAAAAAACCAGCGACTATGTTTAAAAGAGTTGTTTTCCCACAACCAGAGGGACCAAGAACGGAAAGTAATTCACCCTGTTTAATTTGGAGCGTAACATCCTTAAGAGCTTGAACAGATCCACCATCCGGCAAATCAAAACGCATTGATAAGTTATCAATAGTCAAACCTGACATTTTTTTTCCATCACTGTGGGAGGATAAACATTTGTTAATGGCCCAAGTAAATACACTCGGGCCATTGAGTTTTAAATTACATGCCGTTTGCAGCGTTTAATGGACCGGTGTTAACGGCTGCTTCGTAGCTATCCAAAGCTCCATCAATCGAGTTAGCTTCAACAAAAACATCAGCCACACCCTTCATAAATTCTTGCGCTGCGCCACCTAGCCATGCGCCAGAAAGCTGGTCACCAACTGTCGGGAATGTGAATGTAGCCATTGTGCTAGCCGTTGCTTCCTCGTCCATCCCAGCATCTTTAGCTATAGCCGGCAACATTTTTGCGTGATTTGATTCATCAGCCCACATTTCATTGGCATCAGCTGTAATCTTCAAAAATTTTGCGACAAGATCACTATTTTCAGCAACCCAGTCAGCGGGTCCCGAAGTCACATCAAAAACAAGAATACCAAGATCTGTTTTTTCTGCACCCGTTAAAAGCACATTACCATGCTCCAAAGCACGTCTTAGCGAACCGCCCCATCCACAAAACATATCAACGGCACCCTGAGCAATTGCTGCAGCCCCATCTGGGGGATCCATGTCGACCACTTCCATACTACCTACATCAACACCAAAATGGCTCATTTGTTTCAGAAATCCATAATGAGCTGCTGTGCCCAGAGGAACAGCGACCTTTTTGCCTGCCAATTCGCCAGTACTATTTTTATCAATTTCCAAATCCGAGCGGACGACACAGTTATCATTGTCCGCATAGCTTACAGCTACATCAAGAATTTGGAGATCCTGACCTGCTGAAGTCGCAACAACAAATGGAGGAACACCCTGACTTACAGATAGTTGAACGTCGCCAGATGCCATTGCCGCTGACATTTTGACGCCTGACTCAAAGCTCACCCAGTTTATTTTGACACCTAATTCCTCGTCATATGTGCCCATTTGTTTTGCGTACTCAAAAGGCATTGGCCATTCTAAGAAATAAGCAACTGTAATTTCGCCATGTCCACCCGCTGTTGCGGCTTGACTTGATGCAAGCATTGCAAAGGCAGCTGTTGAAAGCTTAATTTTTTTGGAAATTGACATATTAATATTCTCCCTTTGTCTGATTAATTGAACGGTAGTATTAAAAGCATTCATTATACTTTCGGTAAGCATACTTTGCTAATAAAAAGCAACCTAACTTACCAAATTTCGGTTCAACATTATTCCGGTATGTACGTGACCATCTTATTAAAGGGATGTCAAAGCCTTTACATATAAATTTTTAAGGCGTTAGAATAAAGACCAGTTATTTTAAATACTGTAATTACGAAATGTGTAAAAATCATTGTTATTGGATATAAATTAAGTTTAAAACTGGTACTATCGAAAATATATAAAATGATGATCAAAGATAATAATTGTTGAACAAGAGTCTGAAAGGAATATTTCATGGACGGAGCGCCTCGCGATAACGACATTTCAAAAATAGTTGAAGCTGATCGTGCACATATATGGCATCACCTTATTCAACATAAGCCTTTTGAGACTAATGAACCTCGTATTATTGTAGAAGGTAAAGATATGAGAGTTTGGGATCAAAATGGCAAAGAACACATAGATGGCGTTTCAGGTGGTGTATGGACAGTTAACGTTGGCTATGGTCGAGAGCGGATCGCCAACGCAGTACGTGATCAATTAGTCAAGCTAAACTACTTTGCAGGGGCTGCTGGATCTGTCCCTGGCTCAATCTTCGCTGAAAACCTCATTGAAAAAATGCCAGGCTTAAGCCGAGTTTATTATTGTAACTCTGGATCGGAAGCGAATGAAAAAGCTTTCAAGATGATCAGACAGATTGCGCATAAGCGATACGGTGGTAAGAAAAACAAAATATTGTATCGAGATCGTGATTACCATGGTACAACAATTTCCACTCTTTCAGCCGGCGGGCAAGATGAAAGGAACGCACAATATGGCCCATATACCCCAGGTTTTGTCCGTGTACCACACTGCCTGGAATATAGAGCGCAATGGGATTTAAGTGGTGAGGAATACGGTCGAAAGGCGGCAGATGCCATAGAAGAAGTTATTCTGGCAGAAGGTGCTGACACTGTTGGAGGATTATGTCTTGAACCAGTTACAGCAGGCGGTGGAGTGATAACGCCACCTCCAGGTTATTGGGAACGTATTGGTGAAATTTGTAGCAAGTACGAAATTTTATTGCATATTGACGAAGTAGTTTGTGGATTAGGACGCACTGGAAAATGGTTTGGATATCAAAACTTTGATATAAAACCCGATATGGTTACGATGGCCAAGGGAGTAGCATCTGGTTACGCTGCAATAGCATGTTTGGTCACTACAGAAACTGTTTTTGATATGTTTAAAGATGATGCCAGCGATCCAATGAACTACTTTCGAGATATATCGACTTTTGGCGGATGCACGGCAGGTCCGGCGGCGGCTATCGAAAATATGAAAATAATAGAAGAAGAAAATCTCCTTGATAATACATTGGCAATGGGAGATCGATTGATGGCAAACTTACGAAATTTAAGTGACAAACATGAAGTGATCGGTGATGTGCGAGGCGCAGGCCTTTTTTGTGGTGCAGAGCTCGTGTCAGATCGTAGTGATAAAACACCAGCTGAGGAAAAGCTTGTCCAAGCGGTTGTGGCTGACTGCATGGCGCAGGGTATTATCATTGGTGCAACCAATAGATCGTTACCTGGATTGAACAATACTCTATGTTTTAGTCCAGCGCTTATTGCGACGCCTGACGATATAGACGCGATTACCGAGGCAGTTGATATAGCTTTAACAAAAGTGTTTGGTTGATTGTTTTTTCGCCAATCTTATTCACAAATCTAAAATACAGTTGGTTAAGGTGACCATTAAACTTGGGGTCCGATTTTGCCGTTATTATGTAACCTAATATTCTTAGCTAACGCTTTTTAGCATACTCATATTTTATTATGGCAATACCAGTTGAAAACTTTTTTCTAGATAATACGACGCCAGGAACCCTGCAAACTCGGGTTCAACAGATGATTGCTTCAGGGATCTTATCAGGTAGGTTTGAACAAGGTGAAAAACTTCCATCAACCAGAAAGTTAGCAGAATATCTTGGCGTGAGTAGGATCACCGTTTCGCTAGCTTTCACAGAACTCCAGTCAAATGATTACCTCATATCTAAAGATCGTTCCGGATTTTATGTTTCAAAAAATGCCCCTCCCCCACCCTCATTTTCGGAAAAAATTGGGGTTCGGGATACAGTAGACTGGTCAAAAATGATAGGGCAGAGGTTCAGTATAGAAAACTGGCCAGCAAAACCACAAAACTGGTCCTCATTTCCATTTCCCTTCATTTATGGACAAACCGATCCAAGTCTATTTGACCACTCAAACTGGCGGCAGTGCGCATTAATGGCTCTAGGGGCCAAAGACTTCAGTTCTTTAACTTCAGACTATTATGATCAAGATGATATCGAATTAATTGAATTTATCCTCAGACACTCTCTTCCTAGGCGTGGCATTACCGCAAGTACAGATCAGGTTTTGGTAACAATGGGTGCACAAAATGCTTTGTGGCTAGCAACGCAAGTTTTATTAAATCAGCGCAGAACTGCAGCAATCGAAAATCCATCATATCCACCCCTAAGAGATATTCTGGACCAATCTCGGTGTCATGTTAAAGCTGTTAATTTGGATCACTATGGATTGATACCCGATCAGATCCCAAAAGAAACGTCAGTTATATTCACCACACCTAGTCACCAATGCCCAACCACAATTACAATGCCTTTAAATCGAAGGCAGCAATTATTAGAAACTGCTAGCAAACTTGATGCATTAGTTGTTGAAGATGATTATGAATTTGAGATCTCATCAAAAAAGTCGGCCTCTCCAGCTTTAAAGTCACTAGATAGTGACGGAAGAGTGATTTACGTTGGATCATTTTCAAAATCACTATTTCCAGGGCTACGCTTAGGCTACCTTGTCGGTTCTGCACCTTTTATAAGCGAAGCAAGGGCCCTTAGAGCAAGCGTACTTCGCCATCCACCAGGACATATACAGCGGACAGCAGCCCATTTTTTAAGATTAGGCCACTATGATGCTTTGATAAACCGAATGGCAAAGCAATACAGTATAAGAAGGTCTACAATGGCGGCAGCTATTAAAAAATACCAATTAGAGATTGCAGGTAATTCTTCACCAGAGGGAGGATCTTCGTTTTGGATGAAAGCGCCAAAAGATTTAGATACAGAAATACTAGCTAAGAGCTTAATGAAAAATGGTGTTCTAATCGAACCTGGAAAAAATTTCTTCGCCCCCCCCAACCAACTAGAAAACTACTATCGGTTAGCCTTTTCATCAATAAATGAAGAAAAGATAGAAGGTGGTATAAAACTGGTAGCAGACTTAATTAAAAAATTTACAGATTAAGATAAATCTGGACATAATTTGGTTGTTAAACTGGCTCTAACCTTTTAGACAGCTTGAGCATATATCCAATTCTAATATTTAAATTTAGCCACATAAAACCACCTTTAGGAGAATAATTATGAAGATGACCACAGAAGAAGCATTTGTAAAAGTACTTCAAACTCATGGCATTGAACACTCATTTGGAATCATTGGATCAGCAATGATGCCCATCTCAGATTTATTTCCAAAGGCAGGAATTATGTTTTGGGACTGTGCTCATGAGGGTAGTGCTGGAATGATGAGCGACGGCTACACCAGAGCCACAGGAAAGATGTCAATGATGATTGCTCAAAATGGCCCTGGTATTACAAATTTCGTAACGGCTGTGAAAACTGCTTACTGGAACCACACACCGCTCTTGCTAGTAACTCCTCAGGCCGCCAACAAAACTATTGGACAAGGCGGTTTTCAAGAAGTTGAGCAAATGAAGCTATTTGAAGATATGGTCTGCTATCAAGAGGAAGTTCGGGATCCAACGAGAGTGGCAGAAGTTCTAACTAGAGTGATAGCACAGGCTAAAAGGCAATCAGCCCCTGCCCAGCTAAACATACCCCGAGACATGTGGACAAAAGTTGTGGATATAGAAATTCCTGAGCCTATTGAGTTTGAACATTCTAGTGGCGGAGGTAAATCTGTTTCGGACGCTGCAAATTTATTAAGTGAAGCAAAAAACCCAGTTATTTTAAACGGTGCTGGTGTTGTATTATCAAAGGATGGGATAACTGCTTCAATGACGCTAGCCGAACGTTTGGATGCGCCTGTATGTGTTGGTTATCAGCACAACGATGCCTTCCCAGGAAACCATCCTCTTTTTGCTGGACCACTCGGTTATAACGGTTCAAAGGCAGCTATGCAGTTAATTAAAGATGCAGATGTGGTATTGTGTCTGGGCACACGTCTCAACCCATTTTCTACACTTCCCGGATACGGTTTGGATTATTGGCCTTCAGATGCGAAAATTATACAAGTCGATATAAACCCTGATCGTATAGGCCTAACCAAAAAAGTATCTATAGGAATTGTGGGCGACGCGGGTAAGGTTGCTAATGATATTTTGGCCCAACTTTCCGATACTGCCGGCGACTTAAACCGCGACACTAGAAAAGTTAAAATAGCTGAAACAAAGTCAAAATGGGCGCAGCAACTTTCTTCGATGGACCATGAGGATGACGATCCAGGTACAACTTGGAATGAACGAGCTAGAGCTGATAAACCCGAGTGGATGAGCCCTAGAATGGCTTGGAGAGCAATCCAAGCCTCTCTTCCAAGAAATGCTATTATTTCGTCTGATATTGGCAACAATTGTGCTATAGGTAATGCATATCCAAGTTTCGAAGAGGGTCGAAAATATTTAGCGCCTGGTTTATTTGGGCCCTGCGGTTATGGGCTTCCATCAGTTGTGGGTGCCAAAATTGGCTGTCCTAATGTGCCAGTCGTAGGCTTTTCCGGAGATGGAGCATTTGGCATTGCTGTTAACGAACTTACAGCTATTGGCAGAGGAGATTGGCCTGCTGTCACACAGATCGTTTTTCGAAATTACCAATGGGGTGCAGAAAAGCGCAATACGACACTCTGGTATCAGGACAACTTTGTAGGAACTGAACTAAATTATGAAGTTTCTTATGCCGGAATTGCTGAGGCTTGTAACTTGAAGGGAGTTGTTGCGAGAACTATGGACGATCTTACAGCCGCACTAAATCAAGCAATTAAGGATCAAATGGAAAA
>CENF01027594.1_pt1 | contig 12816 bp, 10 predicted proteins | sample 361291 | NCBI WGS metagenome assembly CENF01 (sample SAMEA2619399, study PRJEB7988) | marine metagenome | isolation source: saline water (ENVO:00002010), including | reverse complement strand
GACTTGGTGTTGACCATCTGCCAATATCCCCTGCTGCACATTACATTGTAGGAGGCTTAGATGTTGACCGAAATGGAAGACCAAAATTACGGAATAAAGAATCACCTATGCCCCACCTCTATGCCATCGGCGAAGTCGCTTGCACAGGTATGCATGGAGCCAACCGATTAGCATCAAATAGTCTGCTTGAAGCTGTTGTATTTGCTAAAAATACCGCCAACCACATAATCGATAATAATCCAAAAGGTACAGAAAAAGCATTGCCTGATTGGCGTGCAGATGGATTAAATGAACTCAAGGAACATGCACCAATCATGAATGATTTGACAATGTTAAGAGATACAATGTCAACAGAAGTAGGTATTGTTAGAAATTTTAAGCGATTGAATCGTGCATCAAGAAGACTACACCTACTAAACCAAGAAATCGACATGATTTGGAAATCATCACTCCCATCTAGAGAAATAATTGAATTGCGTAATTTAATCCAAGTAGCAATTTTAGTAACCGATGATGCCATTGATCGAAAAGAAAATCGAGGCCTTCACTATAACACAGAGTTAGTATGAAGTTATTGACTCTACCAATTTACTTAATAATTGGTTTAAGGGAGTTGAAACACCATATTTTTCTGCCCTATCAACAATCTGTCGATTAAGAAATTGAATTTCAGTAACACTCCCTTGTCTTACATCCTGTAACATACTGCATTGATTAGCTGATGTTGCTTCTAAAACAGCTCTGAGATTGTCAATCAATGTTGCATCATCAAGAGTTGTAATGCCTTCTAACCTAGATATTTTAGCACCTTCTAACATAACTTCAACACATGTCTCAAACATCTCATCATCAAGTAATGCCCCATTTTTAACCCCGGTAATTGCTGCAATTGGATTAATTGCAATATTTAGCAATATTTTTGACCATATCATAGCCATCCCGTCTGATTGTAAATTTGGATTCAAACCTGACTGTTCTAGCAAATCCACAAAATCTTGAATCTCTGACAACTTTGCTCCAAATGGCAACTCCCCCAAATTAATGGCCCCAATTCCTGCCCAATTTACTACTCCGGAACTAGGTCGCCAAGCACCATGAGTAGTAGTAGCTGCTATGGTACGGTGTGGTCCAAAAGTATCCTTACATTTTTCTACATGTCCAAGACCATTACTTATCACCATCACCTTTGTCTCTAAATGGCACATTCGTTTAGCAATCTCAAACAAATTCTCAACTTGGTTTGCCTTACTACAGATCAAAACATAATCTGCAGCACCGTCAAAAATGTCATTTGTCATGACATCTGCAATAGATATTTCATAATCATCTGGAGGAATTTTCAATTCCTGATGACCAGTAATACAAATCCCATCTAATGCTAACTTTGCAGCATGTTCACCTCGAGTATGTACAAGCACTTGTGCAAGTTTAGAACTTGCCAACTTAGCAGCAATTAAAGTGCCAATTGAACCTGCACCTAAAACTGCTATTTTCATACTACCACTCACGAATAACTACCAAGATAAATGTAAACTTCTCCATCTTCAAAGTCGACCCACAATGTCGAAACAACACTATTTGGTGGAGTAAATTTGAATTCGTTTTCCCCAGGAGAAAGTAGATTTGTCGAGTCAACTATAATCCAATCTGTTGATTCATTACCGGACGTAGTTTGTACAATATTTACTCCAATTGTTTCGTTAGTTGGGTTATGAAATACAAACTCTGAAAGATTACTGCTAGATAATTGGCCGTTTACTGCTGATGCCCAAATAGAAGTCCATAAACGATAGAAATTACCATTTCTTTCTAGAATCAATTCTGGACCAGATTTAACAGACACTTTTAGTGAAGGTTCGGGATACATCTGATCCGAGCAAATCGTTATGTTGTTATCTTCTTCAATTACTAATAAAATCGAATCATTATCCTGAATCGCTGGAATAAGTGCAGTACTACGATAATTAGTATTCCAAATCCATTGGGACGAATCCCCCGGCTTTGTCGGAGTGCTGACTTTACTCGATAATTTGCAAGTAGATTCGGTTACTGAGAGTATATTGCCTGGTGAAATTTCAGAACCCCACCCTCTTTGATCTGTTGAATCAATTAAGGTACCATTTTCAGGAGAGAAAAGTTGTAAATTTAATTCTGGCTGAGTTGGATAAAATAGATTGCCGTCTATTGATATAGCATCCAAAACATAGGATCTTAACAAAACTACAGGATCTTGACCCTTAATACATATCTCATCAACATTATCATCTATTTGTGCTGTTAACCCAGGGTTTCCTTCGACCCAATACATCCGTGTTTGGAAATCAAAATCACTAGCGGAATTAGGGAAGGTGACATTATACGAACCATCTATGTTAGTAAATACTTGTATGCACCTCTTAAGGTCATCTGAATGAGAATCTAAGTACCATTCACCACCAGGATAAATTGGTAAATCTGGCATTAATTCAATTACTGAGACATATGGCTCTTGGCCGATGTATGTGATTAAATAGACCTCATCTAAATGAGGAGAATAACTTGCTGAATTCCATGTCACATTTAGTACAACAGAAGATTTCATACCTGGTTTTATGATATCTCCACAACCCAGTCCAGACACTGATGGACTGTCATCATCACTACATTGCCAAGTAAAATTCCAATCAGGCGATACAATACCATTTATTCTTGCTAAGTCGATTTCCCATTCATGCGAAATAGATGAGGGGTTAACAATCTCAATTACTAAATTACCATACCATGTTTGATTGCCATCGAAGATGGTAACAAAATCATCAAATTGATATTCAATATCTTCATCCCAATCTTGATCCATGGCAAATGGTATTTGACTTGGCAGACCAAGTAAAAAGATTACAAAGAGATACATTCCCATCTTTTTTACACTATCATACTCAATTCCTCTGGGTTCATTGAGTATAACAGGAACCCTACGGTCTGAACCCATGAATAGTAAGAGAGGAAATATTACTCCAAGGACAGGTAACCAAATATTGAAACTACCAAATGCATTAAACATCCAAGCAAAAGCAAGGATTACTGCAAACAGAAATAGTTGATTTGTCGAGTTTCTTGCTTCACTCATGCTAGTTCTAGCTATTAGCAAACGCCCTCCAGGGAATGTTGGAATAGGCAATAAGGAAACCCAACCAAAGAAACTTAGCATAGCACCAGCCTTAGATAAAGGGTGAGACCAAACCATTTTTACAGATATACCATCAGCTATTATTGGACTCAGTAAATTGACTAACAAAGGCATCTCTGCAACATATTGCATAGAAGTTATTTCTACTAAATCTGGAGTCAGTAACAAACCTAAAATCCATAAAGACATACCAGAAATTATCAAAATACTCGGAACGATAAGAGCACTCCAACCTAATAGTTCACGATCTTTCCAAGGCCTAGCATCCATTCTTGGAAGTGTAGGTATTATTAGAATACCAAACGGCCAAATTAACATTGATTTTGACATAAGACCTAGTGAAAATAAACTGATAGATGGTTCGGGTATTGGCGTTAAATGACCTACTCTTAAGCCATGCTTTTGGGCATGGTATTTTTGCGCAAAAGATGCTAACAGAATTATCGCAAAAACAGGCAATGTGTAACCTATAAAGGCGTCGAGAAATAATGATTCAAAAAACCAACCACCTTCAGGTCTCGAACCATCTATCCAAAACATTCCTGCCAATGTCGCGGTAAGAATTGAAACAGACCAAAAACCAAGAGTTGTTTTAGATGCAGGAAATTGTCTTTCGGGAGATGGTATTATTTGTACCAGCCATGGATCTCCAGTTTCTAATTTAGCCAGCCAACCAAGTTCCACTAAGTGTGAATTAAGTTGTTCTAGACTGTCATTTACTTCGCTATCTGCTAGGAGGTCTACCTTCCAAACAGGCCATCTTGTCCCGCCGAGTTCACCGATTAATTGGAAATGACGAGAAATTATTCGTGCGAATAGTTCCTTTTGACTCCAAACATCTCTGTGAGCAGGTAATCTGGACAACTTTTCATCAGACGATGAGGTTTCTTCAGCAACTTCGTCGGCCATAACTGAATCTCACCATTTAGGGGTGTGGTTCTTTCCTACTTTAACCATCGTTGGCTAGTAAGCATCATTTGTTCTTGAATCGTTTGAGTCTGAAAGTCTCTTCTCTTTCCATCTCTTCAAGTCTTAGTTGGATAAACACTCTTGCTTCTTCCAGTTCAGGTATCACTTTAAATTCCAAGGCGTTTACTCTTCTTTTGGTTGCTTCAATCTCTTCAAGTAGACGTTTTAGGGTCGCTTCCATTTCACTGGCTGTGACTATTTTCTCAATCAGCTCACTAAATGATTCGCTTGCCTCATCAATATAAGGGGAGGAGCCGATATAACCCACTCCACGCTCTTTGAAAGTTGATTTCAAATTGGTTCCGCTAACGCTTGGAACAACTACCCCCATGATATTGCGTCTTTCAACTTCAACTTCTGGGTGAGCGCTATTTGCAATGGCTGCAGCTCTAACAGCCAATCCACCATCAATTGCGTTAGCCAAATCAATTCTCTGCTTGGCTAATCTGTATGAATCTGTCAACTCTCGCTTGGCTTTTATCATTTCAGATAAGAGTTGCCTAAATTCATGGAATAGACCATCTCGCTTCATTTTCAGCAGTTTGTAACCATTTTTGGTCTGCTTTATTCTAGACTTAAGTTTGATTAATTCACTGCGGGTTGGTTTAATGTCCAATGCCATGAATATCTCTCCTAATTCACTCTTTATTTTCTGGGTGATACTTTTCAATCCACTTTTGGTCTAATCTAACTAGATACTTTGTATCAATAGAGGACATCAAATTCCAACACAAATCAAGTGTTTCTTCAATTGAACGGTCTTCATCTCTAGTTTGACGAAGGAATTTATCTTCAAAGACTCCTGAGAAATCTAGCAACTGCTTGTCTCTTTCATTCAGTGCATCTTCACCAACAATCGCTACTAAACCTCTAAGTTCTCTTCCTTGAGCGTAAGCAGCGTACATTTGGTCAGAAACTGATTTGTGATCTTCCCTGGTAGTCTTTTCACCAATACATGAACCCATCAATCTAGATAGTGATGGCAGAACGTTAATTGGCGGATAGATACCTTGTTGATGTAATTCTCTTGAGATAACAATCTGCCCTTCAGTAATATATCCTGAAAGATCTGGTATTGGGTGCGTAATATCATCACCAGGCATAGTTAGAATTGGGAATTGGGTAATAGAACCCTTCTTGCCCTTAACAATCCCAGCACGCTCGTATAGCATAGCCAAATCTGTGTACATGTAACCGGGGTAACCACGTCGACCTGGAACTTCTTCTCTCGCTGCACCAATTTGTCTTAGTGCATCACAATAGTTTGTCATATCTGTATAGATAACAAGTACGTGATAGTCTTTCTCAAACGCCAAATATTCAGCTGCTGTTAATGCTAATCTTGGTGTGATAATTCTCTCTACTGCTGGGTCATCGGCCAGATTAACGAATAGAACCGCATTTTCAAGTGCTCCTGTTCTCTCAAGATCAGATCTAAAGAAGTTATATTCTTCTGCAGTAATACCCATGGCACAAAATACAACAATAAACTCTTCATCCGAGCCCTTCAATTTTGCTTGACGAGCAATTTGCAGAGCAATATCATTGTGTGGCAAACCAGATGCCGAGAAAATTGGTAACTTTTGACCTCTTACTAGAGTTGTACAGCAATCAATAGCAGAAATACCAGTTTGAATAAAGTCGTGAGGACTTTGTCGACTGTAAGGATTAATAGCAGCACCAATAATATCTGCGTTTTCATCTGCGACGATAGATGGTCCGCCATCTCTTGGCCTACCTGCACCGTCAAGAATTCTACCGATTAGTTCAGTACTAACTGGTAGTTTGAAAACATCACCCATGAAAGTAACACCAGATTCTCGGTTGATTTTAGCTGTCCCTTCAAAAACTTGAACGATAACTAATTCGTCTGAGGTATCGAGTACTTGGCCATTTTTCATTGAACCATCTGCGAGTCTGATTGTTACAATCTCACCAAATGCTACTGGTTCAGTTTTATTCAAGAAGACCAGAGGTCCTTTAACGTCGGTAATTGTTCTATATTCTTTTCCACTCATGATAATTCCTCCTAGTTACCCTCCACGGTATTGGCAATTTCATCGGTCATTGCAGTCACCATAGTATCGATTTCATCAATGTAGCCTTTCTCAAATCTACCTCTCATTAAATCGGTTCTTGCTGGAATGTTAACTACATCATTTAGTTGTGCACCAGATGCCATTGCTGACTTTGCAGCCTCTTGGAATGAAAGAATTGCTTTGGCCATCTTGTATTGCAGATTGATATCACAATATGCGTCAACTTCGTGGAATCCGTTTTGCTGTAAGAAAAATTCTCTAATCATTCTAGCGACTTCAAGAGTTAGTTGCTGGTCCACAGGTAGTGCATCAGAACCGACTAGTTGTACAATCTCTTGCAATTCAGATTCAATTTGCAACAAACCGCTAATCTGGGTTCTTATCTCTGGGAAGTCTTGAGCAATGTTGTCTCTAAACCATTGATCTAGACTTTGTGGGTAAAGTGAATATGAATTTAGCCAGTTGATAGCAGGGAAGTGACGTTGTCTTGCCAAACCAGCGTCAAGACCCCAGAAAACCTTGACAATTCTTAGTGTACCTTGTGAAACTGGTTCCGAAATATCTCCACCTGGCGGGGAAACCGCACCAATTACAGTTACAGACCCATCATCGCCATTGAGCGTCTCAACACGTCCTGCACGTTCGTAAAACTCTGCAATTCGGGAGGAAAGATATGCAGGATATCCTTCTTCACCAGGCATCTCTTCTAGACGAGACGAAATTTCACGCATTGCTTCTGCCCAACGTGATGTTGAGTCTGCCATCAATGCTACATCGTAGCCCATGTCTCTAAAGTACTCAGCAATGGTAATTCCTGTGTAAACTGAAGCTTCACGAGCAGCAACAGGCATGTTTGAAGTGTTGGCAATCATTACTGTTCTGTTCATCAATGGTTTACCGGTGTTAGGATCGATTAGATGCGGGAATTCGTCAAGAACTTCAGTCATCTCATTACCTCTTTCACCACATCCGATATAAACAACAAGTTGAGCATCGGAATACTTAGCAAGTGATTGTTGGGTAACTGTCTTTCCAGAACCAAATGGCCCTGGAATACCAGCTGCACCACCCTTGGCTAATGGGAAGAGGAAATCTAGAATCCTCATACCAGTTACAAGAGGAGTGTCAGGAGCATACTTTTGGCGGAACGGCCTTGGAGACCTTACCGGCCACTTTTGCATCATCTGAAGATCTGTTCCGTCATCTAAAGTGCAAACAGTTTCAGTGACGTTAAAGTCACCCGATTTAATGGATTTTACTTTGCCACTCTTACCTGGAGGAACCATGATTTTGTGAACAATCGTTTCAGTCTCTTGTACATGGCCGATTACTTGGCCACTGGCTACTTCATCACCTTTGGCGACTACAGGTTCAAAAGTCCATTTCTTCTCTAAATCAAAAGCGTCTGCATCAACACCCCTAGTAATGAACACACCCATTACTTCCTCAAGTGTTGCCAGCGGCCTTTGAATCCCATCATAAATTTGGGTTAGAAGACCGGGGCCCAGTGATACTGAGAGTGTTTCCTCGGTATTCAAAACTGGTTCACCTGGACGTATTCCAGACGTGTCTTCGTAGACTTGGATAACAGCCTTATCGCCGTGAAGTTCGATAACTTCACCCATTAGACCTTCATCTCCAACTCTGACCACGTCGTACATAGCTGCATTCATTCCAGTAGCGGTCACCACAGGACCGGATATTCGGTATATTACTCCTTCATTACTCATATTTTTTCCTCCTTGTTGGAATCTATTTCCATAAATCGACTCCTATTGCCTTACGGATTGTATCTCGCAAGGTAGTATCCTCTTCTGTTCCAATTCCTAGAACAGTTGGGGTTACTGATGTAGAGAGTTGATCTCGCAATCTCTCTGGTAGGGTTGATATTATTGCGGAGTCGACCACAATAATCCCTACGTCTTTTGAATTTAATAGAGACTTTAGTTGAGATGCCATCTCCTCCTCTGTCTCTGGGTTGAAGATGTTTGAAATCCCTGCAAGTTGGAATCCTAAAGTGAATTCCTGTGAACCTACTACTGAAAATTCCATAACTACACCTCAAAGTATGTGCTCCTCTAGCACTTCCGGCGGCAAACCGGCAAATCTTCCTCTTACGATAATTCTCAAATCAGCCACTTCTTGCACCTTCATAGCAACATAGTAAACGATTGGTAGTGGGGAAATGGGGTGGAGATAACTCATCTTTTTCATGAATTTATATTCCCTTTCCTTAAACCAAGTGACTACTGAATCTAAACTTCTAGACTTAGATACTTGTTCAAGAAGTGTTTCAAAGTGCGCCATATCAAACCTTGAAGAGCCTCTTAAGATGTCTAATAATGCTGAGCGCCCTCCAGTAGCTATAGTTGAAAAAGACCTAGTTGGCAATATTTTTCCACCAGGAATAAGCATGTTAGCAGTTTCTTCAGAAGTTATTCCGATCGATTCCGCTTCAAGTATATTTAGCATATTGCGATGATCAATTTCCATAGCTAGATAGTCTCTCAAATATCTAGTAGCCGGATTATTTGCTTTCAAAGTCTTAATTGCAGATTTGTAATAGTGACGGTCTAATGCATCTTCATAGTCTGATAACCTCGAATCTTCTGGCAGTGATTTAAGTTCAGAGCCAAACGATTTCCTACGCATTTGCAGTACTGCTGAACGCAAGTCATCAGAGTTTTCAATTATCTTTAGCCATGGAGTGTTAACTTCATTCAAATCTGGTAAGATTGAATTAGATACCTTCTCCAGTGAGACATCATTAACCACTGACCTTAGAACTACCTTTGCGTTTTGGTATTCGAATCTTGATGTGTAAATTTCTATTACACTACGAATCTTACCATTGCACATAGACAGAATATCATCTAGTTCAGATTCTAAATTGTGTGTTAGAGCAGCCTCAACTAAATCTGCACCGGTTAGTTTACCTGCATACAGATTAACCTCATCTGAGTAACCCATGTTACTTACAGATGAAGTAAGTTGATCTGTGGATTGGTTGATCAATTGACGCATACGCGGCAAATCTGCAAGTTTCTTCCTTCGAGATTTGGCTCTCGAAGCGACATATGCAGTATTAGCAACCAAATTTTCCACCTCATTCAAACAATATTTTGTTAATTTCAGACAATGAATCTGCCCATGCTGAATCCAGCATTGTGTCAAACCTCATGTCATACGATACAGAGCCGTCCGCAGCTTCAAGAATAAAACCGCCAAGTCCGTCGACTGATTGGCCAACTTTTCTTTTGCCTTTCAAGTCGCTTAGCGCTTTTTTATCTACTTCAACAGGCCTTATTACAAAGTCTGCTGATGCTAATTTATTCGCTTTTGACATCAAAGATTTCAGCATACTTGCTCGGCCCTTAAATCCGGGATCTGCAAGTTGTTCCTTGATTGCTGCATGTGTACTGTCCATTGCTTCTCTTTTAGCAATTAATATTGCCTTTTGATTTGCTTGTCTAGCACTAGCAACAACTTCTCTAGATATCTGCGATGCTTCACGTTCAGCACGCGAGTTAGCTTCATCAGTTATTCCAGATGCTTTAGTTTCTGCTTCTTTGATAATCTGCTTTGCTTCAGCCTTGGCTTCTTTTAGTATCGCATCAACATCTGCTTTAGCAGATGCTTCAATATCTTTGGCCAATGTTTCGAGCGTCATATTTATTCCTCCATTTTCTCCAACAGCAATCTATACTGTCAAAGTTAAATGTTCACTGTAGGAACAATGGCAGAGCGCCCAAGATAACGATAGATTCTGGCAGAGCGGTGAAGATTAGTGCAACACCAAACTTGCTTCCGTCTTCCGCTAGCATGCCGACAGCTGCACTACCGATTGCTGCTTGTGAGTAACCAGCACCGATGGCCGCAAGACCAAGTGCTAGACCGACACCTATCATGCCGATATCTCCGTTTATGTCATTATCGTCTTCTGTTGCTGCATCTTGTGCTGCAACACCTTGGGCAACCAGGGTTACTACCAACAATACGATCAGTGTTCTTAGGCTCATTTTCAGGGTATTCTTATTCATTTTTTGCTACCTCCATTTTGTCCGATGGACTATGATTCACTCTCCACGTGAAGAGTTCGACCGCCAAGTGGGGAGAATGCCTTCCCACTTCCGTCGTAAAATTTGCCCATCCATTCTACAAAGTGTAGACGGACGGCGTGAATAGTTGGAGATAATATCCCCAGAGCAATAGCAAAGAGTTGGATTAGTACAAACAAAATTAATCCCAGTACTACGGTTAAAATATCGCCAGAATCAATTGCTGGTCCTATCTTGTCCCAACCCATCGTAATTGAGACTTCAGCGATTTTAACACCAGCCACACCAACACCCATTATTCTGAGGTAAGAAAGTGTATTAGCAAGCAAGCCAAAGGTTTCAATTGGACCCATAATAATTCCTCCAACCCAGCCGAACTTCTCGAAGATTGCCAAGCCGATGATCAGACTAATAAGGCCAATAATTATCAAGAATGTCCAAATCTGAATTTCGAACAAATCGTTGTAACCCATAACCATATTTCTGGCTTGCATAGTGCCGCCAGTCAAAATTAGAAGCCACGAACCCTTCTCGAAGTATGCTGCTGCTGCACCATGTGCTTTGTATACAGTTGCTAGGCCAATTACTAATCCGAGGAATATGTGTGCGACTCCCACATACACTGACAGAACAACATATTCTTGCAGCCCACCGCCAACTGTGGCTCTGTGGAATGGGACGTGAAGACCACCCATGCCAAGTAGATCTGCTAATACTCCTGGGACATGGAAGTTGCTGTATGTCCAAGCATATATCCCAGCAAATGGCGAGGATGAACCGAGTTGACCAGTATCATCCCATACAAAGCCAAACCCTTCGGCAAAAATTAAGCCCCAAATGATACACCAAATCCCCATCCATCTAAGAATAGTCAAGCCATTTTTAGCTAACGGGTCTGCTGCAAAGGGTTTGGTGCCAAGGTATGCTGCCAAAGCACACAATACAAGCCCATATCCCCAATCACCTAGTATCATTCCGTAGAATAACGGGAACGTTACAGTCATCAGCAAGGTTGGGTCAAATGTTCCATATTTTGGCCTTCCAACCAAGTCAACTAGCAATTCAAATGGTTCAGATATCCCGCCATTTTCAAATTTAATTGGTGGCTCAGCATCATCGTGATGTTCACTTAAGTGGTGCTTTCCAACTCTGATTGTACCAATTGCTAAATCTAACTCAGGTAGGTTGATTTTGCCATCTCTATTCAAGTCTATAGCGACAAGGAATTTCGCCATATTCAATGGCGGCATATCAGGGATGTCAGCCTTTTTCATAGCAGATTCAATTTCCTTAAACTCTAATTCACCAGAGTCATCTAAGTCCATGCTTCTGAAGAACTGGAATACTGAGATGTTCTTTTCAGCGAGATAGTCTGAAAGCATAATCAATTCTTTTGGCACCTCAGTCGAATCGTGCGCCCCGTCATCATGCCCATGACCATGGTGTGGTGCTTCGTATTTTTCTATAGAAACGTGTGATGCTTTTGATTCAAGCGCTTTTTGGACGGTATTTTTGTCACTTGTAGGGACCCAACCATCAAGGACAAATGCTTGATTACTAACTGCGAGAAGTGTTGGCGCAGTATAGATAGATTCTTCCCTCTCGAGGTGTTCAAGTAAAATTACTAAATCTCTGCCATTGGAGTTGCCCCAAGCCGCTAATTTATCTTCGCAACTTGAGATGGTTGATTCTAATTCTGAAACCTTTGATTTGGCAGTAGCAATCATTTCGCTAGGTGAGCCTTCTCCAGAAGGAATTTGAATTGGCTTAGCACCAAGTTCACTAAGTCCAATTTGAACAGCGGCACCATCAGAACTTTTGCATGCAACTGCTATGATGCCAGGTGATGTTTGTAATTCTATTTCAGAAATCATGTCAGCAAATACGACATGTGCTTTAGAGGCTTTAGCCGTTTCAGCGATATAAATTTCCAATCCTTCAAACCCAGCCATTAATTCGAGTGGTATTCCAAGCGGCTCTACTCTACTAAGAGCCTTTATTCGCTCGTCAAGATTAGAAATATCTGATTGTGCATCTCTGATTTGATCGACCAACCCCAGTGCTGAATCAATTTTTTCGCCCATCGACATAATGAGATTATTGGCTTCCTCTGGAGATTTTGCCCCACCAGTATTGGTTGCATTTAATTCCGCTTGAAGCGCTCTTGCCTTGATGAGTAACTGACTGATAAGGCCTGAATTATCGGTATTGATTGATTTACCAACTCCAATGCCATCCTCAAAGTTACCATATTCTTCGATATGGACACATCCAAGACTTGCACATGTACGCAACACGTCTTCGAGTTTGCCAACTGGTGCCGCAACGGTAAGTCGGGACATATCAGCAGTTTCAAACATGTAAAAAACCTACAAAGAAGACATTGTTTTCAGCAGATGATCTACTGCTTTTGATTGATTCTTTTCAGCTGTTGATTTAATCAAATCAACCGCTGATGAACCTTCTGAAATAACCTTTTCAGCAGCTTTTGAAGCTTTGCTTCTTGCTTCATCGAGAGTGGCTTGAGTATTTGATACTGAATCATCAGCAGATTTGTTGACTATTTCAGTAGATTTTTTTCTAG
>CENF01111898.1_pt1 | contig 12859 bp, 13 predicted proteins | sample 361291 | NCBI WGS metagenome assembly CENF01 (sample SAMEA2619399, study PRJEB7988) | marine metagenome | isolation source: saline water (ENVO:00002010), including | reverse complement strand
TAGGAAGAATGTTTTCAGATACTTATGCAGGAATAAGTCCTGAAAATATTTTTGCATTCTGTATTGCTCAAATTATTGGATCTATAATTGCAGTTTTTTTATACAAGCGATTTTTCAAGAATTAATTATTTGAATAAAAGCGTCGTTACTTGTTGGTTATCAATATTAGAATAAGTAACATTCGTTAAAGCTTTATTGACTTTCATTGATAAATCATCAGAGAGTACGATTGAACTTTTTAAACTTTCAGTTCTGAATGTTAATTTAATAGTATCTTCTATTTCCTCAATTTTGACATCTGATACTTGGGTTGAAGGATGCGACTCTATTACTGATTTAATTTGGTTTATTCCTGATAATGAACTAATTTGACTTCTTTCTAATACCGAAGCCTTAGATATAACATATTCATAATCAGACTTTGCTTTATATAGTTTCTTATTTGAAAAATTTAAATCTTTAATAATATTATTTAAAAGAAAAAATACTAGGAATATAAAGATCAATAATATAGTTATGAATATTAAATTCTTTTCTCTTGGTTGTAGATTGTTAAATATATTATTCATCATCAAGTTTTATACTTATTTTTCCAGAAATGGTGTCGTCTGATATTTGAACATCTTCTTTTAATACTGAGATATTAAATCTATCAGAGATATTTTTTATAATTTTGTATTGAGTCTGAGGTATTTCTTTAATAGTGATTATTGCGATATTAGTACTAAAATTTATATTTACTTCGCTAATAAATTTTTCTCCTATAGCGGTCATAAAATCTAAATTATCAAATTTAGATTCATTCAATGTCTGCGCTTGGAATGAGCTAGGTATTTGATTGATTAATTGATCTATTTGAATTCTAGGAGTAACTACCCTCTTTGTATTCTTGTTTATCTTTTTAAAAATATTAAAAGTTTCTAATTCATAAATATTTGTGTATTTGTTATTTTGAGCTATTAAGAAATAAGGCAACAAAATACTCGCTGCAATAAGACCTAAACATAAATATAATTCAGATTTACTAAAATTTAATTTTGAATATATATTCCTAAGAGAAAAATTAAATTTATATAAGTTAGGTAACTCTAAAAAATTATTATTAGCAAAATCATTTAATGAAAATTTATTTTTATTTTCATAATCTTTTAAGCACTCAACAGAATTATCTTTTTGTAAGTATAGAGATGGGCTGAAATCAGGATTTGATTCTTTTATAACATCTATATATTGGTCTATAGAACTACTATCAACAGAACTGCCAGTGCCATCACTAAAAGAAAACAAATATGAATCATTAAACTCAGTTATATGATCAGAATCCTTATTATGATTAATAAAGTAATCTGGAATTAGAATTACTTTGCATTTTAATGAATTTAATATTCCATTTAACTTCTTGTATATAGACTTATCAATAACAAAACCATGGTTATCAAAAACAAAAAATTCATTATCTGAAACTTCGCTAACAATATCAGTATCGATATCAGAAATAAAATTAGCTATATTGTTTTGATTTGAAGTTTTAGGATTCTTTTCAAATTTATAGCTGCTAACAAGGGAAGAAGGCATTAGATATATCAAAATATCTTTATGCGATAGAGAATTAAATTCATGCAAATCAGAAGTCTTATATATTTTTTTATACTTATCATTACTTTTACAAAAAGATAAATTTTTTAAAGTAGCGTCAGTTGGATATGTAATATAAGTACTCATTAAATACCATTATAAATTCTTGAAATAATATAGCCATTTTTATTATTTTCATAAATTATCTTACTTATAGAGGTTGCTATATATTCATCAAATTTTACTGTAGTAGTAACTTCAAATATATTTGAAGAATATAAAATATTCCCATATGGAGAGCCAAAGTCTAATCCTGGAAAAGCTTTCTCAAACGTAACAAAATTATCAAACCCTTCTTCTGGAATGTTATCAATTATATATTCTGCATCCTTTAGGCTAATATTTGGAAATATTGAACTTATAAGGTAAATATCATCAATTGAAAGTGTATTTATATTAAATGAAAGGTCTGATGCTGATGGTAATGCGCAAAAATATTGTTTAAATATATCCCAATTGATTTGTTTTACTGCAGGAATGCTTTTTAATTCATCAATTGACACTATTAATCTCATAGCACTGTATTCTCTTGGATTATGTAATGGGCCTGAATAATAATAATCCTCTAAACCATAAGCTCTTGGATTTGAATCTTTATCAATCCAATCAATTATTTGATCAATTGCTTCTTCTATAACATTATTGTCTATCTCAGCTAAATACATTAATCGTCTAAAAGCATTTATAGATTTTTCATTTTCAACGTAATTATCTTTATTAAATGAAACTAATGAATTAATGTTAAAACAACTAGAAGCATCAGATATCCTGCTCATAACTTCTGCATCATTAATATTTAAAATAAAATCATTATTTAGAATTGGATTTTGTTTGGTTAACTTTGCAGAATTAAATTCAAACTCTTTTTTTATCTTATCCTTAGATAAAGATTCTATATTTCTGAAAGTATTAATAGCAAGAGTTTGAAATTCTATATATTGAGCTCTTTTTAATGAAAGTAGATATTTATTTCCAAATAAAACTGCTACAGAAGAAAGCAAGAGGACTATTAGTAAAATTGATATTAAAACAATACCTTTATTGTTGTAATGCATATTCAATATTTGGTTCAATTATCCATAAATAATCTTTGTTATCTTTTTTAAATTCAAACTTAATCAATTCAGGTATTTTTCTTTCTGTTAATGGGTTTATCGGCCATTTTTGATGCCACTGTTGCTCAAACATAAATGCAATATTTATATCTGAGACACCCTCTATTAAATTTGAATCTATATATTCATTTACGTTATAGGGATTGGATGAATAAAATTGTTTTCTTTTAAGGACGTCGTCTTCTAATACGTATTCAATTCTTTTTATTGGTGAAATGTCATCTGAAATAGATTTTATTTTAGTATTGAAAAATATTCTCTTATCAGCATTGTTTCCCACAAAGGACCCTTTTATCTGATTTCCATAATTATCTCTTAATGGAACATTGATTATTTGCCTTATATCTCTTCTTAAAATAATAGAAGAAAAATTTAATGTTCTTGCTGATTGCAGTCTTTGTGATGATGTTCGCTCTGTTTCTAATGATGATTGAAGAATATTGGAAGAGATTATTGCTATCATTGAAAGAATGATTAATGAAACAAGAATCTCAATTAATGTAAAACCTTTATTCATTTACTAAGAAGCCTTTAATTTGGTATATATATTTTTCTTCATCTTGGTGTCGAACTAAAATCTCGTATTCATAAAATTCGTCACGTTCACTATTTGTAATGGATTCATTCCAATGCCAATCTATTCCACCCATGACCATTTGGCCATTTCTTTGAAGAGGTTTTAGCGGTTTTTCAATAGTATTTATTAAAGCAATTCTGTTGTTTGCAACTTCTTTTGCAAGATATCTTTGCTCAAGATCATATGATGATACTGCGGTGGATATTATTAAGTTATATATGGTGATAACTGAAATACTTAAAATAAATAATGCAACCACAACCTCTATCAGGCTAAATCCTTTATCTATATGCTTAATAATTAACGACTTCATTATTAATTTTTCCATTATTGTTTATAACTATTCGTTGAATATATTCTTCATAATATATATCTATTATTCCCCCTGAATTTTCGCCTGATGGGTAAAATACTAATAAAGGTGTTTTATATTCCTTTTCACCAAGCTCAATTTTAGTTCCGTCTAAAAATTTAAAGGTCTTCTTTAAAGATTGAGTATCTACCCATGATGATTTATTAAGATCTTTAATTATTTTTTGTTTATCTTCATCTAATAAATAAGCAGCATACTGCTCATTTGCATTAAAGTACCAACCAATTATGTTGCCAGTAACTATACTCTCCTCAGTTAAGAAATTAATATTATCTTCAATGGTGTTAAATTGTTTAGTAACTGAACTTAATGAACTAAAGTTTAATGTAATTAAGGTTGTTGTGATTCCTATGATAATTAAAGCAACGAGTATCTCAACTAGCGTAAAGCCTTTATTCAATTTCTTATTACTGCATCCAATTACCAAAATCAGCATCCTCACCTGATCCACCTTGAATACCGTCTGCACCTAAGGTATATAAATCATATTTTGCTGACCTTCTAGGAGGATGTTCATATATATACTCTCTGCCCCATGGGTCTTTTGGTATTGAGGATATATATCCGCCTTCAGGGAATAAAAAAGGATTTTTTAATTCTGAATGAGGGCTTACTAATGCATCCAAACCTTGGGATGTTGATGGATATGTTAATTCATTAAATCTATACAATTCTAAAGCTTTGCTGGTATTTGCCATATCTGCTCTAATTTTTTCAAGATTTGCTCTCTGAAAAACTGGGTCTACGCTCACAACCACAATTGTTGCTAAGATTCCCAAAATGACAAGAACAGCCATTAGTTCAATTAAAGTAAATCCTTTTTTTAAATTTTTCATATTGCTAGTGTATTCATTTGCATTATAGGTATAAGTATAGCTAGAACAATCATCATTATAAATCCGCCCATTAAAATAATTACAATAGGTTCAAGTAATGACAGAAATATGGCTCTCTTATTTTCAATCTCAGATTTCATAAAAATAGAAACTTTTTTAAACATCTTAATTAAATTTCCAGATCTATATCCGCTAGAAATTAATTGAATAAAGATATCTGGAAAAATTGCATCTTTTTTTAAAGCGTTAATAAAATCCTTACCTTCAATAACATCTTTTTTTGCTTCTAAAACTACACTTGATAAATATTTATTATTAAAAATCTTAGAACACTCTTCTAAAGCAACATCTAAGTTTGTACCTGATGCAAGAAGTAATTCCATTGTGCTCGAGAACCTTTCTAATTCAGAATCTAGAATAAAGTTTCCTATCAAAGGGATATTAAGTATTTTTTTATGTACGTTTATTTTGTTCTTTTTATCTTTAACATAATTCTTATATGAGTAATAAATACCAACACCCAAACAAAGTGAAATAAGTAAAATCGGAATAATATTGTTTGATATGCCTAATAATAATTTAGTTATAAAAGGTAGCTCAGCGCCTGCCTTTATGAATTGACTAATAACCTTTGGAAGCACAAATGCCAACAAAGATATAATTACAACTAAAGAAAAACCGATAAGAATTATAGGATAGGTCAAAGCGGAAACAACTTTTTGTCTTATGGATGAACTTTCTTCAAGATAATCTGCTAGCCTAGTAAATACTTTATCTAAATTCCCAGATGCATCACCTGCTGAAACCATTGATGTATATGTATCTGAGAAGACGCCTGGGTATTTTTTCATTGAATTACCAAGTCTTTTTCCTTGAATAATATCTTCTTTAAGATTAAAGAGTATATAAACAAGATTTTTATTTGTTAATTGATTTGCAGTTATTTCTATTGCATCAACTATAGGCGTATTCGCTTCAAGTAAGGTAGCAAGCTGTCTTGTCATAATAACAATATCTTTATTTTTTATTTTTAATACTTTACCCAAGTCTTTGGATTCATGAACTTTAAGAGGAGTTAACTGTAAGTCTTTTACTAACCTTCTTGCTTCTCTTTCAGAATCAGCACTTAAAATACCCTTTTTCTTGATACCTGTATCGGTAATTGCTGTATAACTATATGCTGGCATCTTCTTGAATATTATTAATTCTTATAATTTCTTCACAAGAGGTTACCCCGCTAGTAATTAAATCTACGGATGCTTGATCTATGGATTGATTATCTTTGAAAACATATTCTGAAATTTCATTCTCAGATGCGTTGTTATGAATAAAGTCTTTTAACGTTTTATCAATTTGAATACATTCAGCAATAGCAATCCTGCCCTGATAACCAGTATGATTGCACTCATCACAGCCTTTAGCAGAATAAACTGATTTATTTTTGTCTAACCCAAATATATCTACGGATTTAATACTTGGTTTATCTTTAGTTTTACAATGCGGACATAGTCGTCTAACCAATCTTTGCGAAATAATTGTTCTTAAACTTGAAGCTAATAAAAATGATTCAATTCCCATATCTCTTAATCTTGTTATTGCTGCCACAGCGCTATTTGTATGCACTGTTGATAATACAAGATGTCCTGTTAAGCTTGATTGAATTCCTATTTGGGCTGTTTCAATATCCCGCATTTCACCTACCATTACAATATCTGGATCTTGTCTAAGAATTGCTCTTAATCCTTTAGCAAAGGTATAGCCTGTCTTATTATTTACCTGGGTTTGACCTATTCCATTTAATGTATATTCAATCGGATCTTCAACAGTAAGGATATTTTGAGAAGAATCACTTAAATACCGCAATCCTGCATATAATGTTGTAGTCTTTCCTGAGCCTGTTGGACCAGTAAAGAGTATTATTCCTTCAGGATTCTTTAAAGAAGTTTTGTAATTAGCCAAAATTTTAGATGGCAATCCAAGGTCATCTATATTTATTTGAGCGGCCTGTTTGTCTAAAATTCTTAAAACTATTCTTTCACCATAAGATGATGGAAGAGAAGATACCCTAACATCAACACTCTTATCACCTAATGAAAGAGATACTCTTCCATCTTGTGGCAATCTTCTTTCAGATATATCTAAACCAGATATAATTTTTATCCTTGATATTAGGACAGAAGCTATTTTGCTATCTTGTCTAAGAATTTCTTTTAAAATTCCATCGATCCTGAAACGAATGGCAATATGGTCTTCATATGGTTCAAAGTGTATGTCAGATGCCCTGCTTTTTATTGCTTGACTAATAATGCCATTTATTAATTTGATTATAGGAGTGTCATTATTTCCACTAAGCAAATCTTCAGTAGCATTAATGCTTCCCGCAAAATCTTGCAAGTCAAATTCATCTGAAAGCTCTTCGGATATATCATTTTGGTGATTTGTTGAAGCAAATGAATTAGTCAAAATTTCATTAAACTTTTCAGGATCACATAGCTCAAATTTAAAACTTGAGTTTAGATATCTTTGAACTTCTTGATAAATATTTTTAGAAAGTTTTTTTGGAGATGTTACAAGGTATCCATTTTGTGTTTCTGAAACAATAACATCATTTTCTTTAACAAAATCATATGGCAACACATCTGATTTAATGTTTTCATTAATAACTTCATCCATCTTTATTCTTTAGACTTAGTAAGGTCGATAATCTTCTTATTGCTACTCTCTTGTTGGGCTTTAATATAATTATATTTTTCTAATGAAATCTCATTAGCTGTATCAGAATTGATAAGAATTGTTGGTTTAAGAAAAACCATAAGGTTTTTTGTATTAGTTGTAGAGGATGAGGATTGAAATATTTTTCCTAATAATGGAATTGATCCTAATACCGGAACCTTTGATACTACCTCTTGAATATCTTCATCTATAAGTCCACCTAAAACAATTATTTGATTATTATCAACCAAAACAGTTGTCTCAATTTCTCTCTTGTTTGTTATTAAATCTATCCCACTTTGAGCTACACCAGCTACTCCTGAGACACCTTGTTTAATATTTAGTATTACAGAGGCGCCTTCATTAATTTGTGGAGTTATTTCTAACTCAATTCCCACTTCTTGTCTTGATGTGGTTCTAAAAGGATTAGAATTATTCGTTCCCAAACTTTCTCCAGTTGTAATTGGAATTTCTTGACCTATAAAAAGTCTTGCAGCCTCATTATCCATGGCAAGTATTGATGGTGTGGATAAGATATTTGAGTCCGTATCTTCTGCAATTGCATTAAGAATACCTACAAAATTATCCTCTCCTTCTGTAAGGTCTCCAAACCCAGCAACTAAGCCCTGTGTATTTAATAATGATGAAATGGCCGTATTCGTAAGAGTTACATCTTGATCATCAGCTTGAGCACCAGTTAATGCTAATAAATCAGCCCCCGATCCTGAAAATCTTGTTATTCCAATTGGTATACTATCCTCATCATTACCTGAATATATTGCTTCAACTCCAAGTCTTTTTGCTGCTTTCTCAGAAAGGTCTACAACAATAGCCTCTACAAGAACTTGTGCTCTTCTAATATCTAATTTTGAAACAATATTTCTAATTGAATTCAAATTTTCTTCTGGTGAAGAAATAATTAAAGAATTAGTTTTTTCATGATGTGTAATTACGGTCTTTTGTCCCTCAGCATCAGAAATAAAACTTCCTGAAATAGAATTTAAGATAGATGCTATATCCTCAGCTTGTGCATATTTAAGATATATAACATTTATTGAATCATCAGAAGTTACATCTTGGTCTAATGAATTTAATGTAGATATAACATTATTTGTAATTAAATCATTTGCAGATAAAATCACTGAGTTTGACGGCGCAAATGGAATAGCTATAAATTGATTGATTGTAGGATTATTTTGTGTCTTTAGTTTGTCTAAAATTCTTACAGCTTCTATGGATGAGAGATTATCTAATTTTATTATTGTGATCTTTGCAGTGTTATTTTTGTCCAAGTCTTCCAATAAGTTTCTAATCCTAGCAACATTACTTGCACGATCAACTAATAAAATTGAATTAATTGATGGAATACCTGATAAATGAGATTGTCTACTAGAAATAGGTTTAATCATTGGCAAGATTTCAGCAGTAGATCTATTTATTAATGGAATTACTGCTGTCTCGAAGCTGCCATCTGAATAATTTAATGTTTCATCTCTTGTCGCTTCATTTTCAGGAACAACTCTTAAAAAACCATCTTCAGATATAGCACCAAATCCATTTACTTGAATCGTTCTTAAGTACACATCCCATACTTGATCTCTGTCTAGATTTGCATTTGAATATATTGTTATTTTGCCTTTAACTCTAGGGTCTAAAATAATTGTTTTTTTTGAAAACTGAGCTATATCTTGAGTAACCTTTTTAATATCAACATCTTCATAGTTAAGAATAAATGTTTCTTGAGCACCCAAGTTGGTAATAGAAGTAAAAACAACAATTAACAATAGATTTTTTAAAATCTTATTCATAGTTGCTTACCTACCATGTTCTCAATCTTGTATAACTTTTCGTTATTTTTAAAAATAACTTCATCTTGTGTAACATTAATAAGCTCGTATGCACCTTCTAGCATTTCTCCTTTATAAACTACATATTCCTTGCTGCCCTTTTTTAAAATTACTGAAGAGTCATTTATACCTGACCTATACCCGATTAATTCATAATCAAACGATGGAATTTTAGAAATATCATTTCCTGATTCACTAATAGAAGTGTCAGATGCAGTAAATGCAAAATCAGTCATATTAGTAATATTAATTTCTTTTATTTCTGGTTTGTTTAAAAAAGAAATAAAGACAGTTATTAAAAGCGCAAAAGTAATCAGCGCTAACGCTGATATCAATATTTTCTTTGTTTTTATATAGTCCATAATAAAAAATGAGCTAGTAATTTTAGCTCATTTTCTATGATGTAGCACTTTTATCTGATTCCAGAGACCTTTATAACTTTATTGAGCCTTCCGGATTTCATGAATCTGTGTATTTTGTTCCAAATTGTTTTAACCATTTTTAGCTCCGTATTACATATATGCAACATATATGTGACATTTGTGTGACATATTAATATATTACTAATTATATGTAAAGCGCTTGTTTGTTACGTTTTTGGCAGTGAAAACCAGAAAATAGAACCACTTTGCTCTTTAGAATCAATCCCAACATCCCCGTTTAAGTTATTTACAAGGTGTTTAACAATTGCCAATCCTAGCCCACTCCCTTGATTATCAGTAGCTCTAGCAGATGCGGTTCTATAAAATCTACTAAAAATATGATCTTGATCCTCTTCTGATATACCAGAGCCACTATCAGCTACCATAACTTTAATATATTTTTCATCATTTACTGTAGAAATTTCAATATCAGACCCTTCATCTGAATATTTAATAGCATTATCAATTAAATTATTCATAATTCTTTCTATTGCTTGAAGGTCACCTTTAACTAAACCGTCATGATTTGGTTTATATAATATATTTATATTTTTCTTCTTTGATAAATTAGAAATAGAGCTAATAAAGTTTTCAAAAAAATTATTTAAGTCTATTTCCTGAAAGTTTAACTTTAATTCCCCATATTCTATTCTAGACAGATCTAGTAGTGACGATACCATATCTGTAAGTCTCTCTGCATTATGAAGAATAGCCTTTGCAAATACTTTTGCTTGTTTTTTATCATCTAACGCACCATCGATTAATGTTTCTGAGTTTGCTCTTATAACACTAACAGGAGTTCTTAATTCATGTGATAGGTTTGAAATAAAATCTCTTCTCATAGAACTAAAGCTTCTTAATTGAGTGATGTCATGAAGCACTAAAATATATTCTTTTGTATTTTTGGATTGATTCATTGTTCCAAGAACCCATCTTGTAGTTTTGTCACTTAATTCAATTTCAAACTCAATATCATCACTTTTTTCTTTTTTTGCTCTTCTAAATAGATAATCTAAAGAATGGATACCTAATTCTGTAATATTTCTACCTGAAACCTTTTCAAGATTTAGTATTTGGGCAAATTGTTCATTCTCAAAAGTTATATTTCCATCTTCATCAATTACAACTATGCCGTCTCCTAGATCATCTAAAACATAACCATATTGATCTCTTTGCTTTGAAGCAAAATTTATTTTTGATTTTAGACGTGTAAAAATTTTATGGATATTGACAAATTTTTTTATCATTTATTAATCTGGAGATCGTGAAAACTTATAACCTACGCCTCTAATAGTTTGAACATACTTTCCCATGGTCCCAAGTTTTTCTCTCAATCTCTTTATATGAGTATCAACAGTTCTTGTTGTAACTTCAGCACTATAGCCCCAAACATCAGCCAGCAATTGTTCTCTAGATTGAACTCTTCCCCTTCTATCAACCAGTTGAATAAGAAGTTTAAATTCTAATGCGGTTAAATTAACTAATTCACCATCTACGTATACCTCATGAGAATCAATATCAATTTTTAAATCTCCAAATTGCCTATCTATCTCAACTATATCCTTCTTATTCTCTCCTCTTTTTAACACAGCTTTTACTCTTAAAATAAGCTCTCTTACGCTAAATGGCTTAGTTACATAGTCATCTGCCCCAATCTCAAAACCTACTACTTTATCAACCTCATCATCTTTGGCTGTTAATATAATAATTGGTAAATTTTGTAAATCCGGATCAGATTTCATTTTTTTACATAACTCTAACCCTGAACCATCAGGCAGCATTAAGTCTAAAAGCACTAAAGACAAATTATTTGAATAAATTAACTGCTCAGCCTCTGCAATAGATGCAGCGGCCAGCACAGAGTAACCCTCGCGACTTAAGTTATACTCAAGATTCTTACGAATATCGGGCTCATCTTCAATTATTAATATTTTTAAACTCATAAAATAATTATTGGATTATCATTTTTACTCTTTTTTTAGGATTTTTAAAGTAAAAGAATAAAAATTAATCCTTCGTGAACATTTTTCTTAACGCAGGTTTATCAAATTTACCTGAAGCTACTAATGGTAAATTAACTGAAGAAAATTCTATGATTGCTGGAATTTTAAATGCTGCTAATTTATTTGATAAGAATTCAACTAAAGTATCTTTATCTAATTTCGCCTCCTTTTTAAGATAAATAGCAGTGCATAAGATTTCGCCTAATCTTTCATCCGGTATTCCAAATACACATGCTTCAAGAACATCTGGATGTTCATAAATCGCATTTTCTACTTCAGGGCATGCTATATTTTCTCCACCTCTGATTACCATATCTTTAATACGATCAAGTATAAATAAGAATGGGCCTTCAAATTTACCCATATCCCCTGACCTAAACCATCCTTCATTATTCATGCATTCTGAAGTTGCTTCTTCGTTTTTCCAATAACCTAACATATTTGACTCTGATCTAATGGCAATTTCACCGATTTCACCCTCAGGCAGTTCATTCCAATTCTCATCAAAGATTTTAATTTCAGTTAATGGTGGAACAACTCTACCAGCTGTAGATGGGTGAGAAACATATTCATCGCCATTAGCTAGAGTTCCTAATGCATTAGTTTCAGTTAACCCATAACCAATACCAGGTCGACCTTTAAAATTTTCATCCAACAACTTTACATGTTCTGCAGGCCTAGGACCCCCTCCACCACCAAGAGTTCTTAGTGAAGATAAATCATATTTTTCTCTATCAGGATGATTTAATAATTCCCATGTTTGCGTAGGGACTCCAGTTATGTCGGAAACCTTCTCTTCATGAATAAGCCTGATAGCATCTCCAGCATCCCACTTTTTCATCATTACAACTTTTCTTCCGACCAAAATAGACATTAAAAAGGCTACATGACTTCCGGTAGCATGAAATAAAGGCACACATAAAAGAATTGAAGATTCTGAGCTTGCTAATGGAGTTGAATCATTGCCCATTATTTTTTCTCTTTCGCTAAGAATGGTTGACATACAAGCCCAGCTAAACATTGAAGAGATAACCCCTCTTTGAGAGGATAAAACACCCTTCGGCTTACCTGTAGAACCAGATGTGTAATAGATGGTGGCCTGGTCATCACGGCTTATTTCAATATCTGGCCATTCGCTTGATTGATCTTTAATAAATTCAGAGAAGGAAATAAAGTTATCATCAGGGGTATAGCTAGTAATAATTTTTTTTACATCTTTTAGGTTTTCTAATCCCTGCAATCTTTTTTGATCACCAAATAATAACTTAGCTTCTGAATGTTCAAGTGCATATATAACTTCATCAGGAACCCACCATGAATTTAAAGGAACACATACCGC
>CENF01192524.1_pt1 | contig 12875 bp, 18 predicted proteins | sample 361291 | NCBI WGS metagenome assembly CENF01 (sample SAMEA2619399, study PRJEB7988) | marine metagenome | isolation source: saline water (ENVO:00002010), including | reverse complement strand
AACTTCAACTTCAACTTCAACTTCAACTTCATTTTCTATTTCTTATACTCTTTTCTTCTTTTTCTCTATATTCTTTATAAAAAAGAGAAGAAATAGAAGAAATAGAAGAAACAAAAAAACTCTGATAAAAATACAAAAATATCAGAAAGAAAATAATGAATGAACGAGTTGAGTTCAAATGAACGAGTTGAGTTCATAAAAATTTAGGGTTAAAAGGTTAGAGTTTAGAGGAGAAATTGAAGAAAAATAGCAAAAAATCAAAAAACTAGAGTTCATAAAATTGAGAGAGGGGGGGGTTTTTTTTTCTGAAGTTTCTAGAAAAAAAATAAAAAAAGAAGAAGAAGAATAATCTCTAAGAAATAGGGTTCTTAGAGAAGACAATTCTAGCACAAAAAACATGAAAAAAATGTACATTTTAGCAAAATCCCGTTTTCTGATAAAACAAGCATTTTATGAGAAAACATCAAATTTCACAATTGGATAAAATAAAAAATAAACTTGAAAAAAAAAACGTTCCCCCCCCTCAAATTTATGAACTATTGTTTTGTCATTTTTTGCTAAAAATTTGCGATTTTAACTCTAATCATCTCTGTTTTGTGAGTAAATTTTTATGAACGCAAATCGTTCATTTGAACTCAACTCGTTCATAAATAATGTTTGTTCTCATATATGTGTGGTTATATGAGGTGAAGTTATGAATATAAAATAATGATATGTTTTTAATAGAAAAAATATAAATCTAACAAAATATAGATGTATATAGAATAAGGGATGCCAGAATATAAATGTGAGCTTTGTGATTTTTACTGTCAACGTCCTGGGCAATTAAAGAGGCATATTGAATCAGATAGACATAAAGCAAATATATTGCCTATAATAGAAAATGAGTTAAGAGAGATGAAAATTCAACAAGAAGAGCTTCTAAACAGAGTAAAATTACTGGAGGATAGGCTACAGCCAAATAAAAGTCAACAAAATAATAATTGTACTGTAAATAATGTAAGTAATATTAACAATACGCAGAACAATATTAATATCAATTATTTTTCTACAACGGCATTTGGACAAGAGAACTGGACCTATATTTCTGAGAGTGAAATGTTTAAGATAATGGGTGGTGTAAATTCTTGTATTCCGGCGATTGTAGAGAGATTACATTTTGATGTAGAGCATCCAGAAAATCACAATATTAAGATTCAGAATAAAAATAGACCAGAAATAAAGGTGTTTGATGGTAAAATGTGGCGGACACAGGATAGGAATAATACCGTCGATGAAATGATAGAGAATATTCGAGGAAAATTGGATGATTATGAGGATAAATTTTTAACAACTTCATCAAAAGGTCTATCATTTAAATGGGAGAATTATTGGAAAGAGATGGAAGAAGCGAAACAAAAGAAGGAGTTAAGAAAGAAGGTTATTGGACGAATTAATGATTGTCAGGAACATATGATAAAAAACGATATGATTCTCAATAAGAAATAGAGTTTAATTAATTTTAGGGTATTTATATTTAGAGATACAATGTTTACAAGCCATAATATATAGTTGATGGTATGAGTATCCGATAAAGTTGGTATTTCTTTTACAATCATCACACCAAGAGCGTTTACATGAAATACATAAATTAGAATGATTACTATCAAAAAACTTCTGACAATATTCACATTTGATTAGAAAAGATTGTATATATTGAATAACATCATCTGGTAATATTTGCATATTATGACTATAAGATATATAATTTATAAGTAAGAAAGAATAATTTTACTCGGTCCTCTAAAAGGAAGTTTCATTTTAATAGAGACTCTGATAGCCATTAATGCTCTTTCATCTTCTTCTTTGACCTCTTTTACAATATTAAGAATCCATTTGTGAATATCAGAAGCAATTTTGATTTGATTTCTAACTTCATTTGGATTAAGATGATATTCGGTATCACTTGAATAAGATACCGCATTCCTTGTACAAATATTACCAAATATTTCGGAATAAATGGGATTTGTTTGAAAAGAAGGTGATTGAAACTTATAAGTGAGTCTTTCAAAACACTTTGATAAGGATTGGTTTATGTCAGCACCTTTACGAACCAGTTTTTTGGCATATGAAATGTAGTACTTTTCTTCATCATTATCATCCCACAATAAGGCATAAGATGCTACATAATATAATGAGAACATTGCTCTATTAGGATAAGGTTGCTGTTAAGTATCATTTTTATTCTGAAAATAATAAGATTTCTGGTCGATTAGTCCAAGTATAGTGCAAAATATTCCAGTTGTTCCAAATAGAATAAATGAGCTTTTCTTAACTTTAGCGTTAGATAGTAGTTGTGGTTTAAGATCCCATAAAAAATGACGAATTCCACCAAAAGTATGAAAAATAAATGGAAAGAACAAAATTGGTTTGATTATTTGTATTGATTCATATTTTTCAAGGATTTTTGCTTGTTGTTTTGGAAAAAATGATGATATACCAATAATAATAAATCCCCCCGATATAACTACTCCAGTGATTCTATTTGTTATAGATGACAGTGCGGTTAATGGAAATTTATAGATAGAAACATGAGGGGATATATGGGGTTTCATTACATAAATGTAAAGGCTTTTGGTTAAATAGTATTATGTTAAGAAAAATACTAAGTCCGGATAAAGTAACCAGTTTGATAGGTCCTTATCATAAGTCTACAAAGTTATTATTGCCATTTATAGGTTTATCTTTAGTAAATCGTACCTTAAAAAGCGATGAGAATAATTTAACAAAGTGTATTGAAAGTATAGCAATGATGAATGTAGGATTACATTCTTATATGTCAATATCTTGTGTCATATCCGATTATATTAAGATAAGAAGCTTAGAAAGATGTGCGAGAGTTTTAAGTTTAAATTTGCATTGTATATCTTCATTTGGATTTTTCTATTTAATACATAACAATTACAGATTGGTATATAATAATGAGAAAGATATTGACTAGAAATGGAATATCTTTATTCAAAATATATCGTCGTTCAAATGAGAAAAATCATATTGAAAAGATTAAATTTAATAGACAAGAGTGTGGTCCTATGGTTTTAGATGCTTTAATTTATATTAAGGAAAGAATAGACCGAAGTTTAGCATTTCGTCGGTCTTGCCGTGAGGGTATTTGCGGAAGTTGTGCGATGAATATAAATGGAAAAAATAGATTGGCCTGCTTAACTCCGATTGAAGAAACAAATACTATATTTCCATTACCTCATATGCCAATATTAAGAGATTTAATACCCGATATGAATACGTTTTATAGACAATACAAAGAAATAAAGCCGTGGTTACATAATAACAAAGAAATAGGTGAAACTGAAAATTTACAAACTATAGAAGAGAGAAAAAAACTGGATGGAATGTATGAGTGTATATTGTGTGCGTGTTGTTCGACAAGTTGTCCATCATATTGGTGGAGTTCAAATGATGGATATCTTGGTCCAGCTGTTTTAATGCAAGCATATCGGTGGATAGAAGATTCTCGAGATAACAATACTAAAGAAAGAATAGAGCAAATGAATGATGCAATGAAATTGTTTCGATGTAAGACGATTATGAATTGTTCAGATACTTGTCCAAAGGGATTAAATCCGGGTCAATCAATTGGAAAATTAAAAAAGAAAGTGGAAGAATTGATTTGAGGGTCTGTTATTTCAAATATATATCCGTCTTCATCAAATTTCAAAATGGACAAAGCACCACTATGAATTTGATAGTTTGGTCTATAGTTTTTATAATGTGAAATAATGGAATCTAAAAATGGATATTTTGGTGGAACATACAACATAATTTTAGATACAATTTCTGGAGGTAGAAACATGTGTGTAATATAAAAAAGGGTATTTTTCTTCCTTTTTAGTTTTAAAATTTAGTTGGTTCTGAGAACTTTAACCTTTTTGGCAGTTAAACCCTTATTACCTTTGACGATTTCAAAACTAACATTCGCACCAACTTTTGGTTTACTATATACTTCTGAAATGTGGACCCAAATGGAATCTTCCTTTTTGGTTTTTTTTTCAGGCATAATGAATCCAAATCCACCACTGGATGATTCAAACCATTTATATAGTTTACCTCTAAAACGCGGAGTCTTTGTCTTTTTCGTGCGAATTTTTTTCACAACAATTTCAAATCCATCTGCCTTTAGGTCCGGTTCATCATCGAACCAATCTGTAAGATGGTTCTTTTGAATATATTGTTCCCAATCAACAAGATATTGATGAAAAGATTGTGAGCGATTGCAAATAGCCGCCATTATAAATGGCAAAATGTGTGTTTGTTTTGTTTAAAATCTCTTTGTTATATGTTTCTCTGAATCAATACAAATGAGTATCTAAGCAATAAGGTATGTCATTTTTTTGAAAAATAAAGGTATTATTAGATATGACACCAAATATCCGTTTAAATATACACAATAGCCAAGTATATATTTACAATGTCCCCAATAGTGATGACAATTCCAACAATGAAAATATAGTAAGAAACCCGCAAGTTCCAAGTAGAATAAATCAATCAAATGAAAATTCGGCTCAAACAACCGAGCCTGTATTGAATAGAGATAATCCATCTATACCAAGTCCTTTTAGATTAAGTCCAACTCATGTATTTTTAACGCCAACAAGTCTACAGAATGAGACTAATAGAAGATTAAATTTATCACAAACAATCAGTAATCTTGAAAGAACAACACGTAATTGGCTGGATATATTAAATCAAAACCCAGAGCCAGAAAATAATCAAAATAATCAAAATAATGAAAATACGGAAAATACTAATACAAATCTAAATGATTCTTCTGGTAATACGAATAATTCATTAAATGATTTAACAAGTTTGGTACAACAAGCATTTCATCACTTACCTGTAGAACAATTCCATATACAGATAACCGATAGAAATACTGAAACTTCTCAAGAAACTCCTGTAAGTCGTTTATTTTCGGGTTCATCTTTAATGCTAGTTCCGACCGAAGATGTTGGTTCAGAAGAAAGAAGATGTGCAATATGTCAAAATGTATATAATGAATCAGATATAGTACGTCGATTGAATTCTTGTGAGCATTTTTTTCATGCAGCATGCGTTGAAGAATGGTTTTCGAATCATAATAATTGCCCAATTTGTAGACAAGACTTGTAAGAATTAAAAACATTGTATCTAAATAATATGATAATTGCAGGAGGTATTGTAATAGCATTTTGCATTTTTTTAGTCTTTTCTTATTGGTACAAAGCTAAGGTTGCGGCGGCCCAAGAAAAACCTTGGCCTCCACATGTGTCTAAGTGCCCTGAGTATTGGGAAGTAAAACCGGATGATAATACTAAATGTGTTAATAGCAGTGGTGTAAATGGTGCTATAAATTCAGAAGTTCCAGTTTTTAACGGAGATAATTTAGATGAAGTTCAAACTAACAATGCTTATACTCATTGGGACGGTATTTCTAATGCTGTTTAATTCCATTGATGATCATGTTTTTTAAAAAAATGATTACATATTTTCTAGTTAATCTACTTTTCATATAAGTGGCAATAATGAAGGTCTATTTCCCGAAAGAGATTGATGTTTCCGATATTACTTACAAGGAGCTTACCGCTCTTGGAGAAAGTCAGGCGAAAGTTGCATACATGAACTTAAATGACCAAATGATTTATGTTCAGACGCCACTAATGTCCTGTCCTTATGGTCTGAGTAGCTTTGAAGGCGATGGTGGAAGAATGAAGTATTCTCTTGATTTGTCCTTTGGTGGAGATTCCGATAGCGTAAAGGTTCTAAAGGAGTGTCTTGAAAGTATTGATGAAAAGGTATTAGACGATAGTACCAAGAATTCTCTAGCTTGGTTCAAAAAGAAGAGCCAAAGTCGAGATGTTTCTTCCGCACTATTTACTCCCTCCATTAAAATTGCCACCGAAGATGGTGAACCAACTGATAAGTATCCTCCTACTTTTAAGGTAAAGATTCCGTTTTACGATGATAAGTTTAAGGTTCAGTGTTACAACGATTCCAAGGAATTGATTACTGAACCCTTTCCAACTCTGGTTGGAAAAGGTCAGCGTGTTCGGGCTATTGTAAAGTTGGCCGGAATTTGGTTTGCTGGTGGAAAGTTTGGTATGAAATGGGATTTGCATTCTTTGAAGCTTACGCCTAAGACGCGTATTGAGACGTATGCCTTCGAAGATTCGGATGATGATGAGGATGGTAGCAGTGAGAACAGTACTCCTGTTGCGACTGATGGAAAGGATTATGTATTATCTTCTGAAGATGAGCTATAATTGTTATAAAAAAAATACATAATATATCTTCCCTAAAAATCCCTTTTTTATATTTTTAGTTTTCTATCACGTATATATACTAAAACATCTATTCTTATCCTATTCTGCTATCCTTGCACAGTTTTCTATCATGTGGATCTACTGAACCATCTATTCTTATCCTTTTAAAAACAAACCAAATATACTTGTATTTTATATCATTTTCTGTAAGATATTTGGTTAAAACCGTTTCAGAATGAAGAGGTTCTTTTTTACTAATTTCAAATAATTCATCAAAAACTTTACCATATATTTTATAAGTTTCTTGATTTGTTATAGCAAATCTATCATTAAAATGGGGTTTTGATGGTTTATATGTGCCAAATTTAGGTATTGAAATATTTTTGTTAATAACATTATTAAAAAATGAGAGTTCTAGGGGATGTAAATACTCTACATCAGGCCTTAAAAACATAATATAGTCAAAGTTTATTTGATTTTTTTCTATCATGTTTGTTAGTTTCATTTTTGAATATTGACCTAGTAGAAAATTATCCACAGAATTATAGTTTGTTTTCCAAGGATCTTTATGTGTTCGATATTTCTCTGGATTGATACTTTCTAGTACTAAATCCTGTTTTTCAATTTCAAAGTAATCAGGATTTAGTAACTTATACTCCTCATTATCAATATTAGTATAATTCTCTTTTGTTCTGATATTCTTATAATTATTCAATTCGTATGTGTGTAAAAAAATTTTGTAATCATAACCAAGTTCTTCAAGTGGTCTTATTACATTTTTTAATATTGAATTTAGTGTAAACTTTAAGCTGCGCGTTATACCAAAAAACCCAACTGCAACCTTCATTGAATTATAATATAGCCTTAGATTATTTTAGTAACAGCCTTTTTTGGATTAGGATGTAATCCGGAATCATGTCTTTCTAGAATAGCGTTTTTATAGTTATAAATAAAGGAAGAGTTTCTGTTATTTAGAGTCCTTTTTAAACTTATTAAGTTTGAATAAGTACTACTTGAAATACCAATAAATCTATTCGCTTGACAACATAATTCAAAATTAATAGCCGCATTGATTTCATAATCTAAATTATTGTTATAATGGTAGCAGCTATCAATATTACTTAATAAGAATTCTTTGTTGATATTTTCATGATTTTCCCCTGTAGTGAAAAATATGGCATTTCTATTTGGAAATGTTGATTTATAACGTGATATAAGGGTTTTTAAATCAATTACATATATATTATCGGGCTCCGATTTTTTACATTTTGCATATTTAATCCAATCCGATTCGATTCTTATATGTAACGCGTCAATATTTTGAATATCTTCAAATTTATTAACAATCTCCTGATTTTGCTGATTGAGTCTAAGGGATTGAACCACATAAGAAATCATGCTATTTGTCCAATTATTTTGTTGTCTTAATTTCCTAAAAGTCTTAACAGAATCATGCCAAAGATATTCACGAGCTCTTTTATAATATTTATAATCTCTTTCGTTGTATTTTTCCAAGGGATTTTCTGTTACAATATTAACTTTTCCATTGGTAAATTCCTTCATTTTCTCATTAAAAAAATCAATATCATAAATTTTCGAAAATCTTACTTTCTGCCAATCCTTTCCCCAGCCAAATTTTGGTTCAAGTATTTTGATATTCTCTTTTTCTGCAATGATACATGCTTCTGAAAAACAAATTAGTTTATTACACAGTCCTCCTCTTAAATCAACACAAATTACATCTACCATAGTAAATACGTCTTATTATAATTATGATTCAAATCCTAATATTGATTTGAATCGTTTAACAGTTTTCATATCTCTTGGTTTATATGTCCCATTGAAAGTTGTTAAATGAATAATGTATCCACCACTCTCTATATATTCCTCAATATCTTTCGGATGACAGTTATTATTTAGATTTGTATCCGTTGATATCCATATATTTTCCTTCATGTCAAGCACATTTTCTTTGTAAACATAGCGAACCGCCGCTTGATCCCAACCATGCATTCCAGTAATAGAATTAGTAGTGCGGGTTTTTTTATAATTATCTTGATGTATTGGATCGTACAAAATATGATTCAATACATTCTTGTTGTTTTCAGTATTTTTCATTATTATCACACCTGAATTTAATAAGGGGTCTTTATTATATTTTTTATTTTGACCATGTTTGAGTCTCGAATAGCCTGCATCACGTGTAATAATGTAATCTTTATTATCAGATTTGTCTATCCAATCTTCAATTTTTATCGAATGATTACAAAAAAAGGCATCTGCGTCAATCCACATAACATAATCAAAATTATCAATATTTTCTAATAAATAGTAATGTTTACACCAAGATGAATGGCGCAATTCTAATTTATCGGGAACATTATTATAAACGACAAGTGTATAATTATTTTTTTTACAATATTCTCTATTAATCTTCTCTGTATGTAAACCAATCTTATAATCTTTCGTATAAAACATAATAACACAAATCTGAAGCATGAATATATATATGCAACATAAAACATTCTGTAAACAACTTTTAACAATTATCTTTATTCAATAAATGAATCAGTCTACTGATAACATATGACCAATCACCATATTCAGTTTGCTTAATCAAAACTGAATCTGGATACCAATTAGATGACCCCCATCGCCATTCGTATCCAATGGTTAACAACACAAATGTTTTTATATTCAAACTTGGGGAAATATGAACTAAAGATGTGTCGGTTGAAATAAGTGCATCTACATGTTTTATTATATTAACGGATTCTTCAAATGCATTATGCTTATCAATGCTATTACCATAAAATAATACGTTATGTTCAGACAAAATTTTTTGTTCATCTTCAGTTGTATTCTTTGATATTACAATCCATTGTATGTTTTCTAATTTAAAAAGAGGTAATACATCTTTAAGCTCCATCCTTCTATTTCTTTTTTCATGATTGTTAGCTGAACCTCCAAACCAATTCAATATATATTTTCTTTTATTACAAGACTTTAAATAATATAGAATCTCTTGACATTTATATGATACATTTTCATTTAGTATTGAATCAAGTAACAAAGGTTTAGGCAATGTATCGTAATCATAATTCAAATAATCAATAAGTTTAATCAAATTGGTATGATATTCAAATTTGGGTAATCGATTATGTTGTTCGTATGGAATAATTGTTAGATTGTCTATATTATCAAATATTTTTATAAAAATCCAATATAACTCATCGTGTGTAAAGAATACAATATAATTTCTCTTATATTTGTCACATAAAATCGGGATAAAACGTGATAACATAAATGCATCACCAAGTCCGCCACCATCATAAACTAATAAAGTTTCACCAATATCGTTCTTTTTAAAAAAGGACATGTTTTCTCGATTAACATTTGGACCTCTAATATCATTAAAGTATGCCAAATATGGTTTAGATTCTTTATATTTTAGAGACTTTAAACATATCATTACATATATTGTCTTACAAAATACAATTTGTTCTGAACTAAGTTTACAATTCTCAATTGTTTTCATAAATACATCTATCTTATGTATATGATTATTTGTGTAACCAAATATATTAGTTATATTTGAATATGAAAATAGCAAATCTACGTAAAAATCGTCAAACTTATCATAATCTTTGTATTTATTCATTATCTTGTTTATAATCTGATACGATTCTTCATAATTATTGATAGTATATAAATGTTTACCCTTTTCAAGCATAATTCTATCTTTATCTTGTATTAATATACAAGGTAAGGACGTTTGATTAGCGTATATTTTTTCTTCTTTTAACTCTGAAGAATATTTAGTATTAATTTTCTTTTTAATTGTATATCTTTCGTCATTAGTAATATGAATTCGCTCAGCCATTTCAATATATTTATCATCAAATTCTTTGTTTTTACTCTTAAGTCGAATATTATCCTCTAATATCCATAATTTGTTATTAATTTTAGACAGTTCTACAAATAAGTCATCTTTAGTTTCTGAAATTGGATTTTCATTAGTCAAACATGTTAGTTCTTTTAGAATGTTGTCTCTAATTTCATTTTTTTCAGACTTTTCAGACTTTTTAAGCTTAATGTTCAGTATAGTAATTTTATCAATTAACTCACCAACACTACAGGAAATTTTACAAATCATTCTATGATTAGATATTCAATATAATTCAATCATTTATATGTAGACGCAATCGTTATTTAACTCTTGTCTAGCTCATATTGTTTTATAACTTCTAAAGGGATTGATTTAACATTCTGTTTTTTTCTGAGTATAACCATTGAATTATCCAAAGTTTTTTCTATTATATCGTAATAATCCAGTACCTTTCCATATGTTTCTTGTCTTACAATAAAATCATCAAAAGCAATAAGACAACTATCTTGTATAAAGCTAAAGCATTTTAAACACGATGCAACTCTAAAACGTCCATCAACCAGTATAAAATCAATTTTTTGAATTTCTTCTTTTGTAAGATTACCTAATTGATTGCTATAATTAATACAAGCTTCATCTGTTACATTTCTACTTGGATGACCCCATTGAGAATAGCCTGCTCCTACTTCGACATACAACCATACCAAATTAGAACCATTTTTAACATCTCTTATATTTTTATCTAACTTTTCCATAAACTTTTTATCCGTTTCTACAGAATAAATTTTTTGAAGATTACTCTTTTGACATGCAACATATGTTGAACCACCAGAACCATATTCAAAATATACCTTTGCATTATCCAAGTAGTTATAAAACATTTCTCTATCTTTTTCAGGCATATGGGGTAGAGTTGCATGTGGTCCTTTTCCCATATTACAAAACTAGTTATTTTTAATATTATAAATTATATCCATTATTTTCTTATAAAACATTAGAAATATTACGAGAAAAACGATTACATTTATTATAATGAATATTGCGTCTCTATATGATATGTGCTTGAATACAATTAACAAGAGAAGTATAGAAATAAATAGAATTACAAATATATCAAGTGGACAGATTTTCGTCTTATTTATATCTGTTTTATTCGAAAAATTTTCTTGAAAGTTCAGTTTATAATCTGGGACACATAATTTTTCATTTCGTACATAATGATTTCCTTTCGTATTAGGCTGTAGCTGTATAATTTCTACATCTTTCATAGAACAACGTTCATTGACATGTACACCATTTCCAGCAATACCTTTAATAATTTCAATAGGCTCAAATGCGGACATATCTCCAATCATTGATGGAATGAGACCCTCATTGTTTTTTACTTTTCCAGGCATGTTATCAACAATGATATTTCTTGGTTGTCCAACACATTCTTTTGTACTTTTTGGACCGCAAATACCACTTGTAAAATACGACTTTTCACCAATTCTTAGGTCTTTTTTCTTATTATTTTTTGGACATTTTTCTTTACCGGTTATTAGAATACCAGTTGTTCGAGCAATATTGTCTTCTATAAAATACATAGCATCAAAAATGCCTAGTTTCTTAGGTGGTTTTAGAGTACTTGGTACTTTTTCCATATAATTATATTCTGGGTCATCTTCCATTACAATATTCATTAAAAAAAAGTCTAACACTATATAATAATATGTTTAGAACATTAGCCTTAGCACTTTTACTTGCAGGAATTGTATTTATAACAATCGGATATACAAAGATGTCATATACTTGCCCCGAAAAGATACAATATAGATATATTCCACGAAAAATTTACGAAGAGCAATTATACGACCAAAACATTATGGCTGATTTCCATACGATGTTTAATGATGAAGACCCCTATCTACGCTAATATATTATTCAAAATTAATACTTGGGAAAAATATAAGCATCGTATGTGAATCATACTGAGAATTGTTTGAAATATATTGTGAACTATTTGTAGTCAAAGATTCTTGATATTTACTTGATACATTCAATGATAGATAATCAATAATTTTTTTGCTATAGTTTCCTAAATCTTTATAATTTTTTCCAGAAATTTTGGCTTTTGATAATACGAATGGAGTTATAAATCTACCATTTTTTTGGTAAAGTATTTTGCATTGGCTTGGTTCAATATTTTTCCAAGATTTTACTTGTTTATTTGTTACAATCGTATTGTTAATTGAACGGAACCCTCCAGCACTTCCCATACTATGTAAATTTTCTGTCACAAAATCATGTTGGTAACTTGCAACTAATACTCCAGAAAACCATATGCGCATTCCACCAATATTTATATCATCCGTTGTTTGTGGATATAATTCAATCATCATGCTTGAATCGTCCAGATATTTCTTAAAAGCATTTTTACTAACCCTAACTTCAATCGCTTTATCAGTACCATGTTGAAGAGTATATTCATCGCCATTTTCATCTATTCGAACACTGTGCGCTGGAGCAGTTCCACTTCCCATATGTACAACTAAACCATCTGAATCACTCTCAATATATATACCCTCATCAGAATCACCTATTTCAAATAAAAGTCCTTCCATTGGTTCATTCATAGCCATTTCAGGTACTGGTTCAGGTGTTGGTACTGGTTCAGGTACTGGTTCAGGTACTGGTTCAGGTACTGGTTC
>CENF01220238.1_pt1 | contig 12881 bp, 7 predicted proteins | sample 361291 | NCBI WGS metagenome assembly CENF01 (sample SAMEA2619399, study PRJEB7988) | marine metagenome | isolation source: saline water (ENVO:00002010), including | reverse complement strand
CCCATTATGGTTGTCTTGTTCAAATAGCGCTGAATGTTTAGTGTGTAAATGCTTCTTATAGAAAGCATTTTGCAATTTCTTAGATAATATCCTAAGTTTCTTACTTCTTTCTGCTTTAATCTTTTTGGTGACTTTATTGTCAAATTTCGTTGCAGGAGTATTTTCTCTCTCAGAATATGAGAATACATGTAGATAGGAGATAGGCAGATCTTTAATAAAGTTGAGGGTTTTATTAAATTCTTCATCAGTCTCTCCGGGGAAACCGACAATTACGTCAGCACCAATACAAACATCTTTAATCTCTCGTGAGATTCTATCAACCTTATTCCGGTATAGCTTTGTCTGATAACGCCTTTTCATTTTACCTAGGATTATATCAGATCCTGATTGTAAAGGAATATGAAAGTGCGGCATAAATTTCTTAGAGTTTTTGACTAACTCCATTATTTCTTCTGTAATTAGATTTGGCTCAATAGAAGATATTCTATAACGTTCAATGCTGTCAATTTTATCTAATTCGTTAATTAAAGAGGAAAACCCTCTATTTTTATCTTTAAAATCTCCAATATTTACCCCCGTGATAACAATTTCTTTAACTCCTCGAGATCCAATATTTTTAGCACTTGCGATTATATTTTCAATACTATCACATCTGCTTTTGCCTCTAGCAAGTGGTATAGTGCAATAAGTACAAGGATAATTGCAGCCATCTTGTATCTTAAGGAACGATCTAGTTCTATCGTTTAAAGAATAAGAAGAAAAGTAGTTTAATTTGTCAATCTCACATCCATGCACTTGAACTTCTGTATTTTTCTCTAGATTAGTTAATAATTTGGGTAGATTAAACTTGTCATTTGCACCTAATACCATGTCTACTCCTTTGATGTCAGCTAGTTCTTTTGGTTTTAATTGTGCAAAGCAACCAGTTACAACAATAAAGGCGGAAGGAGAGTTGTTTTTAGCTTTTCTGATGATTCTTCTGCACTCCCGATTGGCATTTTCAGTGACTGAACAGGTATTTATTACATATAGATCGGCGGGTTTTTCAAAATCAGTTTTTATAAATCCACAAGCTGATAGTTGTCTACCAATAGTAGAGGTTTCGGAAAAATTAAGTTTACAACCCAAAGTATAGAATGCTGCTTTCTTGCCTTTAAACATATTGCAAAAATAGATAAATGAAAAAGGATTATTGTTTTTGTATCCAAATTTATTTTACAAGTGTAGTAACAAATAAGTTTTTCACTTTTTGAGGTAATTTTAATTAGTTAATTTAGCCAAATCAAAACTAAATCATGAGCCCTAGATCCATTCTTTTTATTTTAGGATTAGTTATTATTTCCTGCAATAAGCAACATTCTAATGCTGACCTTTCTATATTTAAGTATAATGAGCCTGCTGGCATCCATACTCTTGACCCTACTTTTGCAAAAGATCAGGCAACAATATGGGCTACTAATCAGTTGTTTAATGGACTGGTTCAGCTAGATGACAGCTTAAATTTAAAGCCCTCTATATCAAGAAATTGGGCTATTTCAAGCAATGCTTTAGAGTACACTTTTAGTCTGAGAACTGATGTCGTGTTTCATGATCATGAATTATTTAAAGATGGAATAGGAAGAAAGGTTATTGCTTCCGACTTTGTATATTCTTTTAATAGACTCTTGGCGAAAGATCATGCAGCTCCTGGCGCATGGGTCTTAGCTAATGTAGACTCCTTTTCTGCTGTAAATGATAGTGTTCTTTTTATTAAATTAAATAGGTCATCTCCTGGCTTCTTGTCTTTATTAAGCATGCAGTATTGCTCAGTTGTTCCTAGTGAAGTTGTTGAAGGAGGGGATTTTGCTCGTAACCCTATTGGTACTGGTCCTTTCAAATTCCAATTATGGGAAGATGGTATAAAATTAGTTTTGAGAAAAAACTCTAAATATTTTGAGAAAGAAGGAAATGAGCAATTACCGTTTTTGGATGCAATAGCTATAACATTCATTAAAGATAAGCAATCTGCATTCCTGAATTTTATACAGGGAAAATTAGATTTTATTTCAGGGATTGATGCTAGTTACAAGGATGAGATATTAACAAATAATGGTGATCTAAGAGATCATTATAAGGAAAAAGTAAACTTACAATCTTTACCGTACTTAAATACTGAATACCTTGGATTCTTAATGGATAATGATCCCTTGCCATTGGAAATTAGGCAAGCTATTAATTATGGCTTTGATAGAGTTAAAATGTTGAAATATCTTAGAAACAATATAGGGACTCCTGCAGAGAATGGTTTTATCCCTATTGGGCTTCCTGCTTTTAATAAAGATGTTACTGGATATACTTATGATTTTGAGAAGGCCAAGGAGCTTATTTCAATGAGTGATTTTGATACTAAGCGGGAGATCTTACTTTCTACTACTTCTTCATATTTGGATTTATGTGAGTATATACAAAATAATTTACAAGAGATAGGCTTAAATGTCAGGATAGAAGTAAGTCCTCCATCTACTCATAGACAATTAGTTGCAACATCAAGGCTATCATTCTTTAGAGGAAGTTGGATAGCTGACTATCCAGATGCTGAGAATTATCTCTCCCTTTTTTATAGTAAGAATTTTTGTCCAGATGGCCCTAATTATACTCATTTTAGTAATGAAGAGTTTGACTCACTCTATGAAGCGTCTTTATCTGAAATAGATTTAGATATAAGAAATACAATCTACAATAGAATGGATAAGATTCTTATTGATAATGCAGTTGTTGTTCCATTATACTATGATAGAGTATTGCGTTTTTCTCAAAAGAATATATCAGGTTTTACTGGTAATCCTATGAATCTTCTTGATTTAAAAAGAGTGAAAAAGTAGATATTAGCATCCTTCTAACTAGATGTTTTTTTGTGTTAAAAACACTCTTAATATATAATAGCATCTAATATTCTATTTTTATACTTTTGCAAGTGTTATGAAGATATCTTATAGTTGGCTTAATAATTATTTAAATCTTGAACTTCCTCATGAGGAGGTGTCTGCTCTTTTAACTGATATTGGCTTAGAAGTAGAAGGGGTAGAAGAGGTAGAAAGAATAAAAGGGGGCCTAAAGGGTGTTATTATTGGTGAGGTGCTTACTAAGACAGGGCATCCAAATGCTGATAGACTTGCAATAACTACGGTAAATATTGGAGATGATGTTCCATTGCAGATTGTATGCGGAGCTCCTAATGTTGCTGCTGGGCAGAAGGTGCCAGTGGCTACTGTTGGGACAATTCTTTATGATGGGGATAAAGATTTTAAAATCAAGAAAAGTAAGATAAGAGGAGAAGTCTCAGAAGGCATGATTTGTGGAGCGGATGAGATAGGTCTTGGAGAAGATACAGATGGCATCATGGTACTTGATACTAACGCAAAAGTAGGTTTGCCTGCTAGTGCATACTTCCAACTAGATTCAGATATAGTTTTTGAGATTGGGCTTACTCCAAATCGTTCTGATGCCATGGGGCACATAGGTGTTGCTCGTGATTTAATAACAGTGCTTAATCATAGGGGAGCTAAATTACAAATGTGTCTACCATCAGTAAAGGCATTCGAAGTTGAGAGTACTACAAAAAATATTTCTGTTGAATTAAAAGACACTAAACTTTGCCCTAGATATTCAGGGGTAAGTATTAGCGGTATTAAAGTTGCCAGCTCACCTGATTGGCTGCAAAATAGACTAAGAGCCATTGGTCTCACACCTGTTAACAATGTAGTAGATATTACTAACTATGTATTACATGAAACTGGACAACCTCTACATGCTTTTGATATTGCAAAAATTTCGGGAAATAAGGTAGTTGTTTCAACAGTTAAAAACAAATCTAAATTTATTGCTTTGGATGAGATAGAAAGAGAGCTTTCATCTGATGATTTAATGATTAATGATGCTAATAGACCAATGTGTATTGCAGGTATTTATGGTGGAATAGATTCGGGAGTTTCTGACACTACTGTTGATGTGTTTTTAGAATCTGCCTATTTTGACCCTGTTAGTATTCGTAAAACAGCCAAAAGACACGGTCTAAGTACAGATGCCTCTTTTAGATATGAAAGAGGGTGTGATCCAAATATTACTGTTTATGCACTAAAGCGTGCAGCTTTATTAATTACTGAGATATGTGGTGGTGCAATTGCCTCAGATATAGTTGATATTTACCCAAGTATGATTCAGCATTTCCCAGTACAATTGAGTTACTCCAAGATGGACAACTTAATTGGAGAGGTTATTGATAGAGAATTAGTGCAAGGTATACTTAATGACTTGGAAATTGAGATTGTAGACTCTAATAATGATGGTTTAAGTTTACTTGTGCCTCCATTTCGTACTGATGTACAAAGAGAAGTTGATGTAATTGAAGAGATATTAAGGATATATGGATTTAATACGGTTTCAATCCCTTCAAAATTAGATACTATTATTTCTTATTCTCAAGTGATTAATATTGAAGAAATTCGTAATACTATTTCAGATCTTCTATCTAATAGTGGTTTTAATGAGGCTATGAATAATTCATTGACAAAAGATGAAAATACAAAGCTCATCTCTGAATTAGATATAGAGCAGAATGTTGTAATTTTGAATCCTTTGTCAAAAGATCTGAATGTCATGCGTCAATCCCTTCTATTTAGTGGTTTAGAGAATATTGCTTACAATCATAATAGAAAGAGCATGGACATAAAGATCTATGAATTTGGCAAAACCTATCGTAAGAAAGGACAGAAATATTCTGAGAGTCAACATCTTCAGGTCTTAGTAAGTGGAAGACTGCACCCCGAGAATTGGAATGCTAATTCTGATAAGGCAGATTTCTTTTTTATAAAAGAAAAAGTAGAGCACATCTTGAATAGGCTGGGCATTAAAGATGTGCAATCAGAGCAAGTGAACACTTATGGTTTTGAAGAAGCTTTAATGTATAAGTGTAAGAATAAGAGATTAGTTTGCTTTGGAAAGTTAGACAATAAGATATGCAAAGCGTTTGATGTGAAGTCAGAAGTGTATGCAGCAGACTTTGATTGGGATACAGTGCTTGATTTAGTTGGACATACTAAGACTGGATTCCAAGAAATATCAAAGTTCCCTGTAGTTAGAAGGGACTTGTCTTTGTTAGTTGATAAATCTGTTTCATTTGACAAACTAAGAATGATAGCAATAAAAGTTGACAATAAAATTTTAAAATCAGTTAGCTTATTTGATGTTTATGAGGGAAGTAAATTGCCTGATGGTAAAAAATCTTATGCTTTAGCTTTTACTATGGGTGATGCGACACGTACTTTAACCGATATGCATGTCGATAAGGTAATGAAGAAATTAATGAATTCTTTTAGACAGCAAGTAGGGGCTGAGATTAGATAGTCCTGTATGAGTATATTTGTAAGAGAACTGGAATACTCACTATTTTTTATTAATACAAAAAAATCAATTTGTATCTGAAGGGCTAATATATGCTTGTTAGGTTTCGTTCATTAAGGGGTTCTTAACAATTAATTAAGATATAAAAGTTATGACAAATCATTTTCCTGTTGTATTTTTGCAAGAAAGAATTAAAATTATGAGAATTTCCTATTTGTTTTGCTTATGTATATTGTTTAGTACTAATTTATTTGCTCAGAAAAGCACCTTATTCCTAAAATCTGGTAGTGTTGGGTTGGATTATAATATTGAGTTGGTTCAAGATTATAATTTGAATTATCACTTTATGGTCTTTGCAGATCTGCCAACTACTGAAATTAAAGAGAAGGTTACAGCTCTTGGTGTAGAGTTTTTAGAATATATTCCAACCAAGGCTTATGTTGTTAGTATTGCTGATACTATAAGAACATCAGATTTGTCTAATCTAGGTATTATCTCTGTTTTACCTATTAAGCCTCAGATGAAATTGGATCCAAAATTGCAAAACACTAGCTTTCCTGATTGGGCTTTTAAGAATAATATGTTATCGATTAAGGTTTTATTGTATAAAAATGCTGATTTAGTCAGTTTTACTAAGCGTTGTAGATTAAGTAATTATCAGATAGATGCGGTAAACGATATTAGTAATAGTGTTATCTTAACGATAGATACTCTGCAGTTATCTAAATTATTAATAATCAATGAAGTTTGGTATATTGAACCTATTGATCCACCATCTGTAAAAGAAAACAAAACAGGAAGAACATTGCATAGATCAAATACAATAAATACTAACTATGCTAGCGGGAGGAATTACAATGGAGAGGGGATAAATATTATGATGCAAGATGATGGAATTATTGGCCCTCATATAGATTATCAAGGAAGGATTGACCAGTCAAATTGTGGAGGATGTAGTACAAATAGTGGTAATGATCATGGTGATCATGTTGCTGGCACTATTATGGGGTCTGGGAATTTAGATCCCATTGCTGCCGGAATGTCTGATGCTGCTTTCTTATATGTATATAGCTCATCTAATAACAACTATTATGATGTTCCTTTAATATATCAAAATAATGATGTGATTATTACATCAAAATCATATAGTAATGGCTGTAATGCTGGATATACTTCTTTGTCTAGAGATTTAGATGAGCAGATTAATTTGTATCCATCGCTTATTCATGTGTTTTCAGCTGGAAATAATGGAAGTTCTTCTTGTACGAATCCATATATTGCAGGAACTAATGGTGCGAATTGGGGAAATGTAACAGGTGGTCATAAGCAGGCTAAGAATGTGATTGCAGTTGCAAATCTTGAATCTGATGGAGATTTAGCCTCATCATCGAGTAGAGGCCCTGCTGCAGATGGTAGAATAAAACCAGATATAGGAGCTAAAGGTACTGGAGTGAACTCTACAATCCCAGAGAATGATTACGGATTAAAAACAGGAACATCAATGGCTTGCCCAGGAATTGCAGGAGTAATGGGGCAATTGTATCAGGCCTATAAGGACTTGAATGGCGGGCAGAATCCAAACTCTTCTGTTATGAAGAACGCATTGTTGAATGCTGCAGACGATATTGGTAATCCAGGGCCAGATTTTAAGCATGGTTGGGGAGAGGTGAATGTGCTGAGAGCAGTAACAATAATTGAAGATAATCAATATATTATTGATAATATTTCTCAAGGATTTAATAATTCACATTCTATTAGTATACCACCAGGAACTAGACAATTAAAATTAATGGTTTATTGGCATGATAAAGAAGCAAGTGCTAATGCCAGTTTTGCATTAGTTAATGATTTAGATATTGAGTTGTTTGATAATTCCGGAAACTCTGTAGAGTTGCCTTGGGTTCTTGATCCTACTCCAAATACAACAGCATTAAATACAAATGCTATAAAGGGGGTCGATAATATTAATAATATGGAGCAGATTACCATGGATGATCCAATGCCAGGTAATTATGAACTTATTGTAAGTGGTAATTCTATCCCATTTGGCCCTCAAGAATATTCAGTCTCTTATGTATTCTTAAAGGATGAGATAACCCTTACTTATCCTGTAGGAGGGGAAAGTTGGGTTCCTGGTGACTTTGAGATTATTCGTTGGGATGCTTATGGAGACAATGGCACCTTCACTTTGGAGTACACTGATAATGGTGGCGCAAGCTGGAATTCTATTTCATCTAGTATAAGTGGAAGTAGCAGGCAATTTACATGGCTTTCAATTCCTAATTCAGTTTCAGATAATGTTAAATTACGTGTCAGTAGAAATAGTTATTCTGATGAGAGTGATGACTATCTTACAATTATTGATGTTCCGATAAATTTTAATATATATTGGCCATGCCCTGACTCTTTGAATTTTAGTTGGAATTCAGTGAATTCTGCCACTTCATATGAAATCAGTATGCTTGGCCAGAAATATATGGACTCGATTTATACAACCAACCTTACAAATGTATGGATGATAAATCCCAATCCTAATGTCATTGACAGTTGGTTTTCTGTTAAGGCTAAGATTAATAATGGTGAAGGAAGAAGAGCAATCGCTCAGAATTCACAAGCTATAAATAATCAATGCTCTGGTTATGGTTGTACAGATTCTTTGGCGCTTAACTATTCAAATCTTGCATTAATAGATAATGGTTCATGTTGTTATGTTGCAGGGTGTACAGATCTGACAGCAATTAATTATGATTCTTTAGCCTGTTTTGATGACAATTCCTGTATAGCACCAGTTCTTGGATGTATGAATCCATTATCATCTAATTTTGATTCATTAGCTAATACTAATACTGCTTTTGGAGGACTATTAGATAATACTATTGGAGCGGGAGGTTATTACACTGGCAGCCAGCATTTAATATTTGATGCAAGTATACCATGTAAGATTGTCTCAGCAGTTATTTATGCTCAGTCTGCACAAGTTATAACTTTTGATTTAAGAGATAATAATGGTAATTCTATAGATGACACCACCATCTCAGTTCAATTGGGAAGTCAGAGATTGTATTTTGACTTCGATGTTCCAGTGGCTAATGATTTACAATTAGGCATATCATCCTCTCCTACTTCCGGTTTGTATAGAAATACTACAGGAGCAAATTTTCCAATTACAATCGGTAATAATTTAACATTCACAGGCGCCAGTAATGCTAGTGCCCAAGATAATTGGTATTATTATTATGATATTGAGGTAGAAGCTTCTTGCGATAGTATAGGGCTGCCAGTATATGGATGTACAGATTCATCAGCATTCAATTATTTTGTATTCGCAAATACGGATGATGGTTCATGCTGTTATGTGTCAGGATGTACAGATCCTTTCGCCCTCAATTATAATTCTAATGCATGTTATGATGACAGCTCATGTATTGGAGCTATTCTGGGGTGTGCAAATCCATTGGCGCTTAACTATAATCCTAATGCTAATACAAATATAGCATATGGTGGAGCATTAGATAGTACCTTTGGAACTGGAGGTTATTTTACAGGTGATCAACATTTAATCTTTGACGCTAATCAAATATGTATTATAAAATCAGCTGATATTAATTCTTCTGGTCCAAACACTATAATATTTGAGTTAAGAGATGATAATGGATTAGTTATAGATGATACTGTACTTACTCTTATTGCTGGAGATCAAAGGATTGATTTAGATTTCAATGTTCCAGTTGGCAACAATCTGCAATTAGGGGTTAGTTCAGGAGCTCTTACTAATAGTGGGCTTTATAGAAATAGTAATGGAGCTATTTATCCATACAATATTGGATCAGTAATAAGTATAACAGGCTCAAGTGCAGCATCTGCTGGATATTATTATTTCTTTTATAATATTGAAGTTGGGGTTCAATGTTTAGATCCGAGCTGGGATTGTGATGGACAAGGTAATTGTTATGACCCTGGAGATGGAAATGGTCAATATATGACTTTGGGTGAATGTGAATTAGAATGTATTAATGTTTCAATTGATGAGCCAAATAATGAATTGTTTAAGCTATATCCGAATCCTGCAAAATTTGAGTGTGCTGTTGTTAGTTCTAATATAATTAGACAGATACGAGTATTTGATATAAGTGCACGACTTTGTATGTTAGAGTATGTAAATAGTAATGCCACTGTATTAGATGTTCGAGAGCTTTCAGAAGGTATATATACTATAGAACTAATTATTGGAGAAGAGAACATTAGAAGGAAGCTAGTTATCCAATGATGCAAAGACTCTGGGCATTATTACTATTATTATTTAGTGTCCCTTATGAAGCAAGCTCTCAGGGTAAATTAATAATAGTTGATCTTGAAGTAGTAGGTTATGATACAGTCATCTCTTCTGATTTGCCTGAAGTAGAAATTCTAGATTTTAAGAGTCAAGATGAGAAGAATAATTACTTTATTCTAAAAAGAAGGGTTCTTAAGGTTTATCCTTATGCAGTTGTAGCAAAAAAAAAATTACAGGAGATTAAATTAGCTTTAGATACCATTCCTAAGAGAAGGAAGAAGAAACGCTACACTAGGGAGGTGGCGAAATGGCTGAAAGAGCAATATACAGATAGATTAAAAGACTTAACCATTAGTGAAGGAAAGATATTAGTTAAGCTTATTTATCGAGAGACTAATTCTACTTCATATAAGATTTTAAAATCTTATAGAGGTAGTTTTAATGCGCTCTTTTGGCAGATAATGGCTAAGATTTGGGATAATAATTTAAAGACTGGATATGATCCTATAAACATTAGGGAAGATATGCTCATAGAATATATACTTATAGAAGATGGAAATGAGGAGTTTTCAGGATGATAATAACACAAATTCTTTTATAGGATTTAGATTGCTCCCTATACTAAATATAATTTATTTTTTAAATTGTGTGGCAACTTTTTTGCTCCTAGGTCCGTCAGAATAATCATAGAAACCTTCTCCAGATTTCACACCTAATTTACCTGCCTCTACCATATTAACTAGTAATGGGCATGGAGTGTATTTTTTACCACCAAACCCTTCATGCATTACCTTCAATATTGACAAACACACATCTAGTCCTATAAAGTCTGCTAGATGTAGCGGTCCCATAGGGTGAGACATGCCTAGAATCATTACTGTATCAATCCCTTCAACTGAAGATATGTCTTCATACAAGGTGTATATTGCTTCGTTAATCATTGGCATCAATATGCGATTTGCAACAAATCCTGGAGCATCATTTACTTCAACAGGGGTTTTCCCTAGATGCTTGCTCATGTCCATAATGCTTGATGTTACCTTGTCAGAGGTTTCTTTTCCTCTTATTACCTCAACTAGTTTCATGACAGGAACAGGGTTCATGAAGTGCATACCAATCACCTTAGAAGGGCGGTTAGTAACGGCTGCAATTTCAGTAATTGATATAGAGGAAGTATTTGTAGCTAACAAGGTGTTCGGATCACAGATCTCATCTAATTGTTTGAAAATTTTAAGTTTTAAATCTACATTCTCAGTGGCAGCTTCTACTACTAGATCACTCTCCTTAACACCTTGAATAAAGTCAGTATATGTGGTTATGTTATTAAGTGTATTAGCCTTATCTTGTTCAGTGATTTTTTCTTTACTTACCATCCTTCCAAGATTTTTGTCGATTGTTTCTAATGCTCTTTCTAGGGCATCTGCTGAGATGTCAACTAGATTGACATTAAAGTTTTTTTGAGCAAAAGCATGAGTAATTCCATTACCCATAGTTCCTGCACCAATAACTGTAATTTTTTGCATTTCCTGTGTTTTTAATTTTCTGTAAAAATAAGATTAATATACTATTCTAAGATTATCAAGATGGATTGTATTTGATTCCATTGTGAAATCTCTCTGCATTCCGATAAATATTTTAAAGGAGTCAGCCCCCACTCCTTCAGAAATAGTAGATGTTAGGTTAATATATATTTTATTCCACTCGTCTTTTGGTCTTACCCAAAGTAAATCTTTTTGTAAAATTGATGATTGAGGGAAATTAATATATACTCCAACTAGAAATTGTGTATTACACTTATAGTCAAGTTCGAGATAAACAGGAGCTCCTGCTTGAGGAAGGTTACTAAACTCTTTAGTAGTTAATTCAGTTAGTAATATTGAATCGGTAAGTGTTATAACACCATAATTGCCGTCTATAGGCATCTCATCATCAATTGAGAATGTAGCACTATCAGTTTCTAAGTTTAATCCATTTCCATCAAAATCTTCTGCTTTGTCATCTAAGGTTGCATTTTCAAGATAACTAACAACTGGAGTAATTGATATTGTTGTCTCTGGATTGAATGTTTGTTCATCAATAATATATGAGGAGTAGAATGGATATGGAATCCTATTTCCTGCTATCCCGTTATCTTTTATTCCTGCCTTAACTCTAAGCTTGTGTAATCCTTGTGCTAATACCGGGAAGTTAGCAGGAATCTCATATACTCCTTGTAAATTATCATCAATATAGACCCAAGCATCAGTAATATTGTGAGTTGAGTTCCCATCTAATGTAAAATTTCCAATAGTTATATATGAAGGGATGTCATTATCACTACTTTTCTTGCATGAGATAATACTGATTATTAGCAGTATCGCTATTATTCTATTTATATTCATCTATTAACAATCTGCTGTGTACTTTGAAGTTAGTGTCTAATGTATAAGATAAAAAATTATTGGTTCTTTTGTAATTAATTATTTGATTCAAAAATAGTTTAAAAATTTGATTGAGAAATAAAGAATGGCAGATAGTTTTAGGCATAAAGGTTTGCGTAAGCAATTAGTCGAGGAGTTAAGAGATAGAGGTATTGCAGATAGCAAAGTGTTAGAGGCTATAAATACAGTTCCTAGGCATCTATTTATAGATAATGCTTTTGTAAAGTTTGCTTATAAGGATAAGGCTTTTCCTATAGGAGCAGGACAAACTATTTCTCAACCTTATACAGTTGCCTTTCAGACTCAATTATTAGAGATAAAACCTTACGATAAGGTGTTGGAGGTTGGCACTGGCTCAGGTTATCAGGCTGCAGTACTTTCCTTATTGGATGCTGAAGTGTTTACTGTTGAGCGACAAAGAGAATTATTTTTAAAAACAAAGAAGTTCCTGCCTGAATTAGGCTACAATTGCAACTTTGTATATGGTGATGGCTACAAAGGATTACCAAAATTTGCGACATTTGATAAGATAATAATTACTTGTGGAGCTCCTTTTATACCAAAGGACCTTGTGAGTCAACTAAAAACAGGAGGGAAAATGGTAGCTCCAATCGGGGATGGAGACGTGCAAGTAATGCACCTTATTGAAAGAATATCAGAAACAGAAACTAAAATAACAACTCATGGAGAGTTTTCATTTGTGCCAATGTTAAATGATAAAAACTAAGGATACAGTAGTTAAATACAAAAACTTAAAATAGTAGATAGAAATATTGGTACTATAAAGAATTGGTTTATATAAATACTTA
>CENF01169533.1_pt1 | contig 12982 bp, 11 predicted proteins | sample 361291 | NCBI WGS metagenome assembly CENF01 (sample SAMEA2619399, study PRJEB7988) | marine metagenome | isolation source: saline water (ENVO:00002010), including | reverse complement strand
AAAACTTGATATTTCTTCTAATTTAACTTTAAGTTCAAATAAGAATAAAGAAGTAATTTCTAATTATAATGGTGCTCTAACTAATTTCGGTAAAACCAATTTGTCATACTCACCAAACTTTATTACAAATAATACCATAAATTATAAGTTTACAGATAAGTTTAGCTTAAGTATGCTTTCTAAATATGTAGGAAAACAATTTATGGGTAATACAGATGCTAAAAATTCAATTCTTGAAAGTTATTTTGTAAATGATTTAAATTTTAATTTAAAAATTACTCCAAAACGTATTTTTAATGAAATTATAGTGAGTGGATTGATTAATAACATTCTTGACAAGGAATATATATCCAACGGATACTATTATACCTACGATGATACTTGGAGCAATCCAGGAGAGACAATAACTTTAGATGGGGCCGGTTATTATCCTCAAGCTACAAGGAACTTTTTGGTTGGTCTTTTGTTAAAATTTTAATCTATAAAAATATTTATATTAAATTTGCACTGTGAAAAACCTAATAGGCTTATTCTTTAGCTTTTTAATACTCTTTCCTAGTTTATTAAGCCTAGAGCATTTTGCTTCTCACGATCATCCAACTTTCGATGATAGCGGTATTCATTTCCATCAACCAGAGTTCGATTGCCTTACATGTGATTATATTGCTAATAATTTCACTGATTACTCGGCTGATGAGAATCTTAATATTTTTATCGAATACCAAAAAACAGATATATTAAATTCATATAATATTTCTGTTGGAGCTCAATTCATTTCTTTCAAAAAAAATAGAGCCCCACCCCACTTTATTTAATTTTTCGATTAAATAAAAAACTTTACAAATAATAATTTAAATAACTAAAATGAAAAAACTTTTTATGAGTGCTATTTTGGCATTCTTAATATTACATAGTAATAATAATTATTCGCAAACTGCGAATGATACGATACCGACTCTAGATTTAGATGAAGTAGTTGTATCAACACCTTTTAAAGAAACCGTTAAAAACAACGTAATTAAGGTTTCTAAACTTAGATTGAGTGATCTAAGTATGATTAATGCTCAAAATTTTAGATTTTCATTACTAAAAGTTCCAGGATTATCTGTAGTATCGACAGGTCCTTACATTTCTAAACCTTCTATTAGAGGAATGTATGGAAACCGTGTTGTTACTTATGCTAATAATATGAGACTAGAAAATCAGCAATGGGGAGATGATCATGGATTGGAAATTGATGCATTTGGAACTGAATCCATTGAAGTCATTAAGGGGCCTCTTTCTGTACTTTATGGAAGTGATGCTATCGGTGGTGTCATATATATATCTCCTGACAGCTATATTAATGATGGATTTGAAGTAGAATTAGGCAGTTACTACAATTCAAACTACAGTGGATTTACTAATAATCTTGGGATCAAAGGTGGTTCTGGTAAATTCAGTTATATCGTTCAAGGTAGTCTAGTTGATAATGGAGATTTTGAAAATGCAGATGGTGTAGTTGAAGGAACTTTCTTTGAAAGCACAGACATTAAAGCTGGATTAGGTTTCAAATCAGATAAATTTATTTCAGATTTAAGATTTAACCATTCATCAATAAAAGTTGGTGTTCCTCATGGTGATGAACATGATGATCATGATGATCATGATGATGATGGAGATCACGATGATGACCACGATGATGATCATGACGATGATCATGATGATGATCACGACGATCACGATGAGCACGAAGATGAGGAATCATATCAAGATTTAACAAATACAATGATTTCTCTTAAAAATACTATTCTATTTGAAAGATCTCAGCTTGAAATAACTTTAGGCTACAGTGCTAATAATAGAAAAGAATTCGGACATCACGACGAAGAAGGTCACGATGATCATGACGATGATGGAGATCATGATGATGATCACGATGACGATCATGATGATGATCACGATGACGATGATCATGATGATCACGAAGGTGAAGCTCATATTGATATGGATCTTAGTACTACGACTGTAGATTTAAAATATGTTTTACCTCAAAATGAAAAATCAGAATTTGTTATAGGTACAAATTTAGTTTTTCAAGAAAATAAAAATTTAGGAGAAGAAGTCTTAGTACCGGATGCAACAAAAAATGATTTTGGTCTTTATGGTTTAACTCATATACATGGTGAAAAATGGGATGTTATGATCGGATTAAGAGCAGACTTTAGAAGTATTGAGGCAAGAGGTTTCGATAAAAATTATAGTTCTTTGAACAGTACCTTAGGTTTTAAAAGAGATTTAGGTAATGGTATTATGAGAATTAACTTTTCAAGAGGTTTTAGAGCACCAAATCTTAGTGAATTATTTTCTGAAGGAATTCACCATGCAACAGGCAGATATGAATTGGGTGATAGGGATCTTTCTACAGAAAAAAATCTACAAGCTGATTTCTCAATTTCGACCTTTTCTGAAACTTCTGAATTTGGATTTGATTTGTTTTACAACAACATTAAAGATTACATATACGTAAATCCAACAAACGATTACGTAGATGACTTTCAAGTTTATAAGTATATACAAAAAGATGCAAGTTTATTTGGAGGTGAAATATACTTTAATAAAGAAACCGCTGTAGATTGGCTTTCAAGTGAAACATCTCTTGAATTTGTTAGTGGAGAAACCTCAGATAGAGAAAATTTACCACTTTTATCTCCAGTAACAATAAATCAATCTTTCGTTTTTGATTTTGATAATAACTCTTTTGAAATTAGTGCATTAGCAAAAGGGAAAAAACAGAACGTGAGTCAATTTGAAACTCAAACTGATTCTTATTTTCTTGTTAATATTTCAGGATCACATGATCTTAATTTTTTAGACAATCTTACCTTGGGTTGGTCAGTTGATAATTTATTTGATAAAGAATATGTTGATCACCTATCTAGATTGAAGAATATGGGTATTCATGAAATGGGAAGAAATATTTCAGTTGGATTGAACTATTCATTCTAACTAACGAAAGAACTATCCGGTGAATTTTTAAAATAGTTTTCTACCGGATAGTTCTTTTTTTTTTTTTAAGTTTGCTACTTTGTATAACAAAGTACCATGTAATATATATAGAATTATGAAAAAGTATTTATTTATTTTAAGCTTCATCCTATCTCTTGGTGTTAATTCACAATCTATTGATTATGAACTATACACATTAGATAACGGACTTGATGTTATTTTACACCAAGAAAACAGCTCTCCAGTTGTCACTGTATCCGTTATGTACCATGTTGGCGCAAAAGATGAGGTTGAAGGAAGAACTGGATTCGCACATTTTTTTGAACATCTTCTTTTTGAAGGAACAAAAAATATTGAAAGAGGAAAGTGGTTTGATATTGTTTCATCTAATGGTGGATCAAACAATGCAAATACTTCCCATGATAGAACTTATTATTATGAAACATTTCCTTCAAATAGCTTAGAATTAGGGCTATGGATGGAAAGTGAAAGAATGCTTCATCCCATAATTAATCAAATTGGTGTTGATACTCAAAATGAAGTTGTAAAAGAAGAAAAAAGACAAAGAATAGATAATGCTCCATATGGTGCACTTATATATGGTACTGCTGTTGATCCATATTTGTACAAAAAACATCCTTATGGAAGATCTGTAATTGGAAGTATGGAAGATCTTGATGCAGCTACATTACAAGAATTTATAGATTTTAATGACCAATGGAATAACCCTAATAATGCTGTTTTAGTTGTTGCTGGTGACATTGAAATTGATAAAACTAAAAAATTAGTAGAGGCATATTTTGGTGACATACCAAATAATGGCGAAGTTCCTGTAAGAGAAACTATTATTGAAGATCCAATTACTGAAACGATCAAAATAACTGAATATGACAGTAATATTCAAATACCAGCTAAAGCATTTCTATATAGAACACCTGGAATGAATGATCGTGATTCATATGTTTTACAATATATTTCTGCTGTTCTAACTGGAGGAAAAAGTTCCAGAATGGTTAAAAGAATGGTTGATGATGAAAAACTAGCTTTACAGGTTATTGCATTCAATCAACCTCAACAAGATTATGGAAAATATTTAATGCTATCACTGCCTGTGGGAGATACATCTCTTGAAAAACTAATGTCTACAATGGATGAAGAGATAGAAAAAATAAAATCAGAATTAATTTCAGAAAGAGAATATGAAAAGGTAAAAAATCAATTTGAAGTTCAATACATACAAAGTAATACAAGGATTGAAGGAATAGCAAATAGTCTTGCAAGAGCTCACATGTTGTATGGTGATATTAATATTGTTAATGATGAAGTAAATATATACAGAAGTATTACAAGAGAGGAAATAAAAGAAGTTGCAAACAAATACCTCAATAAAAATCAAAGAATTGAGGTGGATTATCTAGCAAAAAAATAAAACTATGAAAAAAGTAAAATTATTATTAGTCTTAACTCTACTATTTACAATTAATATTAATAGTCAAGAGAGTGATTATGTTAAACCAATAGATAGAAGTATTCAACCTGAACAAGGTGAAACTCCAACTATCGATTTAAAGAAACCTACCATTTTTGCTTTAAAAAATGGTCTAACTGTAATTGTAGTTGAAAATAAAAAACTACCAACTTTTAGTGTTAGAATTTCCATAGATAATCCACCATTAATTGAAGGTGATAAATCTGGATTAAATTCTCTATCAGGATCGCTGTTTGGTGAGGGTTCAAAAAATGTTACAAAGGAAGTATTTAATGAGGAGGTAGATTATCTTGGTGCCACTATTTCTTTGGGAATGGGATTTGCTTACGCTAATGGTCTTTCCAAACATCAAGAAAAAATATTTGAACTACTTTCTGATGCAGCACTAAATCCAAACTTTTTAGAAGAAGAATTAGATAAACAAAAAAATATTCTAATAACTGGTATAAAGTCTGATGAAAATAGTCCTGCAGCGATTGCTGAAAGAGTTACAGGTATATTAACATATTCAACTGATCATCCATATGGTGAATATTTAACAGAAGAAAGTATCAAAAATGTTACAGTAAAAGACATTGAAAATAATTATAAGAGAATGTTCAAGCCAAATAACGCTTACATGGTTGTTTCTGGGGATGTTGATACCGACAAAATTAAAGAGTTAGTTAATGATAATTTTTCCAAATGGAAAGCATCTAAAAAAGATTTAGTTAGTGAAATTGTAAGTCCTAAGGATGTTTCTTCTACAGAAATTAATATTATTGATATGCCTGATGCTGTACAATCTGAATTAAGAGTTCTTAATATTACCAACCTAAGAACTAATAGTGAAGATCACCACGCAGCACTTGTTACTAATTATATTCTTGGCGGAGCTTTTGGAAGTTATCTTAACATGAATTTAAGAGAAGAAAATGGATGGACCTATGGAGCTAGAAGTAGTATTGCTAGAAATAAATGGACAAGTGCAACATTTAGAGCCTCTACATCAGTAAGGAATGAAGTGACTGATAGTGCAGTAGTAGAAACTTTAGGAGAAATTAATAGAATTAGAGATGAATTTGTTAGTGATGAAATGCTTTTAAATGCAAAAGCAAAATATCTAGGTAATTTCATTATGTCAACTGAAGATAAGTCATTACTTGCCGACTTTGCTGTGAATATTAAAACACAAGATTTACCTGAAGATTTTTATGAAACATTTATCTCAAAAATCAATAGTGTTACAAAAGAGGATGTTAATAGAGTTGCTAATAAGTATTTAAAACCTGAAAACTTAAGAGTTATTGTAGTAGGTAAGGGTGCTGATATTGCAGATAAATTAGAAAATATTACTTACAAGAATAAATTGATTCCAGTAAAATATTTCAACAAGTATGGTGAAGAAATTGATAAACCTATTTTCAAAAAAGAAATCAGTTCAGATGTTACTGTTGCCTCTATATTAGAAAAATATATTTCTAAGGTAGGTGGGAAAGATAAGTTAAGTGGAATAAATACAATATCTATTGTTGCTAACGTCACAATTCCAGGTGCACCTTTTACACCAAGAGCTGATATCAAGGAAAAAAGCCCAAATTTAAGTTCATTAGTTATGTCTGTTGAAGGGATGGGTACACTAATGACTCAAAAATTTGATGGTGAGGGTGGATACATGGAACAAATGGGACAAAAAATTCCTATGGAAAAGGATCAAATAGATAGTTCAAAAAGTAAAAAGGGACTGTTTGAAGAAATTTATATGGATGATTCTGAAATGGAAATAGTAAGTCTAGGACCTGTTGATGGAAAAGATACTTATAAGATAAAAGTTAAAGAAAATAACTTTAGATATTATGATGCTGAATCCGGACTAATGATTATGACAGAAGAAGTTACGCAACAAGGAGGTAATACAATCACATCAATAACTAAATATTCAGATTATAAAGAAGTTGATGGAATCATGTATGCTTTTAAAAGAGAAATTCAAGCTGGACCTCAAAAAATTGATTTTGAAATTTTAACTGTCACATTTAACGAGGAAATTTCAGATGAATTCTTTAAGTAACCTTCTCTTTTTGGTTAACTAAATAAACTCCAAGTAAGATAACTAAAGAAGCAAAATATTGTTTTATGGTCAGTTCTTCTCCGTCAAGGACTGCCCATAAAATAGCTACTACAGGCATAGTATAGGTTACGGCTGATGCAAAAAGAGGTGAAGCAATCTTTACAAATTTATTGAACAAAGTTTGAGCAATGGCACTACTAAAAACACCCAATATAAAGACATACAATATTGAGTAAAGTACTTCATTATTTGAAAAATTTAGACTTTCAAAGTCAGAAAACAAGAGAATAATTACAGCAGGAGGTAAAATACTTAAGAAAATTCCAGCAGTTACAGCTGCAGGTGGAATATCAGTTAAGTATGTTTTAATTAAATTAACCGATGTTCCATAGCCAATTGTAGTTAAAACAATAAAAATGGCAAAATAAATATTTGAATCAGTATTAAGACTACCCTCATAAAGAAGTAAAAATCCTCCTATCAATCCAATTACTAAACCTAAAACCTGTTTTCTGGTAAAAAATAAATTGAAAAAGAAAACACCAACAACTAATGTTGAAATTGGAGTAAGTGTAGTTAATATAGATGCTAAACCACTATCTATTTGAGTTTGTCCAAATCCAACAAGATAAACAGGGAAAAAAGTACCAACATATGCTGTGATAATTATCCACTTCCATTTTTCTCTCTTTATTTTCATTAATGACTTATATGAAAATATTATAATTACAAAAGTTGTAAAAATGATTCTTAAACTTCCAAGATGAACTGGTGATAATTCTGCTAATCCTTTTTTAATTAAAATAAAAGAGCTTCCCCAAATTACTGAAAGTACTATCAGTAGCAACCATTTTTTATTGTAATTATTCATTAGTCCATTCAAAAGAGTCTACCATTTTTCTGATATCATTGCGAATATAATTTATATAAGGATAAAGCGAATCATAATTTGGTTTGGTTTCAAAATACAAACTACCTGTTATAAAGTTATTACTCATGTCCGTTAAATAAAATTGGATATTTGCTGGGGAATCACCAATAAATGAGTAAAGTCTTGAGTAAATATTTTTATCCAAATCTATATATTCACTTTCAATTATTTGATTACTAAACTTTGAGTTTTCTAATACTTTTTGATCAAACATGTTTTTAAGTTCATCAATTGTACTCGAAAAGTTTATTTGATTTATAAAAATCTTTGAATTTAAATTTTTGTAATAAATTTCATAATTACAATTATTAAAATTATTGATCAATGATTTTGAATTAATTAATAGATTATAATTACAATCTAAATTTGAATTTTTATAGGTAGGCGTTTCTAGTTTAGGAGCAAAAAAAGCTTTCTGTTTTGGTAAAGTAGTGTTATTGTTACAAGAATAAATTAGTAATAGTATTAAAAATATTCTCATATAATATTAGACAAATTTCAATTCCTTGGATTAAAGCCAATTAAGCTAAATTTAGAAAGGCAAGTCGTCCGCTTGATTTTCCTGCTGCGGAGGATTTGGTGACTGCATAACATTATCACTATTTTCTGGTTGAGAATCACTTCTGTTATTTAGAAAATTGAACTCATTTACGTGAACTTCAGTTGAATATCTTTGTTGACCATCCTCAGCTTGCCATTTTCTTGTTTTAATCTTACCTTCTAAGTAGACTTTATCACCCTTTTTTAGGTATTTATTACATATTTCAGCTGCCTTGTTTCTGATAACAATATTGTGCCATTCAGTATTAGTAACCTTTTCACCTGTTTGTTTGTTTACATAATTTTCATTAGTTGCTAATGGAAATCTTCCGATACAACCACCATCTTCAAAATGGTGCATTTTAATATCATCCCCAAGATTGCCAATCAACATTACTTTATTTAAAGAACCGCTCATATATATCAAATATAATAAAGATAACTATTGAATATATGAAATAAACTTAAATAATGGTTTAGGAAATGCGTAAGAGCCTAGATTACTGATTTTGATAAAATGTTTGTCCTCATAATCAGAATTAAATACCCAAAATTTTATATACAGATTTTGATGAGAAAGCTTGTGTTTAATTTCAACCTCTTTAATTAATTTTTCTTTATTGAAATATCCTACTTCACTAAAAGCATCATTCGAGTTTTTAAGATTAATGATTTTTGAGCTTTCTACAAGAGGAAATTCATAAAGGTTCTGCCAAATATCTTTTTGAGTTCTTTTAACAATTTTAACCTTTTTATTTATTGAAATTCCTATCATATAATTAAAAAATCTACTTTTACTAATAATCGGTTTTTTCTTAACTGGTAACTGATCAACTATATTATTTTGATAAGCATAGCAGTCAGCAGAAAAAATACAAATTTTACAATCGTACTTTTTTGGAGAACAAACAATAGAACCGTAATCCATCAAAGCTTGGTTAAAATCACCAGGTGTTGAGTTGATAATTAATTTTTGAGCGATTTTTTTAATTTCTTTTTTTATCAATGAGCTACTCATTGGGCTAGTTAAATTGAAAATCCTACTAAATAATCTTATTACATTACCATCAATTACAACATTAAATTCATTATTGCATATAGAGCTAATAGCAGAAGCTGTATAATCTCCAATTCCAGGAAGCATAATTAATTCATCATACTTTTTTGGAAATTTTCCTGCATAAATATCTACTACAATTTTTGAGGTTTTATGCATGTTTTGAGCTCTGCTGTAGTACCCAAGTCCTTGCCATATATTCATTAATTTGTCAGACGAGGTGTTAGCCAAATCATTAACTCTAGGAAAAGCTTTTATAAATTTTTTATAATATGGTAATCCTTGCTTAATTTGTGTTTGTTGTAAAATTATTTCTGAAACCCAAATTATATAAGGATCATGACTTGATCTCCAAGGTAAATCTCTCTTATTGATATTATACCAATTAATTAGTTTTTCTGTAAAATTATTGACTGACAATACGATAAAGTTAAATTAAATTAAGAATGATATTAATAATTTTTTAGAATATAAATTTATATATTTGGCAACCTAATATTAAAACAAATCATAAAAGATGACTAAAGCAGAATTAGTAACTAAAATTTCAATAAATCTAGGTTTAGAAAAAAATGAAGTACTGGCAACCGTTGAAAATTTTATGGAAGAAGTTAAAAACTCGTTAAGTGAAGGCGAAAATGTTTACTTAAGAGGTTTTGGAAGTTTCATAGTTAAAAAAAGAGCTGAAAAAACTGGAAGAAATATTTTAAAAAATACTACAATCAGAATTCCTGCTCACTCAGTTCCTGCTTTTAAGCCTGCAAAGGTTTTTGTTGATGATGTTAAAAACAATAATTAAATAATTATTTATGCCAAGCGGAAAAAAGAGAAAAAGACATAAGGTAGCTACTCATAAAAGAAAAAAGAGAAGTAGAGCCAATAGACATAAGAAGAAGTAATTTCTTCAATTTTTATAAGTTCATTGACATAGAGTCTTATTATTAATAAGATTCACCGGAAAAAATAAAGTATAACTTAAAACAATTAATTGTGAATAAAGAAATAATTATTCGATCAATTAATTCAGCGGTTGATTTTGCTCTCCTGCATGATGGAAAACTTATTGAATTACATAAAGAAAAAGACAATAATAAGTTTAATGTTGGAGATATATTTATTGCCAATATAAAGAAAACAATTACGGGACTTAACGCAGCATTCGTAAATGTTGGTTATGAGAAAGATGCTTTCCTGCATTATCATGATTTAGGTCCTAGAGTAAAAACTCTACTTAGATACACTAAGCTTGTAAGAGAAGGTAAAATAAGTAACTTCTCGCTTGAAAAATTCAATTTTGAAAAAGAAATTGATAAAAAAGGTTCAATAGATGATGTGCTTTCTGCAAATCAAACATTGATTGTTCAAATCATAAAAGAACCTATTTCAACTAAAGGTCCTAGAATTAGCTCGGAATTATCATTTGCGGGTAGGTTTGTGGTATTAGTTCCTTTTTCTAACAGAGTATCTGTTTCTCAAAAAATTAAGAGTAAAGAGGAAAGAAAAAGACTAAAAGCCTTGATTGAGGAGTTCAAGCCTAAAGGTTTTGGTGTAATTGTTAGAACAGTAGCACAGGGTAAAAAAATAGCTGAATTAAAGAAAGATTTACAAAATCTCAATAAACAGTGGGTAAATCTTTGTAAAAAAATCAAAGGAGCAAAAACACCATCTAGAATTCTTAATGAATTAAATAGATCTTCTTCAATTTTAAGAGATCTTTTTGATGATGACTTTACTGGTGTATATTCAAACAATAAAAGTCTATGTTACGAAGTAAAAGACTATATAGAACAAATTGCTCCAAAGAAGAAATCGATTGTAAAGTACTATAAATCTGAAACTCCAATTTTTGAACATTTCAATATTGAACGTCAAATAAAAACTGCTTTTGGAAGAACTGTTTCAATGAGCAAAGGAGCTTATCTTATTATTGAACATACTGAGGCTTTACACGTAATTGATGTTAATAGTGGAAACAGATCCAACAAAAGCAATAATCAAGAAGAAACAGCGCTTGAAGTAAATTTAATTGCTGCTACTGAAATTGCTAGACAGTTAAGACTTAGGGATATGGGTGGAATCATAGTTGTTGATTTCATTGATATGGTTAATCCAGTAAACAGAAGAAAACTTTTTGATCACTTTAAAACTGTTATGGAATCTGACAAAGCTAAACACAAAATTCTTCCTCCTAGTAAAATAGGTTTAATTCAAATGACTAGACAACGAGTGCGACCTGAAATGAATATCAGGACTAAAGAAGATAATCCTAATGGAATAGGTAAAATCGAGGCACCTATAGTTATTTTAGATAAGATTCAGAATTCTTTAGAAAAAATCTTAAATAATCCTAATGTTACAAATAGCAAATTAAGGTTGCATGTTCACCCTTTCATTGCTGCTTACCTAACTAAAGGATTTATATCAATTCGTATGAAATGGTTATTTAACCATAGAAAGTGGATAAAAATAATTCCACGAGATTCATATACGTATTTGCATTACAGGTTTTTTAATGCTAAAGGAAAAATTAATAATTACTAAAAAAGCGGCTTATGCCGCTTTTTTTTTTAACTTATTTGAAATGAAAACGAAACTATCTTATGATGAACTAAAAATGAAAATGCAATACTATTGCTCTTATCAAGAAAGATGTCATTCAGAGGTTTTAAGAAAAATTAAAACATACTCTCCAAATTATGAGGAAAGTAATAGTATTATATCTGATTTAATCAAAGATGATTATTTGAACGAGACTAGATTTGCTAAAACATTCTCTAGAGGAAAATTTAATTTTAAAAATTGGGGGAAAAACAGAATTAAACTTGAATTAAAAAAAAGAAATATATCCGAAAAAAATATTGAGCTTGGATTAAAAGAAATTGATGATAAAGATTATGAAAAAAAATTTGAAGATTTATTTGAATTTATAAGTTCAAAACACAAGAACCTGGAAAAATTAAATAGAAAAAAAAAGGTTTTTGATTATCTTCAGTATAGAGGATGGGAGAATGATAAAATATTTAAAAAAATAAACGAATTATGAAAAAAATATTACTAATAGTTCTACTGATTTCATCTTGTACAAAGAATGCTGATTTAGTAGTGACTAATGCTAATATATACACAGCTGATAATGAATTTAGCATTATGAAATCAATGGCTATTAAAGATGGAAAAATAGTTGAGGTCAGTAAAGAAAATTTAGATAAATTCTACAATACAGAAGAAATACTAAATGCTGAAGGAAAAACTATTTTACCTGGTTTAATTGATTCACATTGTCATTTTTATGGACTAGGTGAAGATCAACTGGTAGTTGATTTAAGGGAAACAAAATCATTTGAAGAAATTGTAGATAGACTAATCGCATATAATAAAAAAAATAAACCCTCAATTCTTAGAGGAAGAGGTTGGGATCAAAACGACTGGGAAATAAAAGATTTTCCAGATAATAAATTATTAAATAAGTTTTTTAAGGACAAGATTGTTGTACTGGAAAGAGTTGATGGTCATGCATATATTGTTAATAATTATGCTTTGGAAAAAGCTGAAATTACAAATAAAACTAAACTTCAAGGAGGGACAGTAATTTTAAAATCAAATAAGCCTAGCGGTGTTTTAATAGATAGTCCGATGAGATTGATTGATAATATTCTTCCTGAAAAAAACTTAACTGATAAAACTACTGCTTTACAGAATGCTGAGAAAATTTGTTTTGAAAATGGTCTAACAACCGTTTCTGATGCTGGTTTAGGAATAGGTACAATAAATTTAATTGATAGTTTGCAGCAAAATAATGAACTTAAAATTAATATTTATGCAATGGTCAGTGTTTCAAAAAAGAACATCAATTACTATAAAAATAATGGAAAGTTAAAAACTGACAGATTAAATGTTCGTTCATTTAAAGTGTATGGAGATGGAGCA
>CENF01117722.1_pt1 | contig 13008 bp, 5 predicted proteins | sample 361291 | NCBI WGS metagenome assembly CENF01 (sample SAMEA2619399, study PRJEB7988) | marine metagenome | isolation source: saline water (ENVO:00002010), including | reverse complement strand
TTATTAAAGAAGAGTTTATAACAATGTATAGTTATTCTAATTTCTTTGAAGTCATTGAGCGAATGATAGTAACAAACCCAGATAATTTTAATTATCAACAACCTAAGCTAGGCAGCTTAGACATTAGAGAGGTAAAGAATAGTGACTACTTCTTCGCGTAAGAAAGGAATACTACCAGTAAGATTAGGCTTGGAACCTGACAATAAAACTGCATTAAAAGAATTAAAGATGGATCCAGATCTTGCTGACAAGATGACAGATGAAGAGCTGGATAAATTAATAATTGATAAAGAATATAATGATGGATTAGAATATTATAAAAGTGAAGGTGATGAGCAAGAAGGTCTAACAAATATGGGCAACTGGCGTAAGGCTGCACTAAAACAAATCCAAAAATATTAACCAAAAAATTCCCCTAAGAATATCTTATGATACTCTTAGGGGTATTTTTTTATTTTTAATATCGGCTAAACAGTTTTGAAAAATCTATATAGTCATAGTTAAAATCTAAAAATCTCCTTTTAAAAAATTTACTTATCATCGTATTGTCTCACATCATATAATATATTACCACGTTTTTGTACACATCTATCACATAAATCATTTACCAAACCTGCGCCGAATATCATAATTAATAATAAATATACAGGAATTAAAAACCAATATGTTTTAAAATGCTTCATTTGTTTTCCTCTTTAAGGAGACAATTAAAAGTCGATATTGTTTGTTGCTCCAGGCATCATCTTAGCTATAGTTTGCTTTCCTTTATTTATATTCTTTTCAGCTAAAGCAACAGCAGCATCTAAGTTTAAATACTTATTTATAGTTTGTATTATCTGATGTATTTGTATACCAGTTAATATATTATCTTTATTCATTGCTTCAAGAGTTTCTTTTAAATCTTCTTGAATAGATGTAGCCATTTTCCAGGATGCATTAAACTTTCTTTTATCCCATTCAGCTAAGCTTTCTTTACTGTTAACTCTTTCCCATGGCATATGTATATTTTTCTTAAGCCATTTAGTTAAAGATTTATAAGGTGCTTTACCCTTACCTTTAGGTACATACCTTTCACCTGAAAACATTTCAGCTATCTTCATGAACTGCGCATCATCTCCCGAATAATAAGTACCACCTTGTAACATAACATAAGTTGATTCATCTTCTGATAATGCTTTTAACTTAGCAACTCTTTCTGTATGGTACCAATTAAAAACTTTAGCCGCAGCATTTTCATTTAAGATATCTTTTTTATGTATATCATTTGCTACTTCTCCAACAATACCTATACTTCCGGAGTCACCTATAAACGCATCAAAGTTTTGTAATACAAAAGTATTAGTAGAACCGTTAGCTTTAGCAACAGCTTTAATTCTATTCCAGTTTCCGGTTTCTAAAGGTGGTCCTCCATTATGATTATACTTTGTATTACTAAATACACCTGCTGCCATACTACCATCGTATGCTTGTATTAATTCAGCAAGTATTCTACTAACAGTCCATCCTCCTACTTCATAAGTATCACCTTGTCTTTTTCTTAATGCTTGAGCTGAAGCCGTACCTTTATAAGTTGTTTCTGCTACTAAACCTGATTCTGTTATTGTGCCTGGAGTAATTTTATCATTTGATAAAGATGAAGGTATTTCTTTTTCACGCATCTTCGTACCAGTAGGTGCTTTCCAATTTAATTTATCAGTGTCTTCTGTATATGATACACCACCAGCATATGCTTTTAATCCATTGGGTTGTCTAATAGTAATCATTTGATTTAATAATACAGATTGCCAAGCTACAGATTTTAAAGTATCCATAGTTTGAATAGCATCAGCATCCATGTTTTGAAATACAGAGTCTACCATCATTGTATGAAGCCAGTCTATAGTTCTTTTTGAACCAAGCCCATTATCTTCAATTAACTTTCTAATCTTACCATTCTGTGCTACAGTTTTTTGAACATGACTTCTTAATGATTTTATATCTTGTCCATACCCCATAGTCATAGGTGATTTTTTTAAAAAGTTTTCTCTATCAGCTATAGATAAATCCAAGATTTCTTTTAAAACTGGTGCTGTATTACTACCAAGATTATTTAAACTACCACTGTTAACAATTCTATCTAATGAATTAATCATAGTATCAGACATAGCATCTCTTAAATCTTTATATTCACCTGATTGAATCTTCTCTGCATAAGGAACTTCCATTATCATATCAGATCGCTTAGCCATACTAACACTACCAAACTGCATACCCATAGTTGCAGGTCCATGTGTCTTACCATCCTTCTCCCATTGCTGTGTATCATTAAACTTAATAGGCTCAGATGCTGTTTTATTTTTTGTAGTAACAGTATCATAATCATATAAAGCCATTAAGTAATCGCCCTGCCTAATACCATCCTGTTCAAACTCAGCTAAGTAAGCTTTTAATCTAGGACTCATAGGATCATTACCAAATCTTTGAGTTAATACTTGTTTAATTTGTGCAACTTCAGAATTATTTTTAGCATTTTTAAGTTGTGTTAAATATGATTTTGATTCTGCTAAAGTAAAAGTAGCAGTAAGTTTTTTAAGTTCTTCTCCCCATGCTACATACTGATCCCATAATCCACCAGTACCTTTAGTTGCTTGCTGGTTTTCAAATGTACTTAACCTTAATTCTTTAGGCATACGAAAGCCTGCCATCTTTTTAAAGCTTTCACCCATTTTTTGTTGAGTAGCAGGGTCTATAACTTTAGGATCCTCAAATAAATTAGCAACTGTACCTTGTTTAAAATTTAATTCAGCAGCGCTATTAGTTCCAGGTACATATTGAAATACATTACCACCACCTATTACACCTCTTACTTGCTTATGAGCTTGAGGATTATAAAGAGTTTGTTGAGCATGCATTCTACCAGTTAATAATTGTAAAGCATATGTTAAATGATTTTCTTTATTATCATATCTTAGTATAGCTTCTTGTATATTAATAGCTTTTTCTCTTTCAAGTCTAAGAATAGTTTTAGGTCTATAGTTATCTGCTATTGCTTGTGCCGCACTAATCACAGCTTCTGGTTCACCAGCAGCTCTTAAGTCTTTTACATTTTGAATTAGTGTAAGCTTTTCATTTTGTAATGCTTTAAACTTTTCACCACCAATTTTAAATACATCAGCATAATAATTTCTACCATTAGGTCCGTCTTCAAAGTAATCAAACTCAGGTGGTAGTTGTTGATTAGTAGCTGCATCTCCTTGAGACTTAGGTGTTCCAGCATTTCCTACAGCTAACATAAACATTAAAGTACTTAGCTTAGTTCTTTGTGTATCATTTTTTATTTTTACTTCATTCTGATTTTTCATTGCTTCAAATGCTTGATCAGGATCACCTATATCTTTTGCCATACGTGTAGTCATTAGCTTTGTAATTTGACCACCTTCTCCACCAATAATCCCATCACTAGTAGATCCTGGTTGAGGCTTAACTTCTTTTGCAGCAAACAATCCTGAGTATATTCTATACATATCTTCAAATATTCTAGCACCTTCTTCATTAATAAAATATAATACAGGTTCTTTTTTAGTAGCATCAGGATTATTTCTTTTCATAATATCTGAGTTAGCAGAAGCATAAAACTCTTTAGCCATACCACCTATCATAGTAAATACACCGGGATTTATATTATCAATTTCTTGCATATAAGCATCAGTAGGTAATTGATCTATAGCTGCACGAGTTTGTTTATATTCTCTATAAATATTTTTACCTAACCTTTCAAGTCCCTGTGCTTTTTTAATTACATAAGATTTTTCTTGTTGCTCTGCATCCTGCATATCATTTAAAATATCAGGTGACTGTTGCTCTTGATCAGTAGCATACATTGCTGAAATGAAAGCGTCCTCAGCATTTACTGCCATGATATTAAAGAACTCAGGGTCTACAATAATACTTCCCTTCTCATTTAAAGATGCAGCTCCTACAGTATCTAATAAAATATTAGTTTGATTTATAGGCATAGTTCTATCGCCTATATATACCGATGGCGTAACAGATTCTAAAGTTCCAAATGTAACACCACCTTCTATACCAGCTTTAGGTTCAACATTACCTATTTGTTTTGCATTGAAAGAATTTTTCCAACTACCAGTCTCTAATAGTATTTTCTTTTGTGCTTTAGTTACCTGCAAATTAATAGAGTCTTGAGCTAATGCAGCAGTCTTACCAATTCTTGCTAGCGCTGTAGTAAACGGTCTTCCTTCTTTACCAACTGCTTCTGTTGCTTTAGCTACATTGTAAAGACCACCTAATGTATTTATTCCTTTAAATCCTAAGTTAGCTGCAGCCATTGCTACTTTAGGTACCATCTTATTTGTTTTTCTTATTTCTTTTTGTAGCTCAGCATTTTCATCTATTGTTGCAGAATAAGTAGGGCTAGTCATAATCTTAACTAACTCTTCAGGTGTAGCATCATCAGGAAGATCTTGAGATTGTTCTAGTGCTGCTAAGTTTTCATTTAATAATTCTTCTTGAGGATTTTTATATTCAACTGCAGCATCTGATTGTCGCCTTTGAATTCTATCATCTGTAGTTACTAGCCCTACATTTTTTGCTAATCCTTGTAAGCGTTTTCTTTCTTGCAATACATCTGAAGGTGTAGTATTAGCAGTTTGTTGTTGTACAAATTGTACCATTTATATTCTCCTTATTCAAATATTGCTGAGATTTTTGCGGCAGTCCATCTATTAAACTGATTAAACGGTCCTACACCTGGAGTAGTCTTAAGTAACTTATATACACCTGGTTCTATACTAGCATCTTCCATTAATGATCCTTTCAATACTTGACCTGCACCAGTAGCTGCTCTTGATAAGTTAGATAAAGCAGCAGCTTCTCCCGTACCTGTATCAAAGATAGCTTCAATTATATTACTAGAAGATGTTTCATATATAGGAAAGAAAAAGTTTAATGGTCTTTCAGCTACACCTAACATACCAGATGAACCTACACCTCTTTGAAACTTTTCCATTTGATCTAGGTAAGGACTTCCTTGACCATACTTTAATAAATCTTTTAAGTATTGTGAAACAAAACCAAGTGCAATCATTGTAGTCATGATAGCAAAAGCATTATACTTCAATGCTGGTGTTCCTCTTTTAATATAGTCACCCCATAGTCTTGGTATAATAGTTGCAGAGAATGTAGATATAAAACCCTGGAACTGTGTGAACAATGCTAAGTGCGGATTCTGATAAAACAATGGTCTGTTTGCAGTACCTGGTAATGCAATAGCTTCATTAATAAAATTAAATTCAGCATTTCTAAATATCTCATCTAGTCTTCTATTACCATCTCTTAATATAAGTAAGTGATCTTCTCTTGACATATCAGCTGGCTTATCAAAAGGTAAGTTATCTATTTCTAAAAGTTCTTCAACTCTTATACCTAGGTTTCTTAACTGCTCTTCTGATTCTTGTACTTCATTAGTATATAAAGTATCACCATCTCTTTGATTTTTTATAATTCTTAAATGATCCATAATAAAATCATCAGCAATAGCACCACGAATATTACGTGTTATATCAGTCCATTGTTGTAATAAGATTATTCTAAAATACTTATCTAATAAATATCTTGAAGCAAATGTATTCTCAGTAGCACCTGTAGTTTGAGCTGCACCTGTATCCCAAGTAAAGTAACCTAATCTTTTTAAACGAGCTTGCCTTCTTTCTTTAGCCAGCTGTCCTTCAGTTGATGTAGCTAATTTCATATTAGGTGTAGCTGTTGTCATGGTTTCCCATATTGCATTTGCAAATTCTTTAGCAGTAAACTTTAGCACATCATTTATTTGTTCAGGACTTAGCGCTCTAAGTATCATCATGTATTCTACGAATGAAGATATAGTAGCCATAGGTAAGCCAGCCATAGTAGTCCATACTAATAGGTTTCTTTGCAGGTTAGCTAGCTGAGGATTACTTATCTTCTTATAGTTACCTGATTCTCCATCTAAATAATCTTGAATAAACGCAGCAGCAAAGTTTGCTTTCTCTCTAGTATATTCTTTATTACCTATCGTTTGTTCTAATGCTTCATTAAAAATTTCTGCATTATCACCAACATATTTTTGATAAGTAATATATCTTGCTGCGGCTTTAGCTGCATTAGAAATATTTATAAACAAATCTTTTTCTAAATATTTATTTAATACTTCATTCTCTGCCATGTTTAAAGTTCTTTTCTTAAGCTGACCAGGTATATGTATTCCTCTTCCTACATTAAAGTCCATCAAAGATACTTCATCTACAATATCATTATTATTTAATATAGCATCTGCTAATGCAACTGCTTCTTCATAAGTATAATTCTTTTCTTCTTGTAGATCTTTTATAAACTGTTCCCTATTCTTTTCAACCATTGCTTTATCTATAGATCTAAATGTACCAAGATAGTTTTCAATCCTACCTGCTGTCCATTTTTTACCAGTCGATGAGCCATCATCAAATTTAGTTCTAGCATTCTTTTGCTGCTCATACATACTATCACCAGCAAATTTAAATCTTCTAGCTATACTCTCATAGAAAACTCTATCTGCTTGAAACTTAGCAGGTAAAGTATCCCATTGAATATCACGCCATGGTGTTTGCTTTATTAATCTATAGAATTCATATATGTCTTCAGATATTTTTATCTTATTAATATTCTTATAGCCTAATGCTTTTGCTACAGCAGCTTCACTAAATTCTTCTTGAACATCATTACCATCTTTATCTTTAAATGTAACTCTACCTAAGTCATTTTTAAATTCAGTTAGTTTATTTTGTTTAAAGTTTTCTAAAGTTTGTCCTGTATGCACGGCTCTTAAGTAAGATCCTATACCGCCTGCCATTTTTCTAAGAGTAGGTGCTCCAAAAGAATCCTTCCAAAAGAAATGCCTTGGACCTCCTCTCCATAACACAGGTAAATTATTAGCAGCATCTTTAAATGTTTCCCAATAATCCCTAGCTTTATATTGTTTCTTACCAGCTTCTACTTTATCTTGAAATGAAGTTCTGTCTGCGCCCTCTCTAGCTTGCAATGCTTGTAGTTCATTAAGTCTAATTTGTATAATAGCTTTTTCATTTGCAGGTATTCCAGGATCTGCTAATTGATTTTCAAGAGTTTGTATTTGAGTTGTCTGTGCTCTTTGTCTTCTTCTAAATTGTGCATCTCTTTTTAAAGCATCTTTTCTAAACTTATTAAAGTTATCTTCAATACTTTTAGATTTACCTTTTGCAAATTTACCACCAGGTTTTATATCACCTATATTTTTTCCTGCAGGTATTTGATCTCCTTCTACATATCTATCATGCAAATCTTTATTTTCTTCTTCATGCCACTTCTGTTCTTGTGACATTAATTTTTCTTGGTTTGGTAGCTGCCTAACATTTATATCAGTCCATTGACCTACATCATATGCAGTTCCAGGTACTGAAAATGCAGAACCTAAAGTACCACCAGCTACAAATGCATTAATTAATCGTTCATGTAATTCAACTGAATCAAATTCTTTATCACTACCAACAGTTGATGCTAGGTATTGTGCAAGCTCTTGACCTACTTCTGTTATAGATTCTGTACCAAAACCTACACCAGCTCTAGCAGCAAAAGATCTAATAATATTACCATACTTTAATTGTTCTTTAGCAACTTTTGCAGCATCTCCTGTAAGTTCAGCTGCAGCTTTCCTAGTCATCTGTGCTATAGCAGCTCTTGCTTGTTGCTCAGTTGAACCAGGATTCTTTTTTATAAAACCTTTAACCATTTCATTACGGTATTTACTACTTAATAAAGTGCCAGTAGCATTACCCATTAACAATTTAATACCTAGTCTATCAAGAACAGTCATTGTAAGACCACCAGCTACTGCTAATGTTGCACTCTTATCTTTGTTCTCTCCTTCCATATCATTCCAAGTCATACCTGTATACATAGAAGCTGGTGCAGCCATACCACCAATAGGTGCAGTTAAAGCACCTGCAGCAGTAACACCCATATAAGGAAGTGAAACAGCTGTCATGTTACCCATGTATTCAAAGAATTCACCTAAGCCATTTATATCCCATTCATTAGTAATAACATTACCATCAGGATCTAGCACAGGTTTTAAAACACTTAGCTTTAAATCAGGTTTTGTTGAAAGATATTCTCTTTGTCTTTTAATACCTCGTTCACCTACGTTTTCTAACCAATTAAATCCAGTTTTATAACCAAGTAATTCAGCAGCACCATATAAACTTTCAATAACTCCTTGCCATCCTACATCAAAACTTTCAGACCACGGATGAAGTGATTTGTTTTCTATATCTCTATCTGTATTTCTTTGCTGTACTCTTACTTTAGAATACTTAGCAGCTTCTTTTTTTCTAAAAGCAAAAGCAGCTAATGATTCTCCAGGTTGTCTATCAGCATTTAATCTTGCAAGTTCTTGTTCATTAAACGCAGCCTTTGCAAATTGAGTATCATACCACTGCTCAGATTTAATAGCATCATTTAATATTAAAGAAGACTTCTCATATTCATTTAAAGGATCTCTAATATTTCTAGTAGATCTTTTAACCATACCTAAACGATACTTATCTATCTCTTCATTAGTACTAAATTTACTTAACTTATTAATATTATAACGAGAAAGTGTTTCAGTAAAGTCTCTACCTTTATCATCAACTAACCTTACAAGCTGCCTTGAACCTGTAGCATCCATCATAGGTGAGCCATCATCATTTGTAAGATACTGTACGTTATTATAACCAAACTCTTCTGCAAGCTTTTCAATTTGTTTATAAGCTTCTAATCCACCAGGCGTACCAGGTTTCATATAACCAGAATCCATAAGCCTTTGAATTTCTGGTGCACTTAATCCTTGTATTCTAAGTAAGTTACCTTCCTCATTCATTAATGTATCACCATCAATAAATGTATGCCCACCGCTTCCTGAAATGGTTTTAGGTAACTCAATTGTAGGTAAGTCTAGCTTAGGAAGCATACTAAAATCAACCATATAAACTCCTATTGAGTAGCATTAGCCGCAGCTTTTTGAAGCTCGTTTCCTATTAAAGCTTGTGCAAATAATGAGAATGGTGTGTATTCACTGTTTACTTTCTTCTTTGCAGCTTCTTCAAATTCTTTTCTAGTTTCAGAACTATTCATCCAAGCTTTAGCAGCTTGTGCCCAGAACCTATCTTCAGTACCTGCAGGAAAGAATGTAGAAATTTCTCTTTCAAGTTTCATTAATACTTTAGTATCCATAGTTCTTATCTCATCTCCTATCTTTCCTTGTATAGGTGATGGTATTGGTTGCTTCTTACCGTTATCATCTATATAAGACATATCTTCTAATCTTAATTTAATTGTAGACTCTTGTAAGAAAGGTAATAAAGAATTTTGGATTTGACTATCTTCACCCTCCGCAGCTCTTTGTTTATTATGTTCTATTAATAACTTATAAGCTTCAGCAATAGGTTCTTTAAACTTACCTGGTGGTATACCTCTTTCATGCAACCACTGAGCAACCTCAGCTGCTGCTGCCGCAGGTACAACTCCAGGTGTACTACTCATTGAACTAAAGTATTTAGTTTTCTGATTACCTTTAGCTTTACTACCTGTAGTTACTTTATCATATTTACTTTGAAAGCCTGATAACATTTTCTCAATCAAATTAATTTCTTCAGTTGATACATCTAATACATTTTCGCTAGTCCAACCTGGCCCTAATACTAGATCTTGATTTTTACCTGATTGATCAAATGACCAGTAAGTTGTATCATCACCATTAGAATTAGCAACTTTAAATTCAAAAGCCTGTCCCTTACCTAGTGTAGGATGATAGTACGTTTGTCTTTTACCAGTAGATCTAATTGGATTACCTATTGGTATAAGATCATTTGGATTCCTAGTTCTTTTAAACTTAGCCATAGATGCTGGTGTAAACTTAGTCATATTTTCACGTGACCATTTATCCCATGCAGCATTTTGTGCATCAACTCTTTTAAGATATTGTTTAGCAACATAACCAATACTACTACCATGATCATAACCTAAAGCTCTAGACCCTAAGTACACTCCAATAGCTCTACCTATTTCACCACTATCAATCATATCACCAAACAAGAAATCAAACATCTTCCTAGCTTTACTTACTTCAGGTTCGTTCTGAGATGCACTAGTTGTAGTTGCTTGACCTTCAGCTGAAGTAAGATCATTAGTCATAGCAGCTTCAAGATTAGCATCAACCTTACCAGCCAGAGCTGCTAGCTTTGTTTTTTCTTTTTCTGCTGCTATTTCTTCTGGTGTTTTAATATTCATTTGTTTTAATTGTTTAGCAGCATCATTTTTTTCTGTTTGAGTTGTGTCGCTAGAAGTAATAGTTTCTTGAAGACTTGTAACTTTAGCTTGTTCTTTTTCTTTTGCTTTACGTTCATCAAATTCTTGTGAATATTTTTTCTTATAATCAATAAGAGCTTGTGTTTTCTTTTTATCTCCTATCTCATTTTCTAAACGTTTTATTTCTTCTCTATAAAGATTAGTAACTTCTGTATCTCCTGGTTCGTTTGCCATAATTGTTTTAAGATCATTAAGTTTAGTAGCTAAATTATTTTCTAACATTTCTATTTGAGAATTAATAGCGCCAGGTGATTGCTCTAAAGTTAAGTTATCTAGTATATTTATATCAGACATATCAGGCTTAGCGCTTTTGTTTATTGCTGCTGGAATAAATTCGTCTCCACCTATTCCTTGAGGATCCATACTCATAACTTCAGGTATCTCATATTCAGGTGAACCAGTTAATTCATCTTCAACCATCTTATCATACATACTTGTATATGTAGGTTCAGGCACTCCCATACCTATACCTTCTGGTGGTGTTCCATCATAAGCTTGCTCATTAGTAAATGATTCTTCCATAGCTTTCATAAGATTAGGATCGTCCATTCCAAATGGTTCAGGAATTTGTGTAGGTGCAAATGCATCTGCAAGACTCTTATCACCACCCATTATAGATGTCATGTCATTATTTCGACCTAAGTCATCCATTGCATTAGGATTCATTAGCATATTATTTGGTGTTACCTCTGGAATAAATTCGTCTCCACCTAATCCTTGAGGATCGTAAGAAGGCACAGGAGCTGGCACAGTCTGCCTTAATATATTTTGAAAGGTAGGATCTATTTTTTCCATTTCAGGCATACCACCTAGTCCCTGAGGATCATAATCAATTGGAAATCTAGGTATCATTTCACCATAATCTTGAAATCCTGGATCAGTAACAGGTGTTGGACTACTTGTTCTATCATCATAACCTAACATTCTTTTAATAAAGTTTTCTTCGTTATCCCTAGGCTCTGATGGAAAATCAATACCTGGAATTAAACCACCAGGTTCTAACATAAACGCTGATTCAGCTGTTGCTTTATCATTTGGTTTTTTAAACAATTCTTTTCTTTTATTAAATCTTGCTTTAGTTTCTTCAGCTCCCTTTGTAAAATTACTTGGAATAGATTTTATTGTATCAATAGTATCTGCAATACCTTTTTGAGCTGCATCCATAACTGTACGCCCAATAGACTTACTGTCAGAGTCAGGTCTGGGAATATCTTTAACAATCAAACCTCCTGGTATTTCAGAAGGATCTTGAGGTAATGTACCAATCATAGTTGGCATATTTCCTAAGTCTTCTTGATATTTATAATCACTATACTTTCCTGAATTAATTTCTTTTAACATTTTTTCGGTAGCAGTATTTCTTGCATCAAGTGCATCATTAGGCACATTTATAAAAGAAGTAAGTCTGCCTGTTAATGAAGGATTTGAATCTGTCTTAACTGCTAATGTACGCAAATCTGTATCTGCAAAAGTATCTCTCATTAAATTTGCTTTCTTCCAACCATGCGCTGTTACAGGATTTGTTGTATCTAATACACTTGTTATAGGATTACCATCTTTATCAAATGTAGTCTCTCCAAAATCCATAAAGCTTTTCATAAAGAAATCTAACTGAGATTTTATTGCCTGATCTTCTGTCATTTTATCTTTTAATAAATCTGAGCCTCCAATTAATATACTTTCTTTTGGAATAATACCTTCTTTAATAAGATACTCATGATAAGGCTTTAGCATTCTAGTAGCGCCAGGAGTATTTTGAAATAAACCTTCACCTCGTTTATACTCAGGCACTTTATCTTCTAATTTAAAAGGATCAAATGAACCTGCAGATTCATGAGCTATTTGTCCCATAATTGCAGCTACTTGATTATCAGGTAACCCATACTCATTAGCAAGATGTTTATAAATTTTAATTTTTCTATCTTCAACTGATGAACCTTTTTTAGCATACATAGGATCTTTTTTCATATCCTGAACTTCTCTACCTTGATCGTTCATCTCTTTAATTAATGGTCCATACATATCTGTTGCTTCTTTATTAACAACAAATTCGCCAGGAGTAAGCCAAGCTGGTACAGTATCAGTTCCTCTAGGTTCTCCAGGATGATCATACTCTGGTACAGCTGAAGTCATAGGAGGAACTTGTAGCTGATTATCCATTGTAATTTCTAGAGATTTCATATTACCATAGCGGTCTTTTTGAGTGGCTTTATATTTCATATTAAACTCCTAAGCTTTATTATTTGAAAGTGGTCCGTCTACTAAGCCGCCTCGATTAAGTCCTTTAAATTTTGGAAACATTTTATCATAGCCTCTTATTTCCCATTCACTAGGGGTTCTATCATGATCGTAAAGTCTATTTTCTTTTGCTTCATCTTCTAATTCGCCTAATGTACCACCATACCATGGAACCCAATTTACGCTAGGATAAGTATATGAACCTTCACCAGCATATAAAGGTCCTCTAGGTACTGGACCACCACTATTAAATAGCTTAAACACTTTACCTAATACAGCAGCGCCAGCTAACCATGGTGCAGCCGCAGCCATCATTGGCATAAGTCCAGCACCTGCTGCTCCTGCTGTAGCTCCTCCTGGAAGCATAGCTCCTAG
>CENF01039642.1_pt1 | contig 13034 bp, 8 predicted proteins | sample 361291 | NCBI WGS metagenome assembly CENF01 (sample SAMEA2619399, study PRJEB7988) | marine metagenome | isolation source: saline water (ENVO:00002010), including | reverse complement strand
AAAAAAAAAGAGGAAAAGGGCCGTGGACGTCGATACCTCTATGCGCTCGCTTCTTCTCTCCCTCGCAGATCGGGCGCCGACTATGCGCGATTCATTATCTTCTTCTTCTTTGACCACTTCTTCTTCGACCACTTCTTCTTGTTCGGCGAAAACAAAGACGACAAAAAAAGTGCTCAAGATGTCGATGAAAACAGATATTGATGAAAGTGAAGAAAACAGACGAGGACGAAGAGAGCGACGAGAGATCCCCTGGTTATCGACGACGAGTGAAAGAGAAGAACAACTAAAATTCAAAACCCAAACTTCATCGCGCAGAGATTTCGTAGCGTGGACGACGCTCCTTGTAGCACAAAGTAACTCTATCTCAGCTTTCGCAGGACAGCAGCAACAACAAACGCGTTTTACGCAAAGGTTCCCGACTCTTTTCCAGCCTTTTCTCGGTGAAGGAACAAAGAAAACGATAAAGACGACGATAGTTGAAGGCAGATGCTGGGCTTTGGAACAGACTATTGAACTGGGACCGTTGGAAACGCCTCTACGATGCGTTGTCGTTCGCTTATCTTCTGGTGACTTGTGGGTGCACAATCCGCTCGCGCCGACCGATGAATTTTTTCGATTAGTCGAATCGTGCTCCGCAGACGATGGTGGAGATGCACCATCGTCTGCTTCTGCTTCATCTCGCGTATCTTCGATAGTAGTGCCGACATACGCTTTAGAGCACAAAATATTTGCTCGAGATGCGCATGAAAGGTGGCCCGAGGCCGAAATATGGGTAGCGCCTGGTCAGTTTTCATTTCCAGTCAAGAACGTCTCCAACGCATACGTTTATGGCACAGAATCTAACGTGTTTGTGCTCTCGGAATCAAACGATGAGGCACAAACAGCGACAAAGCAACCGACATGGAAAGACGAGATCAACTACGAGACGCTCGATGTTGGTGCGTTTAACGTCGCGAATAGTAATGTTCAAATTAAAGAGTGCGCATTTTTTGATGTCAAAACAGGCATGTTGATTGTCACGGACGCGCTCGCGAAGATTCCTTTGACGCCACCGGTCTTGTCTTCGAAAGAAAAACTCCTTCTCGTTTCAAAACGTTCGACGAAAGATCCACAGCCGGATGATACTCCGGAAAACGTTCTCACGGGTTGGAAGAAAACGGCGCTGCTCGTAACTTTCTTCTTTCCAGAACACGAGGAATTGGTTTCGCCGAGTGAAGTCGTTTGGACTGACGGGTGGGAAAGAAATTTTGACTCCATATCGAATCGGTTACTCGTACCTCCGGTTGTTCGAACACTGCTCTATGCGCAAAATCCGAAGGCAGTTCGTAATTGGGTCGACCGAGTGAGCGCGCGATGGGGCGAATCCATGAAGATCATCGTTCCAGCGCATTGGGATGCCCCCATTGATGCAAACGTGAATGAATTTAGAAACGCGTTTCGATTCCTCGAGGATGATCGCAAAGATCCTTTTCTTGATGGCGATCTGAAGCGCGGATTGACACCGATAGCAAAAGCAGTTTTGAAATAGTCTTATTCGTAAATGTTAGTATTTGTTGTATAGGTACATAGTGGTAATTATTTTTGCGCTCATAATTAGTAGTATATGTAATTATGTATTCTCTTTTTCTCCTTAATCTCCTTGTTCTGCGTTGCCCAAGTATGCTGGTTCAGTCGGCGCGTACTTCACATTCTCTAAGGCATCGTTGGAATATTTTTTGGTTAAAACTGCCGTAGAAATATGCTCGTCAGCAGGACGTATTTCGTATGCATCAATAAACTTCCCAAAATGTTCCACGAACGTCTTCTTCGTGTGTTCTATTAAACCATCTGCGCTCATCATTTTCTCCGCAAACTGCGTCGCACGTTTGGAAATCGATGCACATTCATCCGGATTCTCCTTGGCCCACTTTACTCTTTCTTCTAAATTTGAGAGATCTGCATCGAGTGGAATGTAGTGCACCCATGGCTGAATATCGTCGTAAAAAGAATCCCGCATTGGCGTTTCGTGATGAAACAGAACGCCAGGCATGCCGAGAAACCAAAGTGTAGACTTCCACGAAGTACCGCCCCCACCTCCAAAGTCCGCAAGATACTTGTACTGCGAGTAACCGCAAGCATCCATCTCATTGGATGTAAAAATATGGAATTTATCGTCGATGCAGGAAGATTGCGGAGCGCGTTTGTTTCTGTCCGTGAATTTTATGTCGAAACTCTCCGGATGCAACGAGCCAAGGACGGCAGCATACAATCTTGGCGGAACTCGTTTTTTCACCGTGTCTCCAAGTGGCGAATGCAACACGGAATCTATAATTTCAGACTTACTCGCGTGACATAGCCCAAGTTCGCGCAGAAAATCAATTCCACTCCCGCTTCCAATACTTTCGTACTCCGAAAGATATCGCCAATCTGATCCTCTCCAAACCATTTTTGGAATGAGCGAGTTGAACTTGTCAATTCTTGCCGCGTTACTATCGTACTTTTCGATGTACATTTTATCTCCAGAGCATTGCGAAGGCGAGGAAAACCAGTTGCACTGAGCGTATTTGTCTGGGTCATACGCGTGCGCGATGCACGGCGTGAGCGGCAACGTTGGCGCCTGTAATAATCCTGCTATCTTTGATGAGTCCTTTGGTACCGTTCCAAAGGTGAATATTGGCGCTGGAATAGAGCCGCATCCGCTATCTGACCCAGCGCACGAGTTTTGCGGATAGTCTTGAGTCGCCCAACCCAAATGGAGCGGTAGATTTGCTGGATTCGACGCATCAAATCTGTCGGAAAACTCAGTTGAAGCGACGGCGTATAAAAAGTCAACCGCGCCAGATGATCTGTCGTCCACATTCAACTCCTCGTCGACTTTTTTGAGCGTCCACATGGTGAACCCGAACTTCGGCGTCCAGCTGAGTATGTGCATTGGCATTCGGGGTTGTTCAGGAAGAAGCATCGTTCGCGAGTCCAAAATATCTTTAAATGAAAACGATTTCGGTATGCTATAACTTCCCAGTTTTCCTTCTGGCCGTTTTTGTTTTTGGTGTTTGTTGTTATTATAATTCTTTTCTTCGTTCTTCTTCTTACTGTTATTACCACCGTCACTTAGTCTCGAAGGAAAAAACGTCGCGAGGAGTTTGTTTGTCGCCGCTATTGCCGTCGTCGTTCCCGACGCTGCTACGGATGAAGCTGCCGTTTTAGTTAAAATGTTAAAATGTGGAGGTGATCCGATAGTCACGGCAAGGAAAAGTAACGAGGCCAAAACGCTCATGCTAAAAACATTGTGCCATATCGCATTTAAGAGCTTGTCCACGCCCAGATAGGCGCTCCATGTCGTGTACTTGTTGTTGACTATCAAAGATTGCGAGTCCGAGGAGTGCGGTTTGCTGTACCTCATCCTTTCTTGCCGTCCGCCCTCTTGAATTTTTATTCTTTCTCAGATTTTTGAAAGAAAACAACGTTGGAGAAGAACAAGATCGCGCGATGTTCGTTAACTACGAAGCTTTTCTTGTTCTTATTCTTCTTCGTCTCCTTGCGTGCGCGTGTTCTCGCTTACGAGCGAGTGAAAGTGTCGCACTTTGTGAAGTGTCCGATCTTTTTTTGCAGGGTGTTTTTTTTTGGGTGTTCCAAGGTAGAAAATAGAATTAGGGTGTTACACTTTTCCCCCTTCCTCCCCTTTTTTCTCTTTCTCTCTTTCTCCCTTCCTCAAACAAAAGCACTCTCCACTCATTTCTGTGAAATACGATGGTGAAAGTGGACGAGGAGAATCTCGTCACACCCGTCGGTGATGGTAGGAATAGTGCACAAAAGATGCGGGACCGTTTGAAAGCGCAGGCTTATTTGGGAGAGCAAAATTTTCTCGCCGAAAACAGGAGACGAGAGGAAAGAAAGAAGACGAAGGAGAAAAACGATTATCCCGACGACAATTGGTTCTCGACTGAAGACGAGACTTTCGTCGTCGCTACAAAACGGTCTAATCCGCAATTCCCATCGAGTACTTTCTCGCAGTTTTCTGAAAACGAAAATGTCGTTCGGAACGCGCGACGACGACGACGACAACAACAACAACAACAACAGCAACAACAACAGAGACCAGAAAATTTTTTCTCTCAACAGTATAATAATACGAATAGCAAAACAACAAACAAACAAGTTTACTTCTCGCCGCCGCAAGTTTTGGAGGACATACAAGGTACACTGGCGGGCCAGAACGGTATTGCTTCGCACATGGTGTGTCAATGCGACGAGGCGAGTCAATATCTCACCATCAATCCAGACACGTGTGGAAACTGGGAAGGCGAGGGCGGGAGGAAACAATACGCCCAAAGATGTCCGGTACACTTTCCATTCGCGTGGACTTGGAAAAGGGATGTGAACACCGGCCCGATGAAAGGTGAGACTTGGATGTCTGCCGCGCGGATGCGGGATCAACGTGCGAAGGAGGTCGAATGGGAAACGCTAGAGTTAGAGCGACGAAGACTCGCGCTCAAGAGTATTTACGATCGAGAAAACAAACACCACCCGTTGAATTACGAATTACAAAGCGAGACTAATACAACAGGACGCAGCGAAGCAGTTTATGAGAATGAGAGAACAAAAAATCAAATGCAACGAGGAAAAAGTACCGCTAGTACTTCTTCTATCACAATGTTCACGAGAATGGTGAACACGTTAGAGTCAATTGGTCACAATATCTTCGGCGAAGATGATGACGAGTATTACGACAACGATGAAGAAACAAGAAGGCAGAGAAGGAATGACGAAATGGTTGTTCGAGACGTACAAAATGCGAGAGAGTTTGCGCAGTTTATCAGAGACGAGGGCGCTTTGAAGTATCTCTCATCGTCGTCGCTTAGGGGAAAAATTAGTGAAAAAGCAAACAAGAATCCAAATGGAATTGTCGACCGGTCCACGAAAGAATGGTTGCTCAGCACTTCGAAAGCTTCCGTCAAATTTTCACAGCTACATGATGGACCTGGGTACGTCGTGTATGAAACAAGCTTCAATTACTACGTAGTTACGCACGATGAGAGCTTGAGTAATTGGATTTACGCGAAACTCGATCGTACAAGTTCGCGAATGCGTATTGAAGAAGGCGGAAGGAAGCGAACGGAGGCCGAAATGAACGCATTTTTGCGAGAGGTGAAGAGGAATGAAGGCACCGTAATGAAAGTAAGCGCTGGTGTCGGTTTAGTTGTTTTCATTGAATTCACCGAGCAGGAAGAAGGGTTGACAGTAGATTCCGTTGAAGTTGAAAATGCGTTGAAGAATCCAGAGGGTGTCATTTTGCGAGATGAACTCAAATTTCGAGAAAATATGCGACGAGAGCAAGAGTTCAACTTGAATTATTTGCACATCGAGCGAGTGAACCTGAACAAGTGGGGTGCAAATGGAGCTCAGTTTGGCGTGAAGAAAGATTATGTCGTCTTCAGTGGTGCGGATAGTGTGAGAGTTCCGAGCAAATCAAACGCCGAGCGTGCCGCTTTGATGAATATGCACCGAACGACCGAAGCTGCCGCTTTCGCGGAGAAATCTCGATTAAAGGCCAAAGATCGCGAAGAAGCTTTCAAAGCGCGGCTTTTGCTAAACGGCGGTGAAGTTATCGATCGACATTCGGGGGGTGGATCGAACCAAAAGTGGGTGTACAAATACGGTCGAAGATTGAAAAAAATTGAGAATGCAAAACCAAAGCCACCACCGTCGTATGGAAACAAAGATTTTAGGAGTAATGGTCCCATTGTCGACTCTAAAAGTTCATCATCTAACATCGGCGATACAAGAAGGCTGCTCGGATCGCTTGAGCAATCATTGTTTGGTAAACGAATCGTGAACGAACTTTTAGAAGAAGACAACCAGCTCTCCTTCTGGGAAGGCACGCCCGTAGGTATTCGGATTTTGCCGGACTTTACTGCGCACAGTTACATCAAGCCTGGTGACGTTCGAAAAGTGAAGAGAATGAACATGCAAATATATCGAACGAAACTGTTGTCCGAAACGGAATCGGTTGCAAACTTCTTCGTTCCTCTTCTCGAGACGGCGTTGAAAGCTATTTCGCCTCAGTTCTTAAAGATGAATAATAATAATAGCGACGAATACGAAAGGAAAGACAACGTCACCGACGACAACGACGGCGACGAATGCTTAGACAAGGATGGAATTGATATTGTACAGAAATATTTGTACTCAGATTCAAGAATACCTTTGGGTACGCGTTTGGTCAAGTTGCGTTTCCGAAGCTATTCCAGGCACGAAGGCGAGCCGAGACGCGTTCAATAGTAATAAAGCGATGTGAAATAACAGTAATAGCAGCAATGAATGATGTACACATAGTCAATAATAATCAGTCATCCCGATGTTAGCTGATTTTCTAATTATTCTATTCCTAGTTGACGTTGTCTGACGTATTCAGAATACAATGGAAGCGAATCGCAGTTATAATCTTCTTCCTCGTCTTCTTTTTTGTGTTGTGTTGATGTTTCTTTTCTCTTCTTTACTTTTCGACGTCGTTGTAACTTAAAACTGAGCTCGTCGACTTCTCTTCGCAAACGTCGATTCTCTTCCTCCGACGCATGCATTTTATCCAACACGCGCTCGAGTTCCTCCGACTCGTGTTTATGTTCATCCGTTTCGTTTTCGTCCTGGTCCTTTTTTTCCACCAATGTTGCAACTTCTTGGCGGTGATGATGAATTTGCTCAAACCTTTGCCAGAAATATTCCATCTCCGAGTCGAAAGAAACGTTATCGCGCGGTGCAGACATACCTCTATATCACGTCATTGGTATCGTGTTTTATCACCAACGAAAAGGTAAAAAGTTTAAAAATCTCAAACTTTTCTTTATAACGACAATTCTGTCATCTGTGTGCATTTTTATTACGAGAAAAAAAAATCTTTAAATTTCTTCTTCACTTTTGGCATTTGGAGAGCACACATGATATCCTCCCTCGTTCAAGGCTACGGAAGCGAGGACGAGAGTGACGCGGAAGAAGGGAAGGGAGAGAAAAAGAATACTAAACAAGAAGATAATGATACTGGTACTGCTAAAAGGGAACTGAGACGACGTCCTCTCAGTGTTCCTTCGACGCTCGAAAATAGCAGCCGAAGAAGTAAACAACATCGCCACACACAGAACAAGAATAAAGACAAAATCAATCCTGAGATACAAGCGCGCGTGGAGAAGTATTTAGAGGCTAAAAGAACGACTCAAATGAACATAAACAGTCAATTGAGGGAGCCGAAAGGGTTTCGCAACCCGTATTTCCTTCAATCTATCTTCGACCACTTTGAAGTGGAACAAGATGGAAGTGAGCTTCCAGGACGGAGAAAAGAAAAAGAGCAAGAAGAGGAAGAAGACGCGTACGAGAGAATAGCATTGAGACAAAGAGCCGAGGCTGAAGATAGAATTAGGAATAGAACGAAGATAAGTTTTGTACAACAAAAAGAGGAAAATTTTGGAGGTGCCGATGCACAGGAACTGATAGATAAGGCGAGAGAGCAAGCCAGAAAGCTAAATGAAAGAATGGCCGCCAGAGGAGGACAAAGATGATGATGACGACGATGAAACTCTCTGCTTTTTATTTAATTATAGTTAATTGTACCACTACCATTGGTACCATTGGTACCCTGGTACCAGGTACTTTAGTCGTAACAGTACCTACCTGAGGTAGGTACCATGGTAATAGGTATTGATATCGTCTAGTATATATAGCTATTTCTGTTCCGATGTTTCTTTAGATTATTTCGTTTGATCATCACCATCACCATTTCCTTCTTTTTCCTCCTCTTCCTCTTCCTCTTCCTCTTCGGAGTCTACTAAAGCGGTGCCTGGATGTTCGCCTTCTTGAGGCACCCACAAACCACTGTCCACCATTCTTCGCATGTAAAACTTGGCATCTTTCATCGAAAGAGCATTGACGTATTCACGAAGCGCTTCGACGTCACCAGATTCAAACGCACTTTGCATTTCTTTCGGCAAGCTCTCAAAAACTTCAACCGGATCGAGGCCTCCTGGTCCTAGCGGCGGGGTTTCTATGTCTTCCACTGTTTGGGTGGTCCCTTCCACTTTTTTTGCGTCTGCTTCTTCTATTTTTTTCTTTTCCGCGCGTTCGATTAGCTTTTCGACGTATTCCATCTCGGCGAGCTCGTATTCGCGCAAGACTTTTTCGTCGTTTTCCAGCAATCGCACGAAAAATGGTTTGTATTGGTCCAGCATAGTTCTCTTATTTGCAGTCGCAAAGTCGGAAATAGACTTCAACGCGAAACCGGCTTTGGCAGTACTGAGTACCTTCTCTCGACCTACGACGCCGTCCATTTCTTCATATAGAGCTTTGAGCAAAAGATATCCGAGCGCATGTTCGCACACCAAGTGCGTATGTTTCGAGAGATATGCCTCTATCCGCGCGTATGGATTCTTGTTTTGATTTTTCGTCTCTTTGTCGCCGCCTTCTGCGAGCGTGTCTAGCTCTTTCTCATACTTTTCGCAATACGCCTCGTACGTCATCTTCTGCGCCTGGACGTTTACGGAAACTTCCGTTGGCACGCAATCCTTGCCAACAAGCGATTTTGAAGTCGTAACTTTGCACAACTCTTCCGCGCTAAAGGTTCGTTTCTTCTTTTCAGCTTCCAACTTTTCCTCCGTGTCTCTAAGGGTCGTTTCCAGATTGTTCAATTCGTCTCTCACGCGTTGTAACGCATCCTCACCGCCCGCCAAACTCCCTTCGACGATGTCAATCTCCAATGTTTTAATCTTTTTCTTCGTTTCTTTGATAGTTTTCTCGTATTCTTTGATTTTCCCGTCGATTTCAGACGCTTTATTCTGTTGACTTTCTCTCTTGATTCTTCTGAGAGTGTTTGCTTCTATAAATTGCGCACCCGGGTGCAAGTCTTCGTCGTCGCTCAACTCGAGCTTATCCCATTTGGAATAATCAAATCCAGCCGGCGGCGTCATCCGCTCTTTTCTGCCGATGAAAAGAATGCAGATTCATTTGACCAAAAATCTTCTTCTTTTCTTTCTTTTTTCTTTTTGTGATTTCTCTTTTCCTTTTCTTCAATGACGGCATAAATAACGAATTCCATCTTTTTATAGACATGCTTCGAACCGCGTCGCGTCGATCGAGCAGATACAACAAATACAGTGGTAGTAATGTATGTAATAGCAGTACTCATGATGTTAGTATCAACGATTGGTCTTCTCCATCCTCCTATTTGATGAGAGACTTTGTTTATGGAAGAAATTCATTGCCAACAAGAACAGGATTGCTGAAACAACAACGACAATGTAGAACGATGATGACGATGATGATGCAGCACGCCAGAAGCAGTAGTTTTGTTCCATATAACGGCAACAACATCAGTAATAACACGAGAGCGAATGCAAACGCCTATATTCTGAATAATGATAGTAGTAGTGGTAACAAACGGCATACCTTCGCTTCTTCCGCTTCTTCAATAGACACGCGAAGTGAAGAAGAAGAACAAACTCGATTCAACGGCGCAGCGAGAGCAGAAACGACCATTGAAGTTGGTGAACAAAACGTGAGTGTAAAAGTAGGGTTTGAATCCGGCGCGATTGCTCGACTTACGGATGGTGCGGTCGTCGCTGACTTGGGCGACACGGTTGTTCTGTGTACGGCCGTCGCATCGCGGGAGAAGGGCGACCCGAGCAAAGACTTCGTACCTTTACTGGTAGACTACCGCGAACGCGCATATGCAAAAGGATCGATTCCACCAACGTTTACGAGACGAGAGGGTGCGCCGAAAGACCGGGAAATTCTCGCCATGCGAGTCATTGATCGAACATTGCGTCCCCTTTTTCCGAAAGGCTGGTCGCAAGAAACAATGATACAATCAATTGTTTTAGCGAGTGATTTAGATCAAGATCCCGCAGTTCTTTGTGTCAATGCGTGTTCTGCGGCGCTCACGATATCGTCTATTCCGTGGGATGGACCAATCGGTGCGTGTAGAGTTGCAGTCATGAAAAACGGATCGATTTGCGTAAACCCGACGTTTCAGGAGTGTGACGAAGCTTCACTAGTTTTCTTCTACGCTGGAAACTACGACAGAGCGTTGATGATTGAGGCGCACGCTAACGACGAGTCTGGTGTGAGTGAAAAAGACGTCGCGAAGGCTTTACTCGCTGCGCACGAAGCCGCTAGATCGTTGATTGAACCGCAGTTGGAATTGAAAAAGAAGTTGGATCTCAAAGCAATTGAAAATAAGAAAATGCCGAAAACGAAACAGGAAGTCGCCGAACCTGTAGGAGGAAGATGTCCAGAGCTACGAAAAAATGTTTTGACGCGATGTAAGGAAAGGTTGCGAGGTATATTTGACGAAAAAATTCAAGACAAGCACGAACGTGGGAGGAAAATGGCTGAATTGAAAGCTTTGATTTACCAAGAGATGCTCGCAGATTACGGAGAGGAGGAAATGAAATGGTCGGAAAAAGATGTTGACGGCGCATTTTTTCATAACGCCTCCGTTTTGATGCGAGAAATGGTACTCGAAGATGATATACGAGTAGATGGGAGAGGTATGGATGACATTCGTGATTTACGCGGTGAAGTAGGTGTTTTACCGTCCGTCGTCCACGGTTCTAGTGTATTTGAAAGAGGTTCCACCCAGGCGTTAGCCGTCGTCACACTTGGTGCTGAAGCAGATTCACAAAAATTGGACAGCCTCGTTGGACCATCCAGCAAGCGTTTAATGCTTCATTACTCTTTTCCAAGCTTTTCTGTGAACGAGTCCGCTCCACCTCGCGGTGTTTCGAGAAGAGAAGTTGGCCACGGCGCGTTGGCGGAAAAGGCTCTCGCAGCGGCCCTTCCGGATCCATCAACCTTCCCGTTTGCCGTTCGAATAAACGCGGAAACGCTGGAGAGCAATGGGTCTTCGTCAATGGCTGCTGTTTGCAGCGGAAGTTTGGCATTGTATGATGCTGGAGTTCCTTTGAAAGAACACGTAGGCGCGCTTTCAGTTGGACTCGTCATGGATGAACCTCTTTCTGATGCTGATTCATCTTCTGCGAGCGGCGGTGAAGAAGTTCCAAGGTACAAAATTATGACAGATTTGATGGGTTTAGAAGACGTTTTAGGTGATATGGATTTCAAAATTGCTGGAACGAGGAGCGGCATAACGGCTATTCAACTGGATTGTAAGCCGAAAGGCATCCCTTTGGAAATTTTAATTGAAGCTATGAACAAAGCCAGTGTTGGTCGAGCAAAAGTCATCGACGTTATGGAGAAGACGATTTCAACGCCGAACATCGAGGCGAAGGAAAATGCGCCTCGATCTACTCGTACAAAAATACATCCTTCTCTCATTGGAAAACTTATTGGACCAGGCGGATCTATCATCAAGGGATTGGAGAAGGAAACAGGTGCGAAAGTTGCGGTATTGAACGATGATGGAGAGGTTGAAATCTTTGCAAAGACGAAGGAAAGTCATGATAAAGCGTGTGCCTTTGTCGAAGCCATAAAATCTTCCTTCTTAGAAATTGGCGCGAATGTAGAAGCAGTTGTTGTGGAAGAGAAACCATTCGGTGTTATTCTCGAGTTACCAAACGGTGATCAAGGATTGATGCACGTTTCGAATTTCGCTCACGCACGCACAGAAGTTGCCGAAGGTGTGTTCACTATAGGAGAGAAAATTGAAGTACAAGTAATTGAAAAAGATATGAAAGGAAACGTGAAGTTTTCCAGGAAAGCTTTACTTCCGGGAGGGAGGCCACCACTCAATCGCGGCGCGGCGGCAAGCCGCAAAAGACGAATAGTTCCGAATCCAAAAAAATAGAAATTAAAACAGTAGAGAGGCTTATAGCAAGTTGCGTAAGTGTGCAGTGATGAGTGACATGCCAAGTGAATTTTTATCGAAGCGTTACTTACTTACTGTAGTACGTATGTTTAGAAAAGAAATATATAACAAAGCTACAAATAATAATGGTACAATCCTAGACAATAATAACTCCACCACCACCACCACCAATTAATCATCTGCCATGACGACATCTTCCTCTGTCGTTTGCTTGTGATGTTGTTGGTGTTGCAAGGCTCTAATTTTAGGGACATCCCCGAACGGATTTTGAGAAGACTCGCTATTTTTTATCGAGTTCCAAGCGTTCAAAGCTGCTAATGTTCTCCCGTAAGTGGTCTCTAAACTCTCCTTATCCGCATTTACAAACTCCTCTAGTAAATCTCCATCTGATGATAATCGAACCTTACGCCTCGCACTCATGGTTTGCTTTGCTAAATCCGTCGTGGTCGGTATGTTGGTTAAAATATGCGCCTTCACCTCTTCGCCTCCAGCGGCGTTTGAAATTCTACTTACTAAACATTCCACTCTCGCTTGCACGCGAGATATCATTTTGGACAGCACCGTGGTGTCGTAAAACGGTTGTTTCGAGACTGAGACTAATATTGGCGAACGCAAGGCAACTCGAGACAGTTTATCGTGCTTTTTCAAGATTTTCACCAAAGCGGTGAAGTTGATATTCGTCCAATGTTCCATCAAGACCAACTCGCCGTGGAAGTTTGCCAACTGCACGCACAAGTCCGCCTCAGTCTCTAAGTTATTTGCTTCGACAGTAGTAGCATTTGCCATCTGTTGATGTTGATGTTGATATGAAGATGGTGCATGTCCTTCATTTTTCTCGTTCAACGTTGCCCGGTCAGCACTAATATTCGTTTTATCTCCATCATTCGCATTCTCATAAACAAACAGTTTATCTTCCCCGACGATTTCGCTGAACATTACGTTCATTCTGCTCTCTTTCATCACTAATTCTTCCTCTTTGTTAATAAAGAACTCGTTGAATTTCATGACTTCGTGTTGTAACAATCGAATAAACTCTTTCTCGATTTCGGGGTTGTCGTTTCCACTCGGTATCGATTTCAACGTCTTTTTCAAGGCTTTGTACTGAAGAAACTTATCTCGAATATCCTCCGCGGTGTTGTTCACCACGGATGCGAGTTGATGGCCAAACTTCATCTTTTTCGTTGTTCGTTGGGTGCGTGTATTAATGAGTATGCCGAGAAGACTTCGTTGATACTCTCTATAAACG
>CENF01219330.1_pt1 | contig 13041 bp, 10 predicted proteins | sample 361291 | NCBI WGS metagenome assembly CENF01 (sample SAMEA2619399, study PRJEB7988) | marine metagenome | isolation source: saline water (ENVO:00002010), including | reverse complement strand
ACAACAACAACAACAACAACAACAACAACAACAACAACAACAACATGTTCAGTACCAACAGCTGCAACCACAATATCACCACCAGCATCAATCGCAGCAGTCACAGCAGCATCATTCGCAGCAGCCGCAACAAGTTCAGTATCAACAGCCGCAACAACAGCCGCAACCGCAGCAGCCGCACAATCCAATGGCTCGCATGCCTTCGTTACAACAACACGTGGGTGTCTTGCCAAAAGGACAAAGTGCGAAATTGGCGAAGTCAAAGGCGCAACAACGACGTCTAGCGATCAAACCGGCGCACATTCTCCCCGCGCCTGGACCGGGAGGCCATCATCATCATCATCATCATCATCAACAACAATATTATTATCAACAACAATCTCAACACGGATCTTATATTGACCAAACGGGACGCGTCGTATATTACCAACATCCTCCTCAGCAACAACAACAGCAATACCACCACGTGCCTCCTAACATGCAGCAGTATCAGCAATATCCTCAGCATCCTCAGCATCCTCAGCAGCAAGGTCACCTACATCGAGTTGAATCGATGCCACAGTTCCCGACGACGACGGGATTGAACGGGTCCCCGGTGCACAGATCGCATCCGTATCATCCGCAGCATCAACAACAGCATCACAATTCGCATTTGCACTACCAAAATCCGAACGCAATTGGAAGATCTGCTGCGTTGTATCAGCAAGGGGGACAACAAAACTTTGCCGCCGGAGGCGGCCCAGCGCCGAAGTTGCCACTCGGTTTGAAACTCACGAAATCAAATTCGCTCAAGGATTTACTTCGCGCGCATGAGATTGGGAAGATTAACAAAGCAATCGCGGCTGATTCGGCTAATGCGAATGGAGCTTCGAGTAACGGTTCTCCCACGACGGTTGCGAACGAACATCCTTTGTTCAACGCGAACGCTTTCGGTGACGATGACGAGGAAATTTTGTCTCTTAACAATTTGCCCGATAACGTTGATTTGAACGATTTGAGCGTCGAGCTCGATGACTCCTATCTCGTCTTTTGAGCGAGTATACTGCTATAATGAAAATTCTACAGTCATTAAAGGATCTGTGTGTAATTTATAACATGTATTTATTATTATTAAAACTCCATTAAAACGTAGAAAGCTTATTCTTTCTTCTCTGTGCCATGCGGTGCCATACGATTGGCTTCTTTAGGGGGCGGCTCTTCTCCCTTTTTCTTTTCCTCGTTTTTGTGCACGAAAAACTTAAGACGCGCCTTACGATCTCTCGACGTCTTCTCAGATTCCCAAGTCGCGTACATCACGAGCACATCATCGTCGCTGGTTAAAGGTATGATGGAGCGATCGCCTTCCGAATACGCCAAACTTTCGACATTCTCCCCGGAGGGGTGCCCGAGCGCTTTCGAAAGCTGACCGCGAAGCTCTTCGAGCGTGTCTGCTTTATCCAAACGCGCAAGTGTTTTCTTATTTTCAAGAACAATCGTCGAGTTTATCTTACCGTCGTTATTTAACAGGTGCATTAAAGTTCGAAAGAGCGTTTGGCCAGCGAGAAACATCGCGAAGAAGAGACCGATGCCTTTGTCGAATCGAAGTGAACGGTCGAATACGGCAGCGCCTAGATTTCCATACATTGGGCCCGGACATAGCGCCGCTAGACCCCAGCCAACCCCAAAAATCGAGGCACCGACCAAAACTCGCCATTCAAAAGGCTGGTTTGGTTTATCTGGTTGCGCGAGCTCGTCTCCAAAGAAAGAACGCTTCAGTTGCAAGCCTTTGTCTTGGTACTCGGACTCTCTCTCGTTCCAGGATTTCCAACCTTTTATATACGCAAACGTGGGAATCGAAAAAGCTAACGCGACAAAAAGAAACACCATCAAACTCGGGTCGAACGTATTTTTGGTCACTGAAAGAAACGCAGATACTGTCGCTGGATCAAACATACGGCCTACGCAAAGCGATAATCCAAATAAAGATCCCGAAACGGAGTTCGCGACAGATTTCGTGCACTTACGAATCCTTTCATTTTCTCCATATACGCCAATGAGCGTGACGACGGCAAAAAATGCCAAACTTGAAAGCCAAACGAGAAGAAGTTTTGACGTGTGAAAGGCACTCTCGGCTTCTGCGGCAGCGATGGCAAAAAAACCCCACGCAAAGGCACACAAAATAAAAGCTCCCCGTGAAACAAGATCAATGGGAGGTAGTGCTTTTTCCTTTTCCACGTGATACGTTTCGTAAATGCGTTGTTGTTTCTCTTCTTTTGTCTCTGTCTCTCTTATCGTACACATGCGCTCAAAATTTTCCTCCCAGGAGTCTGTTCCAGTGACACATCTGTAATACAAGTACAAACCTGCGACGATCGATATGAACGGAAATGCAATCGAGGTAAACTTCAATGCCAATATTGCCGTAGCGAATAACGTATGGCTCACCGCCGCAACCCACGGAACGATAATATCTGCGTTCGTAAACATTCTATCAAAAAACAAATCAAACGTAAACGTTCTTATTCCTGAGTCCATCAACACCACATTCATCGCACCGGCAGTATCAAAAACAGTAGCAGTAATCACACCGACCATAAAAAAGATGCTCGTGGCAACCAAACTTCTCTTCGAGAGCCGTGCGATGCCGCTTACGGCATGCCCGGACGTACACCCACCCGCGCACGCGGACCCGACACCAACACACCAACCTGCAATCCCTAATCTCACGCTATTTTGCACCGATTGAAACCCTCCGTCTGGAAGCAAATAACTCAAGTCGAAGACGTTCAAGAGGATTTGTGTTCCGAATAATAAACCGATCAAGAAAGCTGGTTTTTGAGGATGTCGGTGCAATCCAGACACGCCAATCGCCTCACCCGTGGTCAAATATTTCGTCACTAAACTCGTCGCAAGAAACACTCCCCCGACCACCGCTGCGCCGGGCTTATACTCGGACGGATAATGCGGGGGAAGCGATACCTTTTTCGTCGAGACGCCGACGACGCTTTTATTTTTTGTTCGAAGTTTTTCGATTCCTATGCCCGTCGCCACGTCCAGTTCGTTCGTTTTCTTCAGCTTGGACGAAGCAGGCGTCGGCGATCTCTTCTTCTTCGACGACGAGAGCCGCGACGCGCGCGGGACGATGGTCGTTCTTCTCGTGCTCGGTACGCGCATCATCATCATCATCGCGCGGCGTGTTTTGCGTCTTCTTCTTCTTCTTCCTCTTCTTCTCTCTGGTGGTCGTATTTTTTAAGATACAAACAAAGAAATTGGCGGTCGTGTATTTTTAAGAGATACAAAAAAATACGAGCACTCTTCAAAAGAAAAAAAAGAAGATATGCGCGCAAAACGCGTCCCATTCGCATTCGCGCTCCTCTCGTGTTCGGCCTTCTTCCTCTCCTCGTCCGACGCGAGACTGTACGGTTCGTACTCCAGAACGGGCGGCACGAGAAAACCATCCGGCATCCGCTTCTCGAGTAGACTCGCGTACAACGCGTACGGTCGAAAACTGCTCCAAGAAGAAAGAGGAACACTCCAAGAGATGCAAAACTTCGTCGAGCCCGTGGCGACTTGTCCGGAGAACAACACCATGTATAACGTATTAAAGACGACGCCAGAACTGTCGAGGTAAGACCTAAAGAATAAAGAACGTTTAAATAGACTCCATTTCATTTCGTTAATGGTACTTACCATCTTGTCGAGGTTTTTTAACGTTACTCTACAATATCCGAAAGTCACGGATGCGTTGCAAAAGTATTCGAGATATGATACGGTTTTTGCGCCGTCGGATGATGCCATCCAAGATCTCGTGGAGTGGTCTGGTTACGACGAGTTCGAAGAGTTCGTCTCGGTACTTTGGGGAGAAGATGAATACGAGGCGCGTTTGATCGCGCACCACGCCGTTCCCGAATCGAATCTGACGTTAGCACAGTTGAGAGAGCTAAAAGGCCCGTATCGATATTTGAGAGACGCGCTCGGCGAAGTGATGCCGTTGAAGATCGAGTCGTCCCCGGAAAATGTAACCATTCGAGCGCTCGGTTCGGAAGGCACCATCATCAAACCCGACTTAATCGCTTGCAACGGCATAATCCACGTCATCGACTCAGTTCTGTTACCGTTCGACGGCGACGGCGTCTTGGACGACGAGCAAAAAGATGAGTTACGAGACGCGATTCGAGCTTTATTCGAGTTGAACGGTCCCGGGACAATCGCGGACGACGTCATCAGGAAGAACGTGGCCGCCATTCTCTTAGGGTACGACCCGATCGAGAATCTGGACGTCGCGCTTGGTCTCGCCCCGGCGCCTTCGCCTTCCGTCGACGAAGAGGGGGAACAGGCGAGCAGATAAAAGAGAGAAGAGCAACGCGGTGCACTCGCAGCAGACGACTCCACTAAAGGCGCGAAAGAGAGTGTCGCGCAAAAATCCTCGCCTTTGCCTTCTGTCGAGAGGGAGAACGGGCGAACAGATACGAAAAAGAGACCCACACTACCTACATACTACCATCATGCAGATATTTCGCTTGATTCTCTACAATTTCTTTCTATCACCTTTAAACTGATTTTTATCTACGAAAGCATACAACGCGCAAGAGCAGAGCACCACAAAAAACCTCAAAAAAAAAACCTCATAAATTTGTTGTCGCATTTCCATATCCCTTACAGCGAAGAAGAGAGTTTTGCATGACGCCGAGCGGTTGGGTACTTCGTCGAGCGGAAGGCGTGGCTTCTTCCTCGTCGTCATCGTCGTCGAGGTGGTGGAGAAGCGGCGAACTCGTTCGAATGCGACGAGCGATGAGCAAGCGCGCGTTTTTACGCATCGATGCGGCGCTTTTGTCGTCGTCGCATTTGCATCGAGAAAATACCGCGAGCGGTTGGTGTCGCGCGGCGACGAAAGCGACGAGTTGTCGAGGTATTTTGCGCGCTTCGACGCGGCAACACCAACAGCGAAGAGTACTGACAGCCGCAGCGAATGGGGTGTCTCCGGGAAAAAAGCACGGCGATTTGCCGAAGAATTTCGAGCACACGGACGTGGAAGAACCTTTGTATAAGAGATGGGAACAATCCGGAGCGTTTAAACCGAAACAGAACGATAATAAAGAACCATTTACGATTCCAATGCCGCCACCAAATGTGACCGGTGCGTTGCACATGGGCCACGCGATGTTTGTGACGATTCAAGACGTGATGTCTCGATCGATGCGAATGCGAGGACATCCAACTTTGTGGTTACCCGGGACGGATCACGCGGGGATTGCTACTCAGTTAGTCGTGGAGAGGCAATTGGAAAGCGAAGGTCTGTCGAGAATTGGCGTTGGGAGGGAGGAGTTTGAGAAGAGAACGTGGAAGTGGAAGAATGAATACGGGAATAGGATTCAAAATCAGATTAAACGTTTAGGCGCGAGTTGCGATTGGAGTCGAGAACGGTTCACCTTGGATGATAACTTAAGCGAAGGTGTTTTGGAGGCGTTCAGTCGATTGCATGAGCAAGGCTTGATTTACAGAGGGTCATATATGGTGAACTGGGCGCCAAAGTTGCAAACGGCGGTCTCGGATTTAGAGGTTGAGTATAGCGACGAGCCTGGTTTTTTGTTTCATTTCAAGTACCCGTTGGAAGGGTATGAGGAGGATAACACGAAATTTTTACCGGTGGCCACGACAAGACCGGAAACGATCGTCGGGGATACCGCCGTGGCAGTGCATCCTGAAGACCCACGATATAAAGATTTTGTCGGCAAATTCTGCGTCGTCCCCGGAACGAACGGGAGGAAAATTCCGGTCATAGCGGACGACTACGTCGACATGGAGTTTGGTACTGGCGCATTGAAAATCACCCCGGCGCACGATCCGAACGATTACAATATGGGTAAAAAACGTGATTTGGAATTTATCAATATCATGAACAAAGACGGGACGATGAACGCGAACGCGCACGCGTACGATGGCTTAGATCGGGCCGAATGTCGCTCGAAAATTTGGGAAGATTTAGAAAAAGACGGCTTGGCGATTAAGAAGGAAGATTACGAAACGAGAGTGCCACGATCCCAAAGAGGTGGCGAGGTCATAGAACCTATGGTTTCGGAGCAGTGGTTTTGTAAAATGGAAACGATGTCCACGCCAGCATTGAATGCGCTGAAAACGGGCGAATTAACAATTGTCCCAAAACGGTTCGAGAAAGTATACGAAACCTGGTTGAGCGATTGCAAAGACTGGTGCATCTCGAGACAATTATGGTGGGGACATCGCATCCCGGTGTGGTACGTTCACGATAGCATAGAAGATTTACAAAATGCAAAGAAAGGCGAAGGTAAAGGCGCGTCCAAGAAGTACGTCGTGGCGAAGAACGACAAAGACGCCCGAGCTCAAGCCGAGGCAAAATATGGTGAGGAAATTATTTTGTACCGAGATGAGGACGTGTTGGATACGTGGTTTTCGAGCGGTTTGTGGCCATTTTCAACAATGGGCTGGCCGGATGAAAACACTCCGGATTTCAGAAAACATTTCCCCGGGTCTGTGTTGGAAACCGGGCACGACATTTTGTTCTTTTGGGTGGCGAGAATGATTATGATGTCTTACGGCATGACTGGTAAGTTGCCGTTTCACACAGTATATTTACACGGTTTAGTTCGAGACGAGCAAGGGAGAAAAATGTCGAAATCTTTAGGGAACGTTGTCGACCCGTTGGGTGTTATAGGTGACGTCGGGTGCGACGCGTTAAGATTCACTTTGGCAACTGGAACCAGTCCCGGTCAAGACTTGAACTTGAGTTTGGAACGATTAAAGAGCAATAGAAATTTCACGAACAAAGTATGGAACGCGGGCAAATTTGTCTTGTTCGCCATGGAGGATTTGAGCGACGATGAGCGCGCGGAGATCCAAAAGATGTCAGAAACGATTGCCTCTTCTAATGGCGCGTCTCTATCGCTTTCTGAGCGATGGATAATCTCCAAGTTGCACCAAACCATTGACCAGGTGACGAAATCTTTGGACAAGTACGATTTCGGCATTGCCGGTCGCAATGCTTACGGGTTCTTCTATGATGATTTCGCGGATTGGTTCATCGAGTCTATTAAGACCAAATTCAACGATAAAAGTGATCCGGAAGGAAAGAAACGCGCATTGGCCGTAACTTTGTACGCCTGTGATGGCATTTTGCGACTATTACACCCGTTCGTGCCGTACGTTACCGAGGAAATTTGGCAGGCGTTGCCGCATTCGGGCGATTTGTTGATCTCGCAATCGTGGCCGGAAACCGATCAGAAGAAAGACGAAGCCGCGGAACAATCTTACGAAATGTTAAGAAGCGTCGTCACGAAAATCCGAAATGCTCGAGCGGAATATAACGTCGAACCGGCGAAAAAAATAGAAAATTGCACGATTGTCATTAAAGATTCCTCGGCATTGCTTTCCGATTTGCAAAGCGAAGTGGCCGTCTTATGTTCGTTGGCGCGGTTAGACCCGGCGACGACCTCGATCGCGTCCTCGGCTCCTGCTGATTGTGAACAAAATCCGTCCGATTACGTCAACGCCATCGTCGCCGACGGCGTGGAAGTGTTCTTATCCTTAGCCGGTTTAGCCGATCCGGCGAAAGAGTCCAAACGTTTGAAGAAACAAGCCGAAAAGTTGGAAAAAGATCTGAAGGGGTTGAACGGACGATTGAGTTCGGAGGCTTTCTTAAGCAAAGCTCGACCGGACGTGGTGGAAAAAGCCCGAGCCGAGGCGAAGGAGTTGACCGAGCAGTTAGCCGCGGTCCAGGCGCGATACACAGTTATGATGGATTTATTAGCAACCGCATCTAAATAAACAAAAATAAAATACACGTACAAAGAGTTCAAATTACACAAATACAAAAGCTAGCCTTCATTCAACTGACTCTGTCTCGGACTCCCAACGCTACCAGACCGAATTTCCTGCGCTTCTAACAATAACAACGACGAGAAACTTCTCGATCGATTTCGTGTACCCGCCAACCCGACGTTCCCGGCGTCCTCGTCCATCTCGTTCGTGTGAACCACAATCACCGGCGAACTTGGTTGGATACCATTATTACCACTGCCATTCGCCGTTGGTGATGCACTCGCCATCATTCCAACCTCTAAATTTTCGAAAGATTTCGAAATAGGATTCGCATTTGCACCCTCAGCGTACACGTGCACTTGCGGTATCGTTCGAGCACCATCGTTCACGCCCCCGAACTTTTCAGTGTAGTTAAAACTCCCGTGTTGCCTCCCGATGCTCTTGCTGTTTTCATCGTCGTCGAAATATTCTCGTCCGTGTCTTCCTCTCGACGACTCTCCGTAATTGTTCGTTCTTTTGTGAATTGGAATGCCTCCTAAAGCGTTGTCGTCTTCTCTCCTGCGGGGTTCGTCCGTGTTCTCAAACCCATTCGACGGGTGGTTTTGAATGTGGTCAAAATCCTTCGCAGATGTTGGAGATTGTAAAGACGCCGTTAACGCGGAAGACACCGCGCCTTTCTTCCTTGCCTCATCGCGTTCGAGTGTTTGCGACCGCATGATGCCTTTTCTTGCACGTTCGTGCTACGCGTGGTACAACCAAAGCAAACTTTCACTGGCGAATTATTTATCCATAAAACAGACGTCGTAAAACCTACAAAAAGGAAATGAAGTCGACGATATAAAAAAAAGGACGTTTTTTGCGCGCTCGACGAACGTTGTTGAGTGCGAGTGGATGCGTACGCGTAAATATGTACAAATACGAGTTCTACCGAACGATAATTTCTTCCTGGTTGCTAATATATTAGGCTACTCTGCGAAACCCACCCTCTTTTTGCGCTTATTTTTCACTCGCTCGAACACGGACGCCAAGGCGTCTTTTTTACCTCGTTTCGCCAACGAGGCGAGGAGCGTGATCGCGTCGACCCATACATCTCGCTCAGATTCGGTTTCACAGGCGAAACGGTAGTGATGAGCAGCGCGTGCTACCGCGAAAGAAGAATCGTTATCTTTTTCTTCTTTCTCTCGGACAGAGAGGATGAAAGCAAAACAGTTTGGCGGACGAGAAATGTCAGAAACTGGTTGGCAAGACTCGATGGAGAGGATGGGGAGGTTGACGTTGAAATGATTCTTGGAAGTACTCTCAGCAGCAACACCCCACGCGTCGTTTCGAGAAGGCACATAATCACCGGATTCGCTCTTGATGCGAAAGGTTTGCGCGGCGTCGACGGTTTTAAAAGCAGAGGCACATATGGCAAAGCGACGCCGAGCCCAGTCGAAATCGGTTATGGCTGTTCTTTTGTTCTCATCCTCTCCATGCTGTTTTCCTATGCCACCGGCGAACCAAATGTTGCCAGCAAAAAGAGAATCGTAGCCACATTGCGTGTCAGGCAAAGCGCTTTCGACTAACTGTGCGCTTTCCGAGTAGACCTCTTTGGCATTTTTCGTCTCCGAAGATGAAGGCAACGAAGAAGTCACCATAGCTAACGCTGAAAAGACATACACCGCGGCGTGGTCGCTCCTACCTCTGGCAAACTCCACCGTTCCTAAGTTATAAGCCGCTCGATGGAAATCGGGCGAAATACGAATCGCTCTTCGGAATTTCAGAATCGCTTCGCTCAAGCATTTTGATTTGCTCTCGGCGACGCTACAATTACTACTACTACGAAAATGATGACCGTCTCTACCGCTCGATTCTGTTTCTGCTTCTGTTTTTCCATTCACCACCACCGCTGCCATAGCCATCGCCGTGCTAGCCGTCGTTGTCGTCCCACTTCTTTCACTTCCTTCGCGGCTTCTCCCCCCTCCAAACTCCTCCTCCGTCATCAACATCGCTCTTTGCCTCAACGCCAACCCGTGGTTATTCAACGCTCTCGATATGCTCATCGGCGTTACTATCTCAACCAATTCTTCTCCTTCATCTTTTACTCGTCCTAGAAACGTCCGCTTCATCCCAACATCAACCGCTTTCTCGTACTTCTCGCACGCCTCTCGCCATAACAATTCCGCTTCTTCCGGCCTTTTTGGTTCCAGTAATCGAGCGCGGTCGCCAATAGCAATCGCCCAGTTGTAGTATATGGTATCTGTGAACAAATAAAGAAATTTCGATATCGTCATAACCATGAAAACCACGCGTGCAAATAGATTACATCCGAGACCGATGGAAAAGAAAAACGATGGAACACGTCCCCGCGCGAGACAAAGCGAAAAATTTTCTAACGAACACCCAAAAGGCACTCAAACGCACATGCTTCTTTCATCTTCGCCGCTACCTCGTACGCTTTGCACGCTTTCAGGTGCAATCCTTCCACGACGTTTCCATTTTCCTCCTCTTCCTTTTCGGAACTCATCGTCATCGACAGTCGTTCCGCTTGTTCTTGCAACGTCAGCGCGGTTTGCGAGAGAATCTCGACCATGTTTTCCTCTCCATCGTCGTCCCGTTCGTTCTCTCTCAAGCGATGAAAGAGCCCGTCCAGTTTCGTTTGCAGTTTTCTCTGATGGTTGTCTTTGGGTAACGGAGACGTCGCGTGGACGTGCTGGGACAAATACTGGACGAATTTTTTCCTGTCCGGCGGCGCTGGGGTCTCCTCGGGCATGGTCCTGTCGCTTCGAGAGAGCGCTTTTTGAATGGAGAATAGAGATACGAAATGGAAAAAATCAATATTCGTCATTGTAAAAAAGCGCACAAAACCCGATCAAAAACATGCACTTCGCGAGCCGGAAAATGGCGGCAAGAGCGATCGTTATCGTCGCGATGAGCGCGATGACACTTTTAGGCGCGATGCGTGCGTTTTACACCGACACGAGCACGACTACCGATGATACTCATCTGACGGCAAAAACAACGCTGGAACGAGAATTTGGATTAGCAACAGAATTTACTACTCCCGAAGCGCCGGATAAAAAAACGACGCAGACGAAAGCGCACGAGCGCTATTACGATCCAGACGCGGCGAGAGAATACGTGCCAAGTACCGCACCGAAGCCAGACGAGTATTTCATTTACTGCAATCGTTCTTCAGAAACTCTTTTTGATGCACAAAATTCTGGATTCAAAGATACATCTTCGACCGTGTATCAATACAACGCGCGGAAAGATGTGAAACATATCGTCGAGGCCATCCACGAAGCTTCTTTAAACAGAAACCCCTTCAAGTCGGCATATTTTTGTAACATATTACCGGAAGATTTATACAACGACATTCAAACGTATTTCCCCCCTGCGTATGCGTTGATGAAGGATCAACGCGCCAACGCCGGGCAGGTGGGTCGTAAAGATGCGGATAAAAGATACAAGTGTTCTGCGTTTGATATTTTGAAACTGAAAGACGAGAAAAAGTGGGGGAAGGTGTTGAAAGCGAAAAAGGTTTGGGAACGAGCTACCAAAGCATTGTATTCTCCGAGCGTGAAACTCGCTTTGTTTATGAAGTTTAAGATTAGTAAGAAACCGGTGTCGAGAGATTTTAGAGTGCAGTCGGATGCCGGAGGATTTAGCATCGGGACACATCCGGACAATAGGAAGAAAATTTTGACGTTTCAGTTGTATTTACCTCAAGATTCAAACGAGGAGAGTTCAGTATATACGTATGGGACGTGTTTACACACTCCCGAGCAACACAAAATGCGAGACAAAATCGATGGATCGGCGCCGTGCGAAAAGAAGATGACGTTTGTCGCGAATAGTGCGTATGCGTTTCCGGTGACGCGATCGTCGTTTCACTCGGTGGAAAAAGTTGTAGGGAAATCGAAAGGTGCGAGGAAAACCATCATGCTAAATTGGTACACGCATGTCATGGAAGGCGCGCAATCCATGGGTGGTGGTCTTCTCTCGTTAATCGCCGGTTAATAAATAGATAGTCGTGTTTTGTGCGATTCCCAGATATTTACTGTAGTTGAAATTGTCACCGCGCATTGATACATCGAAAGGTGTGTGTATATTTATACTCGTACGGCTTAAAACACATAGCGATAACGTTATTCGTTCGTTCTCTAAAACCACCCGCTCCCTCTTGGCTTCGGCAACTCGTAAATATATTCCCCGGCTCCTATTTTGAACAACTGCCTCGGCGTCGGCGGATCGATGCCCATGATATCCATCGTATGTTTAATCCCGTCTTTCACGATGTACATGCTCGTCGGCGCGATAAACTCTAAGTGTGGATGCCACACTTTCGAATTCGCGACTCGAGTCGAGTGAATTTGAATTCCCGTAATCACGGCGTAATCTGCTTTCTCAGGGTCTACAGTTTTTTCAATCAAATCCGCAATATCGCCCTGGATAACTTTATTCGCCAATTTCGTCACATCGACGAGACCCAAACCTTTATCCGGGATCTTCTCCTTATCTATAGCTTTCAACATTCTATTCGTTAAAATAGAAAACTCTGGATCCAACGGGTCGTGCCAACACGTCTCATCGCTTTCTCTTTTCAACTTCCCATCTTTATACTGCTTGAACATCGGTTGCATTTTGATCAAAGCCCCGCACGCGCACGACTGCTGCGCCCGACCACTTCGTATCACCGATCCAATCTTTCCTTCTGCATCAATCGCAATATGCGGCAACGCGAACAAGACGTACCGTTCTCTCCCAGTGGCGAAGTCAATAGGTGCGTGCGAAAACCCAGCCCCTAGCCCGGTCGTCCCGGCGGAAATCACTCCGCCCAAACCGTCGATATCCATCGAGTATCCGAAAATGTCGTGAATAGCGTTCTTCAGCGGAAACGTGATTTCATCTCGGCACAGCGACGTCAACGCGATGCTATTGTCCGCGGTAAACCCAAATCGTCGAAGCATGACTTCCGTACGAAACAGGAAATCATCCATGCCAATCGCGTTAGGAAAGTGCTTCGTGACGACTTCGATGCGCTCGTTTATGTACGCTTTCCTGTTGTGTTGCAACTCCGGGTCAATGTCAAACCCACCGTACTCGTAAAAACGGGGGCCATGCGGCGTGATTGGATCTTTAATGTCCGTGCTTAAAGTGTGTGGATACGTGCTGTTATCCGCGCGCGTGACGAGAGTAATCGTGCCTCTTTGGTTCTTTCGTCTCCTCAGATGGTCCACATCGGCACCACGTGGCCGAGGATTTCGATTCCCACGTCTCCTCGTC
>CENF01022146.1_pt1 | contig 13043 bp, 17 predicted proteins | sample 361291 | NCBI WGS metagenome assembly CENF01 (sample SAMEA2619399, study PRJEB7988) | marine metagenome | isolation source: saline water (ENVO:00002010), including | reverse complement strand
AATGCCCCAGACCCAGTTGTTTTACTTGCAGCAGCAATGTCATTTGACGAGAATATCGATGAGTTAACTATTGCAGCTGCATTACATGAGAAATTGTACAATAAACCTCTCAAACTTACCACAATGCCTAATGGCGTACAAGTTCCAGCTGATTCAGAATATGTTTTTTGGGGTAATATTACTCTTGAAAATGACGATGAAGGACCATATGTAGATATAACTGGAACTCTCGATGATGTTAGACAAGAACCAGTGATTGAATTTGATGGTCTTGTTCATAGAAATGAACCTATATTCCACGCTCTTATTCCTGGTGAGGCAGAACACAAAACTTTGATGGGTCTTCCAAGATCTCCAACTATCAAAGATGCAGTTTCAAAAGTTTGTGAATGCTTAGATGTCCACATGACTGAAGGTGGCTGTGGTTGGCTTGCTGCAGTGGTTAAAATCCGTAAAAATAATCCGGATGATGCATTAAAAGCGATTGAAGCAGCCTTAGCTGGACATCGTAGTATGAAGATGGTAACTGTTGTTGATGAAGATATCGACATTGCTGACCCTGTTCGAGTTGAATGGGCGATGGTTACTAGATGGCAGCCAGATAGGGATACAGTGATCTTGTCCAATCAAAAGGGTAGTTCTCTTGACCCATCACGTTATTCAGACGGTACGACTTCGAAAGTTGGATTTGATGCAACAATTGCTTTTGATGCTGATAAATCTGGGTTTATGTCTGTTCAATGAGGTGTTTAATTGGAAGGTGACAGTAGAAATCTGTTGCAGCATCCAAGGCGAAACCTAGGTAATCGATATAGGTCACAGGCTAGAAAATTTACCAAACTAGCCACAACAGATGATACAAGATTTGCCGATAACATTTCATGGGCTGAACAAAGTGCACGTCAAGCTATTTTGTATGACTTTACGGAAGAAGAAAATTGGCGTTGCTTGGCTGAAATCAAAGTGATTCTTGGAGATGCTGAAGGGCTCAGTTCAGTATTGGAAGATGTTTTTTCAATTTTGGGCAGAGATCCTGAACAGGTTGAACAATTAACTGGAATAGATTTCCTAAAATTAGGTCTTGAGTTATTGGAGGCTGCCTTTGCTAGAGATCCTCTTAATCCAGATGTTTGGTGGGATAGAATAAATTCTCAACAAATGGGATCTGATAGCCTGGAATCATTTGTGGAAAGGTGTGGAAGGTTAGATTTTAGAGATCAGCGAGCAAATATCATATTTGGACGTAGAATTGAGCGAATACGAGATTCTGGCCAAATTGATTTATTCATTGTTTTAGCAAGAAATTTATTGGCGCACAGGCCACAAAATCACGAACTTTGGATGGAACTTGGTAGGCTTTATGAACGTAGAAGTCAGGCAGAGGAGGCCTGGATTTGTTATGACCATGTCCAAAATTTACGACCTCACCAAACACCTAGAGATGACTTCATGCATCGTTTGCATTCACGTATGGATGGTAGTGAAGAGCAACGGTGGACCAAACCACCTGTATCAAAACGTCAGGAATTTTTAGATCAAATGGTCATTTTAGCTGGTAGAGTTTCAAAACCTGATCCAGCATATGTTGAGGATGAAACAACTGTGGAAGTGGTAAATAAAGATGAACAAAAATTAGTTCAACTAATTCAACAAAGCAATTTTTCTGAAGCATTTTTTGTTGCAAGAAGGTTAGTTGCATCAGGCGAGGAATGGGCTTTACAATACTTAGATCAAGCCAAACAAGGTTTGGATTAGCATGCTTCCAGAATTTGTCTTAGCCTGGATCACTTCTTCAGCAGAGAATAATCCATCTTTAGCAAATGGTGGTCACGTAGTTTTTGTCAAGCACCCAAGTAGGGGTTGGGAAATTCCGGGCGGCCACTTGGAGCCGGGAGAATCACCTGAGCAAGCTCTTCTTAGAGAGGTTTTAGAAGAAACAGGTCTTGATGTATCAATCATAGGATGGAATAAAGAATATTATCAAAAAGGTTGGGTAGCAAGCGTGGTAACAATAGAAAAGCCACATGATGAATCATGGCAGGTAAATGATTCAAAGGTTGAAGAAATTAGGTGGTGGGGCTGTGTGCCTCCAGTTATTACCTGGACAGAACAAGAATTCATCGATTTAGATAATTGGTATTCTAATCAATGAGAGTTAGTACTGACAACCTTTCGCCCCACATTTTACTGTGCATTGGATCGTCGTCACAAACCTGAATCATTGCCGCTAATGTGGCGTCTTCAACTGCATCAGGTTCTCTAAAAAGTTCAGTAAATAGTTCTAATTTTCCTATATTCTTAGCGATACTTACCATGGCTCGTAAATCAGGCCGATGCTCTCCAGAGTTTGATTTTGGCAGATTGTTATAACACCAATCAAATACTCCATCGATATCTTTTGAGTGTACTGCTAATGCTGGCTGTTCATCTTCAACAGTTCTCGGTTTTGCATTTTCAACTTGTGACATGAAACGTTCAGCAGAATCATCAATGCAGTCTAATGAAAGTTCAATAAATAAGGTACCAGCTTCAATTGCCATATTTGTTTGGAATGCTCGAATTGCATGCCCGTGCGCATTCCATGCATGTCTTGCAGCATCAAACACATGTCCAAGAGACGCTCTGATTCTTGATGCACCTAGTCTAGATATGGCGATGGTTTCCTGTGCATGTTCACCAACTCTAGATATCTCAGCATAAACATGTAGTGCCATTAATGGTGCTCCGGTTGATAGTAGCAATGCGGCTTTATTTAGCAATGATAAATCATGATCTCTACTTGCTTTAGCAACAGATTTCAGTCGTAATTCTGCCCATTCAAGGTCATCTTTAGCACCTTCAATATCGCCATTTTCAAATCGTGTTAATCCCCTTTCCATCCGAAGTCTGCCTTCTAATTTTAAATCACGAGTTTCAGGGTTTTTGGCAATAGCAATTGCATCATTAATTGCTTGTTCAAGCATACCATCACCAAGCATTCTCCTCCTGACTAGGCCAATTGTAGCTTGTTCTGCAGGACTTAATTGTTTATTTACAATCTCAAATAATTCTGCAGCATCTAAGAATAATGCTGCTTCGGCGATCATCAACCATGATTCTAATTTCATTTCATCTTTCCATTCTTCTAAAATTGAAAAATCAACAGGTCCATGTTCTCGCCACTTAGAAATAAATTTACCTGGTGTGTTAGGTACGTCAATTTGTGTCATATTTATTCACCATTTCTCTTTAATTTAGCAACATGGGCAATGAAGGAACTTTCAGCAGTTATTCTATCCGAAGAGCCAGTCCAGCCAGCAGCACCATCATGGCCGCCACCTTCTCCACCAAGTTGCTCGGCAATTGATTGCATAATTTTTCCTAAACTTAACCCATCTGATGTAGCATGTTTTGTGGCTCTAGCAGTAAGTCTTGTCTCACCGTCCTTATTCCTGCTAACCAAACTGATGTCGGGGCCTAAACCTAGTAAGAGAGTTGCTAATCTTCCCTCTAAGGTCCCACAATATGAGTGGATAATACTCCAATCACCTGAATTAGTGGAATTTGCTCTTTGCATACCTCTAAGCAAGCTTCCCCGTTCACTGGAATTAATCTTTGAAGTTTCCAACCACTCAACAAATTTTGCATAGTCTATATTAGAGCCATTTAGGATTAAAGCAGCTGTGTTAAATGATTCCTTACTGGAGTGTTTAAATCTACCACTATCGGTAATTAGCCCTGCCAACAATAGTTTTCTAACTGGTTCAGTAAGGCTGTTCGGAGAATGATTAGCCAAATATTTTGCAACAATTTCAGTTGTTGCTGAAACTGGTAATTTTACAGATAAATCGGTATTTGATAAATCCCAGTCATCTGTACTGTGATGATCCAATACACATTTTGGAATATCATTAGGCAAATCAATACCGACTTGATTTGGGGCTGCTGCATCCACAATTATGATACCACCCAATGTTTTTGGTAAATCTGTCAACCCATTGGATAGTTTACGAAACGGTGCTGAAAGTTCTTGGCAAACCTTCTTCGAAACTCTACCAAGATGAAGCCCACAAGCCATCATGTTAGGGTTTGATGCGGCCAATGCTATTGCAGAACCAACAGTGTCCATGTCTCCGTTCATACCAGTTAAAACAGGTACAGCTCCGCGTTTACATGCTTCAGTTATCCAGTCATCTAACACGGCCAGTTGCCTGGTTACCTCGATATCTTCATGACTCAATTAGATCCCTCTAGAGCCTTTTTTAGTTCTTCATAAGAATTAACTAAATCAACTTCACGGGTTTGTAATCTCTCTAGGTGCTCAGTCAGTGTACTGACATCTTTATTGAGGACTTCGATTAGTGACTTTCTATCAGCAACCTCAATTAAGATTCCACCAAGTTGCTGATGTAAAGAAAGTTCAGCAGGTTGGTTAGTAACCGCATCTGAAGTAGCTTTTAGTTCCATAATTTGTGCATTTAGACTTGCCATCTGTTGTCGAACTGATTGAATTTCAGAGACCACTACTTGGAACTGTTCCATTTCACTCATATGCTCACCATTTAGGCTCAAACGTTACTGGTTGATGAATCCTCGCCAAGGTCTAATCCATCTAATACAGTCATCAATGAATCTACTGCAATTAATCCACGTATTCTTGTATTCCACATGGCGCGCAAATCTTTGGCTTTGTGTTCTATAATTTCAATAGAGAATGAATTTTCATTATCAATTATCTCACAATCAGTAATCAACGCTGCTTTAAGAGAGGAAGTATTTTCACTAGAAGTAGATTCGACTTCTAGGGTTATTTTCCATTTGGTGGACATATGGGTCCTCCCAATTGCTCACTCTTCTTCTGATTCAACAAGACTTCTTTCGTAGTCCATTGCTGCTTGTTGAGCGATAAATGCCATGTCGGCAGTGGTAGCTCCTTCAACAGATCTTCTTAGAATTCTACTGTTAGCATCAGATGCTCTAGTAAATGGCTCCCAAGCGCCGCCAGCAAATGTGTAATCGCATTTGCTGCAATGCCAAATGCCCACAGACTTTCTTGAAACCTTTTGGTATTGACAAACTGGGCAGGTATATTTCCTGCTTTTCTTTGCCATGGCAGAACCTGCGTTTCGCCTTACCGATACACCATATCTTGCGCCAAATTTGGCGGTTGCTCCTGCTTTTTGGGTTCTCTTAGCCAATCAGTTCGCCTCCTTTTCTGCTACGACTTTTCTTAGTTCCGCACACTTGGTCTGCGCTACTTCGAATATCTCTGCGAATTCTGCGGGCGTGAATACTCCTCTTAATCCCTTTTGTAGTGAATGAAGGTGTCCTTCATCGCCAATTGTGATGTGAATTCGCTCATCTCCGCCCAATTCTTCCTCTTCACAAGGGTCGTAAACATAGCGTCCACCGACTCTGGTAAATGATGCCATAATCGGGGTTCCGTTAACCGCAAGTGTGTAATCTTCACCAACATCAAATCTCTCTGCTGGGACTACTGCAGTTCTAAGTGCTGCTATTGCAGCAAGTCCACAAGCATCGAAAATATTACCACCATCAGATAGAACGTGAATATCTATCATTACTCCCCAAACTTTCTCGCCAGGAATTATACATAGGCTGTTCATATCAATACATCCGGATTCTCTAATTCCTCTATCAACTACTCTACCAAGTTCTATAGATTGAGGTGAAGGTGGCCCTGGTTCGTATTTTCTGTGAGCTACTGGTCTAAGTTCAGCACCACACATAAGCGAGCCTTCAGCCGGTCGGTCCGGCCATGGAGTTCTAATTTCAAATTTGACGCCAGCATAAACAACAGTCTTACCCATGGTGACCTTTGCAGAACCCTCAGCATTATACAAACAGTCGGTTTCCAAGGTGAAATCTCTTCCTTCAAATCTATCTCTGCCATCAATTCTAGCATCTTGTTCTGCTAGTCTTGCAACTTCTTGTCGCAGTAAGTTTGGTACTAGTTGAACCATCAGTTCTCACTCTCCTCATAACGTGCTTTTAGAGCATTCACCATAACCTCGTGAATTTCTCCGGCGGCTTTGAAATTATATTCCATTGCTAGATCATACTCTTCAGGTGATAAATCTCCATCCATTTGTAAGAATGCAATCTCACCAGTGTTTGGCAGAATTCCCACAGGGAGGTCTGCTTGTCCGTAATTGTCTTCCGCTTTGTCTAAATCCAATACCACAGTGTCTTCTATTTTACCAGATGCAACTCCGACAATCATGTCGCGCATTGGTATTCCTGCATCAGCAAGTGCAACAGATGCAGCGGTAATTCCAGCACATCTAGTTCCTGCTTCAGCGGCTAATATCTCAATTTCTACTCGGATTTTAGCTCGAGGATAGCGTTCTACTAAAACCACGGATTCAAGTGATTCAGCAGTAACTTTGGAAATTTCTCTGGACCTTCGATTAAATCCAGGTCTAATTCTATCACTGGTTGAAAATGGTGCCATATTGTATCTAACATCAATTACTGCTCGATCTTGCCGTTGAATTTTTCTTGGGTGTGCTTCCATTGGGCCATAAACTGCTGCAACTGCAACGTTTAGTCCATGAGTTACCATTGCAGAACCATCTGCTGCTGGTAAAATTCCCGCTTGAATTGAAACAGGTCGCATCTCGTCGACCTTTCTTCCATCTAATCTTAGTCCATCTTCTCGTAATAATTGTACATCTCCGTATCCGCCCATTAAGCATCACCTTTTTTATTGAATTTTTTCTCGTGTTTTTTCATTGCAGAATCAAATGAAGATTTATGTCCATGTTGCTTTGCAATATCTAGTGCTTCTCTTACCCAGTCGATACCATTGTCATCTCCATCGACCCAAACTCTTCCATTTTCACCAACAATGATTCTGCAATCACTTGTTTCTTTCATACGGTCTAAGTTTGCATTTGCTTCACCACGAATTCGATCTAAGTGGTTTACTGGTACATCTATTACTGCACCTTGTGATAATCTTCTAAGTCCAACGCCTTTCATTGTCAATACTACATTATGGCATTCATCGACTTCTTGAACTCTAGCAAGAGAGCTGTCTCCAACATCCATGTGTTGTCTTGCTTGGCCATATTCGACTTTCCATGGCGCCAGTGACATAGGTAGTAATCCTTGAAATGAACCATTTATGTCCATGAACCATAGATTGTTTCGAACCTCAGCAACATTGCCGATTACTAAATCTCCTGAACGGGGTATGTATGGGCTATTGATTGGGTCTACGGATATTGTTCCGTTATTTTCTCGTACCCAACCGAGTTTAGTTGCTATAATTTCGTCGTTGTGGACGATTGCGCCACTTCCGACACGCATCCCGGTCAATGACCCAATGGCCATTCCCGGGGTCACTAGGCGCTGCTCGGCGCCGCTAAGACCTTGGGACATTTCTTTCTCTCCGAACCGGCGACTGGCCAACCCATGATAAACTCAACCCTTAGCCAATGGTTATTACTATCACATTTCTTTAACTTCAGTTTGTGAAGAAACTTTCATTATTTGGCCAATAATTTCACCTTTCATTCCAGCAGGTATTTCGATTACACAGGCCCATGTTCCATCTTCCAGCCAACCATCTTTGATGTGATAACTACGCAGAACCCTCATTGCACCACCATAGCTTGAACCGGGTACTTTGAAAGCAAGTCTAGTGGTCTCGAAAGATAATGGAATTAGAACCTTTAACTTATCAATAGCATCTTTAATTTGTACTTCCAACTTTTTGAACGGGTCTACAGAGTAGCGAGATTCTTCTAAAGCGAGTTCAATTCTAGTGACAGGATGTGGACTTTTGGTTTTTGGATCTACAGCTTGGCTATGTATGTGGTGAACGATTTTCTGCCGCATTTTTTCAACAATTGCTTTGCGTTGATTAGTCGTTAATTGGATACTACCCTTATCTAGAATTATCTTAGCAATTTCTAAAATATCTTGGGTGCCAAAGGTATTTTCTATTGCTTCCTCTGTGGGACGCTCTCCACCTCTTGCATCATGAAATACTTCATCCATTGCAAGAAAGTCATCGATGTTTATGGAGTCAGGATTATTTTTGAAATCATCAACCATTTCAGGGTCGACTAGTAACTCATAGCGTTTGCCACCCTTTTCCATCCTTGCTAGCACTGAGTTATCTAGGCTGACCATATATCTCCCTCATGTGAGCCATGTTGAAGGTGTCACTTCATCTTGACGGTTATTCTTCAAGTGGCTTTAGACGGTCAATTTGCTTATTGACATCATCTCTATCAAGGAATCTGTAGCCTGATGAATCAATTACTGCGACTTCAACTGCATCACGATTTAGTTCTGCATCATTCGCATTCCTCAATGCCTCCAGACCCAATTTCATAGCAGCATTTAGGGTTAGGTTATTTTTCCAGTTCTTTTCAAAGTATTCGATTACTGTATTTCTTCCACTACCAATTGCGCCAGCATGATATGATTGATATGCACCACTTGGGTCTGTTTCAAACAGGTGAATACCATTATCATCTACGCCACCGATTAACAATGCGGTTCCAAATGGTCTTGAACCACCATATTGAGTAAATGATTGCTTAAAATCACAGATTTTCTTTACTAGGACGTCAACAGGAACTGTAGCGCCATAAGTGATTCTGTTGATTTGAGCTTCAACTCTTGAGCGAGCTACAAGTTGTCTTGCATCTGCCATCAAGCCAGATGTTGCAACGCCAACATGATTATCGATTTTGAACATTTTTTCAATAGATTCAGGTATAATTAATCTGCTGATAATCCTTTTGTCACAAACTAGAACTACACCATCTTTGAATTTGAGTCCTGCCGTAGTAGTGCCACGTTTTACTGATTCTCTTGCGTATTCAACTTGGAATAATCTTCCGTCAGGGCTGAATGTTGTGATTCCATGATCATATCCTCTTCCACTTGGTTGCATCTTCTCACCTATCTATTCCTCGGGTCGACACTTTATGAGCATGAGGGTTACTTAGCCCAGTGTCTAGTCGAAGTATTGGTCCATTTTCTGCAACCCATATAACTTCTACGAATAGATAATCAATTTCATCAGTAGTTAGTTTCTGGAATGTAATATGCGAGTAGCGATTCTTTCATCAGGTGGTAAGGATTCTTCCGCAGCATGGTGGTGGGCTATGTGTCGGGGATGGGAGGTTACTCACCTAGTGACAATGATTGTTGAGGGCAATGATTCGATGATGTTTCAAATCCCTGGGACAGAAATAGTTGGCCATCAGGCAAAATTATCAGCCTCGACTTGGCTTCCGATCAAAACTCAAGGAATTGAAGATTTGGAAGTCGATGAGTTGGAACAATCCCTAAGCAATTTGTCAATTGATGGCTTAGTTTGTGGTGCTCTACGTTCAGATTATCAAAAAAGTCGAATAGAGCGGATGTGCCATAGGTTAGGAATTATCAGTTACACTCCTCTTTGGCATCAATCATCATTGGGCCATATTACAGGCTTGGTGGAACATGGTTTTGGAGTAGTTATTACAAGTGTAGCATGTGATGGGCTTGATGAGTCATGGTTGGGTGAAACCTTAACAAAACAATCTTTGGCCAAACTAATTGAATTGTCAGAAAAGTTCCGGTTCAATGTTGATGGTGAAGGTGGAGAATATGAAACTCTAGTTGTGTATGGTCCTCACCTTTCAGGTTCAATAAAAATTGAGGGAGAAAAGCAATGGCTAGGACGTAGAGGCCATTATAAAATCAACAAAATTTCAAATTCATTTGATGGCTTCTCTAGCTAATTGAACACATTCGTCAACAATTTCTCCAGACACGCCTATGTGATTCATAGGGTCGAACATTTCCTCTAATTCCTCAGCAGAAAATGCTGCTGCTATTGCAGGTGTTCTGCTACAAATATCAATGAGTTCGATCTTTTTATCTACTGCTTCAAATGACGCCTCCCTTAGTATTTCATGGGCTTCATCCCTTGGAATGCCGTGTTCAACAAGTTCAATCATTACTTTTTCTGCCATAACAAGTCCACGTTGAGATTTGATATTCTCCATACATCTATCAGCATCAACCCACATATTCTTTAACACGTCAGTAGTTTTTGCCATGACATCATCACATAATGCTGAAGCATGAGATAGAGTAAATCTTTCACTAGATGAATTAGCCAAATCTCTTTCATGCCAAAGTAGAGCATTTTCGTATGTTGGAATAATCATAGAACGAACGATTCTTGCTAAACCGCTAGCGTTTTCTGACTTAATTGGGTTTTTCTTATGCGCCATTGTTGATGAGCCAACTTGTTTCTTAACATCAAATCCTTCACCAGCCTCAGCAATTTCAGAGCGTTGCAAGTTACGAATCTCTTGTAATATCTTTTCACATGTTGTAGCAACATTAGCCAACCATGAGATGTATTCAACATATCTATCTCGACCAACAACTTGTGTGGTTGCAAGTGGAACTCCAAGCCCCAAATGTGTCATGATTAACTCTTGTAACTTTCTAGCATGTACGCCCTGTGCTGCACCGGTTCCAACTGCTCCAAGGAATTTACCAACAGCAATTCTTGGGCTTCTTTCATCAAGTCTAATCAATTGTCTTCTCAATTCATCTAGCCATACTGCTGCTTTAAGTCCAAAAGTAATGGGAACAGCCGCTTGACCATGGGTTCTACCCAGCATTACAGTGTCCCTTTCTCGTTCTGCGACATCTGAACAAATACTGATTAGTCCACATATTCTTGCCCTTAACATCACCATGCTATCTCTCAATTGTAGTCCAACAGCAGTATCTACGATATCATTTGAAGTGGCGCCTAAATGTATACACCAACCAGCATCTCCAGCGGCTTCTGCCATTGCCTTAGTTAATGCCATAATGTCGTGTTTGGTCTCGGCTTCGATTGCTGAAACCCTTTCTTTGGTAACTGATGTTGGATTAGAAATTGCTGCTACAGCCTCATAGTCTTCTTTAGAAACCCTACCTAGTTGCATATGAGCCCAAATTAATGCTCTCTCAACTTCTAATTGTCTCTCATGTCTACCAAGTTCAGACCATATGTGTTTGAACTCTTGCGACCCGTATCGGTAATCTAGTGGACAGAATGCCATGGTTAAGGGTCTTGGACAACATCCTATAACATTTCGATTAAATTTTACTTAGATTCGCTTCGAAAATAGTAAAACACCTCTCAAAAGTTATCCGACCTCTGTATGATGCCAAAATATTGAAACCCTTATTGATAAACTGGGATTTAATGTCCGATGATTCTGTCAATGTGGAGAGTAGAACATCCTCCCAAGATAAACGATGGACAATAATGGCTGCATTGTTAGGTACTAATACAGCAGTGATGTTATTTCAGGGTATAGAACAGGAGTCGAATCCAAAATTTATCAGAGAAATTGCTTTAGCTATAATTGCGGCAACATTGCCATTTCAAGGAATATATTTTCTTATTTATACATTCTTAATGGAAAACTCTGGTAATATTAGTGATGAAATGAAAGATCGTTTGAATAGGGCATCTGCAGTATGTCAACTAGTTGCTTATTTATCGCTAGTTGGTGTTTGTATGATGTGGTATAACATATCTAATTATGTTGGGGCATTTTTCATAATATCTTCATTATTAGCAATTATATTTATCAGAATTGCCATGAATCCAGCAAGTATTGAAGCAGCCAAAAATGTAGAATCAACTGAGTAACTTCAAACCTAATCCGGTAATTGTTGCCACAATGAGTAGTAAAATCATCATGGTTAATGGGCCATATTGATTCTTATCATCCATTGCAGTTCCTAGAAAACCATCGCGAGATATAGCATGATTCAAACTTTCAGCTTCAGCATATTCCCCTTGGGGCTTACGTGGGATTCTTTCTCCTTTTTTTACCACGTAATTCGATTCCATATTGGCCGCTTTCTTGGACTCAGGCATGTATAGTGGTCAAGGTGATAGGTCAATAGCATTTCCATCATTTAGCCAAAATAGTCATTCACTTTAGTCAACACGCTTACAACCATGCGATGGAATGCTAGTGATTCTAGCAACCGAATTCATTTAGCGATTGAGGGTAGTTGTGGTGGGACCACAATTGGTCTACAAATGGCTGCTAATGAGATAATCAAAGGTAGTCGAGTCCTTTGGGTTGGGCTAGAAATGCCAAATCCAACAAGGTTCCAGCAATTATTTGCTCATATATCCCCTGTTGCGTCCTCCAAATTTCATGCAATGATGATGTCAGGTACGTTGGATAAAGCAGTTGATGCCCTTATTTCTGCAGCCAATAATTTACCTTCAGTATCGCTTATAATTTTAGATGACTGGTGTGAAAACAGCGGAAAAATTTCTCAAAAATACTTGAGTGAAATAAAACGGTGTTCTGATAATGTCAGCAAACAAATCAAAATAATTTTGATCAGTAAAGGTACAGTTGACGCTAGTGGAAAGAGAACCGGGGCAATTTTTGCCCGAAGTGAAAATTACTTTCTTGAAAATGGTTTTGAAATATGGACATTGGCTAAAAGTAAAGATGGCCATTACAGAAATTTAGTGATTAATGAAGTGGTAAATAAATTGAAGATTATTGATGAGGGTGTAGAATTAGTTTCTTAATCATCCATTTCGCCTAATAACTCAGCCATTTCTTCTAGAGCATCATCATCAGGTTCTTCAAATGCAGTTGGGTCCTTGGCACCACCACTTATTTGATCCGAACCAGCAACTTTCGGTGCGTTTTCTTCAATAGAAGACTTTCGATTATGTTTTGCCTGATTTATTATGAAATAAACCATTACAAAAAATGAAATGATGAAAATAAAGTATGCAATATTCTTGGTAGTTGATTCATCAACCATGTTACTACTAAGGGCATTTGATTATTGTACCTTGCCCTAAAGGAAAGATATTCTTTTACTAATTCCAATCTAGTGGTTTAGCTAAATGTCTTCTAGCATCAATAGGTGGTTGAACCCATTCATTATAAGGCGGTACTCTATCAATCTCTAGCCATAATTTTTTAGAGGTTCGGCGGCATTTAGGACATCTTACTGGTTGATTTTTACCCATTGATTTC
>CENF01022451.1_pt1 | contig 13102 bp, 11 predicted proteins | sample 361291 | NCBI WGS metagenome assembly CENF01 (sample SAMEA2619399, study PRJEB7988) | marine metagenome | isolation source: saline water (ENVO:00002010), including | reverse complement strand
TTTTTAGCTAAACCAAGTGTATTGATAGTTCCAATACTTCCTGCTTTTAAAGTATTTACAGGATGCTCTGTATAAGCAACAGGGGAAGCTGCGCTAGCAAAATGAAATACATAATCAATTTTTTCATCAATCTCAATATGGTCTTGTACGTCATGTTCTATGAAGATAACTCTATCTTTATCAAGATGCGCAATATTATTAATACTCCCTGTAAGTAAATTATCTAATAAAAATAGTTTGTTTTCTCCATTAATTAATAACTTTTCAGAAAGATGAGAACCTATAAAACCTGAACCTCCAGTAATTAATATATTCATATCTGCCAAGGGGTATATAAAAATGAACTTGTTGCAGTTACAATATTATTAATTTTGGACATAAGATTTTCTTTAATAGGATACATTAGTGCAATTAAGTATGGACTTTCTAATTTTTCAAAATCTTCTAATGAAAGATAATCATCCGATTTAATCAATTCATCATAAATCTTAGTGTTGATATTTTCATCTTTAAGTTGACTATAGATATCTAAGGTTGGAGAATTTCTTAAATCATCTGTATCTTCTTTGAATGCAGCACCGACAAGTATGATTCCAGCAAGTTTTTTTTCATCATGGATTGATTTAAGCATATTAGTTGTCCATTTAGTTTGAATTTTGTTTGACTCAATTATATTTGCAATTAAAGGTAGGTTTACTTCTTCAGGATTATAAAAATTATTTACTTCAACAACATCTTTTGGAAAACATGATCCACCCCAAGCAGGAGAGGGCCTGAAATAATGTTCACCTATTCTCGAATCCATCCCAACACCTTTTAATACATCTTCTAGATTTCCTCCAGAACTATTAACAAGTCTTGCTGCTTCATTTACAAAAGATAACCTGAGAGGAAGATAGGTATTTGCTAAATATTTTATTAGCTGCGAACTTATTGGGTCTGTAATTATAATTTCAGCTTTAAAGTCTTTATACAAATCTTTTAATTTTTCAATTTTTTCAGAATTATTACTACCAATTACAATCCGGTCAGGATTAAAGAAGTCTTCTACTGCTGTTCCTTCTCTTAGAAATTCTGGATTGAAGGTAAGAGAATCAGTATCTAAACCAACATTTTTACATATTTTTTCAATTTCATATGGAGGAATTGTTGACTTTACAGTAACGACCAAATCTTTGTTTTCTATATTGTTTACTTCATTAATTGCTGATTCCAAAAATTTTGTATCAACGGAATTTGTTTCAAGGTTATTAGGTGTTTGAACACATATAAATACTATTTCTTTATCTTCCCAATTAATATCTGAATAATTACTAACGAACTGCATCCTTCCAAAGGTTTCATCGTCTTGAAAGTATTGATCCAGACCTGGCTCATAAAATGGCAAATTTTTGTTTTTTAATTTATTGATTTTATTTTCATCTAAATCTATAAAAGTGACATTATTGCCCAAACTAGCAAGGCCTACTCCTGTAACAAGCCCCACATATCCAGTTCCTATTATGACAATATTCATATTATGCAATGTTAACAATTTTAACACTTAAAATATTATTAATGATTGTTTATTTATCACATTGGGATTGGAATCTATATAAATCTAGAAAAGATATTGTATCTAATTTAGATGAGAAAGATTTTATAGCTATATGCCCTAAAGGAATCTATTCAGAAGAATTAAAATCAATTTATCACGACCATATTAAGTGGGAAATCAATAGAACAAAAACTTTTGACTTCAAAAGTGTTCTTAATCTAACAAAAATATTGAATTCTCTTGAAGAAGAATCTGTAGTTCATTCATTTACTCTAAAAACTGGAATTCTATATTCAATTGCCAATTTTTTTGTAAATAAAAATATAAATGGTGTTCTTTCTATAAATGGGCTCGGATATCTTTTTAGCAATAATTTGAAAGCAAAATTTTTAAAATTTATATTAAGAACTGTTATTAAAAGAATATTCAACAAAAGCTTTAAAGAAATTATTTTTCAAAATATAAGTGATAAAGAAATATTTTTAAAATTTTCAAATTATTCGGGTAAGACCTCTCTAATTAAAGGTTCTGGTATTGAAATTGATAATTATGCTAAAAAGGAGTTCTATCAAAAAGAAAAATTAAAAGTTATATTTGTTTCAAGACTATTAAAAGATAAAGGTCTTAAAGAGTATATTGAGTTAACAAAAAATATTTCAAAGCCAAATATAGATTTTTATTTAGCAGGAGAAATTGATACTGGTAATCCTAATTCAATATCAGCAAATGACTTAGAAAATATTAAAAATAAAGAGAATATAAAATATATCGGATCTATAAATGTAGAAGAAGAATTATTTAATTATGACATTTCAATAATCATGTCTAAGTATGAAGGTTTTTCAAGAATTTTACTTGAGTCTCTGTATGTTGGTTTATTTTGCATAAGTAACAACATCCCTGGAACTGAATGGCTTAAAGAATTCCATAATGGATTGTTAATAAAAAATAATAACTTAAATGATATTTCTGAAGTAATTAATAATTTTAACGAGTATGAATTTTCAAAAGCTAATGCGGAAAGTAACAGGGAAATAATCAAAAAAAAGTATACAACTAAAATAATATCTAATCAATATAATGAAATTTATAATAATCTAGGAAGTTTTCAAAAATGATTGATTTCCAAATCCCCCTTACCCAAGCAATTATTGTCACATTAGCGTTATCTTCATTATTTAATTTTATAATTTTAAAGTATTCAAAAAATATTACTTTAAAGAGAAAGACTAATGAGAAAAGACTTTCGTCTCAACTTTTACCTCCTTTTGGAGGTATAGCATGTTCGTTAGCTTTTCTGATATCAACAAGACTGCTTGGAAGAGCTGATGATGAGTTCATATTTATAGGAATATTTGCAGTTATTGTTTCATTGCTAGGAGTTTTCGATGATATTTATGATTTAAGATGGTATATTAAATTATTTTTTCAAATTATATTTGTTTCTTACCCTCTTTATAATTTAAATTTATTTCTAAATATTGAATCTTTTCTAGGACTTGATTTGAACAATGCTTTAAATTTTTTCGGCTCTACGCTTTGGATATTAATAATAATTAACTCAATAAACTTTATTGATAACATGGATGGATTAGCTGTTGTAGTGTCAGGAAGCATCTGTTTACAAATTGCTTTTTTAGCAAATTACTTAAATCAATATAAACTAACCGATATTTCATTATTGCTATTCATTACAATAATTGGATTTTTTATTTTTAACTATCCACCAGCTAAATTGTACCTTGGTGATTCAGGCAGTTTATTTATCGGATATTGCTTAGGATTTATCAGCATCTTATTTAATTGGACACCTGTTGGTAATACAATATATACCTCTGCTATAAACCCAATGCTTTTATTTTTTATGATTCCATTATTAGATTTTGTAATAGTTATTTCTGAAAGAATTAAGAAAGGTATATCTCCAACAACCGGGGGGACAGATCATATTTCACACAGACTTCTTGCTTTAAATTTCTCAGAAAAAAAAGTACTACTTACTTTTTTAATTTATAGTATTGTTTGTTTTTTACTAATTTTAGGAAGCATACTAAATCATAATCTTTTTGGTTATAGTTGTTTATATATTTTAATAATTTTATATTTTTTTACATTTATAAAAGTAAGAAAGCAAAAAATATTAGATTAATTTAGTCTCTAGCTCTTCAATTCTTTCAGGTGTCCCTGCATCTATCCACCAACCATCTACCTCAATTGACTTACATAACCCTTCTTTTATATATAAATTATTTAAGTCAGTAATTTCATACTCTCCTCTTGCTGATGGCTTTAAGGTATCTATTTTTTCTATTACTGTGTTGTCGTAAATATAGAGACCTACAATAGCTCTATTACTTTTTGGGTTTTCAGGTTTCTCTTCTATATCAATTACTTTTCCTTCTGAATCCATAACAGCAACCCCGAAATCACTTGGGTTGTTAACGTTATAAGTAAAGATTGAGCATCCTTTTTTAAAGCTATCTGATTCAATTTCTACATTAGCTAAAGGATTTTTCTCAAAAAAATTATCTCCTAAAACAAACACAGTAGTATCAATATCCTCCATATATTCCTTCCCTTGGAGCAATGCATGGGATATTCCTTTTGGTTCTTCTTGGATAGCATATTCAAAATTTTTATCAGGAAATCTATCTTGTATGACTTCTTTCATTAAGTCTTTAAACTCAGGATTGGTAATTACTACAAAATCATTAAGTCCCCAGCCTATCAATTGATCAATTTGTCTATTTATCATAGGACTTCCGTTAACTTCTAAAATCATTTTTGTATTTTCATTATCACGAAAACCCAATAGCCTTGTACCAAGGCCACCTGCAGCAATAATACATTTTATTTTCGTCACAATTAAAGATTATAGAGCTATAGTATGTAATTTGGTTATAAATGAAATTTTTAAACAAATATACGTTACTACTCTTAGGCATACTAGTTATCGGATTAGTAACACTAAATATAATCATTCCAAGTTTTCAAACAGAAGAGTTTAGCCAAGAAGTAATTGATGACATTATTGAAGGAGTATCTACAACTACTGTGGTTCCTTTAGATGCAGAGAATACAACCGTTGAAGAAATAATTACTAATAAAGAAGAAGAGTTAATAATAACAGAGGAAGAAGAAAATAAAATCGAACAATTATTAATAAATAACAATCCAGATAAAGAGATAACTGATTTTGATGTTTATATGTTAATAGGGTCTGACGAAAGACAAGGTGAAGCTATTGAAACAAGAGGCAAGGTTGATGGAAAAAGAGCTGATGTAATAATTTTAGGTCTGATTAATAAAGAAAGTCAGAAAACAACTTTACTTTCTTTCCCTAGAGACTTATTAATAATAAATAACTGTACTAAAAAAATAGAAAGAATAAATGCTTCTTATTCCAAAAATGATTGTGGGAATAGTGCTGAAAATCTTGCAGCTGCAATATATAGTATTTCAGGTTTAAAAGTTAACCACTTTGCAAGCTTTGAGTTTAACGGATTTGAGTCAATAATTGATTCAGTTGGTGGAGTGGAGATTTGTGTTGATAGAACACAAAAAGAAGGTTACAGTTTCGAACTTCAACAAGGTTGTCAAATAGTAAATGGTCTAACTACTTTAAACTGGGTTGTATCAAGATCTACAGAGGTTTTAGTAGGCGAAAAAACAATAGATAGTGAAGGTAAGGATAACTCTACATGGGAATTAATGACTGGTGTTAGCGATTTAACACGAATTAATAGACAGCAATATGTTGTAACTCAATTAATTAAAGAACTTGGTCAATTTAACTCTATTAATGAACTAAATAGTTTAGTTAAAGCATTAGAAGAAGCATTTATAATTGATGAAAATTTAACACTCAACAAAGCCGTAGAATTATTATGGACTTTAAGAGATTTTGATTTAACAAAAGTAGATAAACTTATAACTCCTATAGATTATGTTACTTTAGATGATGGTAGACAAGTCTTAGTTTTGAAAGAAAAAATATACGATTACCTATCAAGAAATTCAATTATCAACTCTTAATTAAATTTCTAAAAAGAAACATTGGAATAATCCAAAAATAGATGCTTACATCAGGAGAGTATATTAAATCGTTTGTTAAATTTTGAACTACCAGCATTAAAAATATTGTAAGTTCAAAAGTATATTCTTTTTGAAAGTTTTTTATTGTTAGATATAAAATCAATAAAAGTATAGAGAGGACCGGGAGAATGCCGTACTCAACAGACATAGTAAGAAAACCATTATGAGAAGTTGTGATTTCATCATATTGGGAAATATTAAATTCAGAAATGAGACTGTTAAATTTTCCATCAATAGATATTAACTTTCCTGATCTTAAACTCATCCCACCTAAATAATTAGAATAACCAAAATCTACATTTTCAATCCAGAAAAAATACATTCTTCCATCAACTACTGACCATTTCCAAGATTGATCATTAAATTCTTCATTTAATCTAAAAATCGAACTTTGGCTAAAAATAGTTTCATTACCTTTAGGTATCCCATCAATATCTAGACTTACTATTATCTCAAAATCTTTTTTAGAAAGATTAATATTATTAGGTAAAGCTAACCAATATTGTCTTGGTCTTTCTAATTGAATACCAGAGCCACTGAATTGAACTTTCCCTCTGTATATATTTCTTAATTGTGGGGTTAATAAGTAATAATCAAGCCCTCTTTTGTATTTAGGAAACTTATATATTTCAGTTTTAGCATCTGTACCAATCCTTACTTCTTTAATATTCGCACTAAGAAAAGAATCGTCATTTGACTGTCCATCGCCCCAACCTCCAACTTCAAAATATGAATCATTTTCAATTAAGTTTATTAACGTTCCATTTGAATGGTTGAAACCAATTTGTTCCCATTTAGATCCATTATCAGAGTAATAAAATGAGACAACGGATTTAGGTAAATATCTATCTCTATAATCAAATTTTAATTTCAAATAGCCACTAGTTAATGAATCTTCAATATTTGGTATAGCTTCTTTATTTTTTTTCTCAGAATCTAAATAAATTATATTAAACTCTTCAAATAACTGTTCATCTTCTAATGTGGTTAAATAATCTCTATATACTTCTTTTATATAGTCACCACCACCCGTGCCTTTAAATAATTGAACATTGCTTACTGCAAGGTCATTTAAAAAACTTCTATTAGTTTGTTTCAAAAATATCGAAGGGTTCAAATATATAAGTAAAAATGAAAATAGGGCTAAAAAAGAAACAACAATATACTTACTTTTATTCTTTAATTTATTTGAAGTAAAAATAAGAAAAAAGACTCCTAAACCAAAAGCTAAATATGAACCTCTTGAATAGGTTAGATACAAATTAAACAACGAAATGAATAATATCGTTGAATTAAATTTGTTATATTTTATAAAATTATAATTTTCTTTTGAGCTTAAAATTTTGAATAAACATACTAAAGCTGATATTGCACATATAATACCTATTACATTAGGACCCCCACCCTGCAAACCTCCTAAACGGCCTGAAGTAAAAGGATTGTTACTTGATGTATTATTTGAAATCCAACCATTTAGATTGCCATTTATTTCAAATTGTGTGAGTATAATTAAAAAATTTATAAGCATTACTAAAGAAATAGGCTCAAAAATATTTATTATATTGTTTTTGTTGCTGTCATAAATATTTATAACTAAATACGATAAAAAGAAGTAGAAGTAAAATCTAAGATTTGTTTGATTAAATAATTGCTTATTCTCAACAAATAAATTTGTATAAAGGATGAATGCAAAAAGAAAAATTAAAAAATAAATATCAAATTTGTCTAAATTATTTCTTTTATAATCATCTACTTTTATATAAAAAAGATAGCCAAATAAAAGAACAAGAGGTAAATCTTCAAAATTTAATCCTAAAATATTCAATCCAACATTTGGTGGAATTAAAAGACTAAGTGCAAAAGTGTATCCAACTAATTTAACTTTATCTTGAGTTAAATTCATAATACCTTTCATATAGTGGGCCCGGCAGGACTCGAACCTGCGACCGACGGATTATGAGTCCGTTGCTCTAACCAGACTGAGCTACAGGCCCTTAAATTAGCCTATGACAGATTGCAATTTAAGTGCAATTCCCATATCTCCAGCAATTTTAATTTTTCCTGTCATGAAAGCTGCTTGAGGGCTTACTGATTTGTCATACATACCCTTAAATGTTTCCATGTCTGTTGTAATTGTGCATGCTGCTTCGGCATCTTCATCTGTTATTTCACCATTTTCAGGGTTCATAAATACAATTTGAGAATCTACAACCCACTTTATTGATCCTGGTAAAGCACTAAGGTCTTTACCCTCAGCATTTTGCTTTACAAAATCTAATGCTTCTGACATATTCCTCCTATTAACTATTAGCTAATTATATACATAATTGAAATTCTGTTGATAATTATTTGCTCCGAGGGTGGGACTTGAACCCACAACCCACGGATTAACAGTCCGTTGCTCTGCCAATTGAGCTACCTCGGATAGCAAAATTAATAATACTAGGAATTAAAGTGTATTCTGATAAAATTCTATTTTCTTTTTTAGTTCTTCAACCTCTGAAAATAAAGAAGTGTCTTTTGCTAAATCTATTTGATTAATTAAATCTTGTATCTTTAGTTCAGAATAAAACAAAATTAATCTAACTATTGATTCTTCGAGTTGTTCCTTTGAAAATGAGATATTCTGATATTTATTATTTTCAGCTGAATCTAAATTATTCTTTATTTCACTTACTTGTTGATCTAAATCAGTACTTAACACTAAAACTTCTTTTGCTTTATCATCAATGTCAAAATTGTTTTTTATTAAGCTAGCTATAAAAATATCCTTAAAGGTCTCAATATGCTTATTGGTTTCAACTTCTTCACTTTTCGAGATTGTGGTTGTTATTAAATCGTCTTTAAAACTCAACTCATTGATTAAAGTTTCTTTATTTACACCAAGCTTTTTACCTAAATATTCTATTGATACGTCTTTTTCTAATGGACTTAAATACATTGAGAATTTTTTGTAAGCAGAAAATATCTTCTTTTTGTTTGCTTCTCCTTCTTTGTTAATTAAGTGGTCTACGCAAAATTCAATTAGATCTTTTTTATCAGATAATATTTTTTTAATATTTTGATTACCACTCTCATAAAATTCAGAAATATCTTTATATTCTTTAGGAAGCAAAATAGTATATAAATTTATATCTTTACTTATATTATTTTTGATTTCTACAATGCGTTTTGTTGCTTCAATACCAGCATCATCATTATCAAAACATAGATATATTTCATCTGTATATTTTGATATCTGACTTAACTGTTGAATTGTTAGAGCTGTTCCTGAAGGTGATGCTACATTGCTATAACCTAATTTGTTAAATGCAATTACATCAAAATAGCCTTCAACAATAATTACAAACTTATTTTTCTTTATATCTCTTAAAAAATTAGATAGAAAATATAAGGTTCTATTTTTTTTATAAATTGAAGATTCTGATGAATTTAAATACTTAGGTCCATAATCTTCTAATGCTCTTCCTCCAAAGCCAACTACTTCAGAGCGAAAATTTGTTATTGGAAACATTATTCTATTTTTAAAAAGAAAATTACCCTTATCACTAAAAAGTCCTAATTTTTTAAAGTCTGAATCAGAAATATCGTTACTTTTACATAATTCAATAATCTTTTTCTCATCTTTTTCTGCAAACCCTATTTTATAATTTTTTATATCCTCGCCTTCAAGTTTTCTATCTTTTAAATAAGCTACCGCATCCTCACTCTTCATTTCATTCATATTTTTTATAAAATAATCTGATATTTTTTTTAATTGTTCAATTAAATTTTTTTGATTAGTTTCAAATTTTGAATCTGTATAAGTTAAATTAAAAGAATACTTATCGGCAACTATTTCTACTGATTCTTGAAATTCAACACTATTTATTAATTGTATATATTTAAATATATCTCCACCTTCTTTACATCCAAAACAATGAAATAAATTTTCTTCATCAGTAAAACTCATACTTGCTGTTTTTTCTCCATGAAATGGGCATAGTGCCATGCCCTTATTCCCTCTTATTTTTCCTGTTGTAGAACTGAGGATAAAGTCACTAATTTTTGATTTAGTTTTTAAATCTTCAATTGATTGTTTAGAAATTCCCATTAAAGCTTCTCGAAATACTCACTTAATTTATCTATCTTTATTCTTTCTTGCTTCATTGTATCTCTGTTTCTTATTGTTACAGAATTATCTTCTAAAGATTCAAAATCTACAGTTATACAATAAGGGGTACCTATTTCATCCTGCCTTCTGTACCTTTTGCCAATAGATTGTGTTATATCAACTTCAGTACGATAATCATTTTTAAGTATTTTATTAATTGCATTAGAGACTTCAATTAAATCATCTTTTTTGCTTAATGGAAGTATTCCTATTTGTATAGGAGCTAATTCAAATTTAAATCTAAAAACTGTTCTTATTTCATCATTTTCGAGCTTTTCTTCATCATAAACTGACAACAATAAAGCAAATAAAGTTCTTGTTAAACCTCCGGCCGGTTCTATAACGTTTGGAAGGTATTTTTCATTATTTACAGAGTCGAAATACGATAAATCTTTTCCGCTATTTTCTTGATGAGCTAATAAATCATAATTTCCTCTATTAGCTATCCCTTCAAGCTCTCCCCACCCCCATGGATATAAATACTCAATATCTACTGTTTTCTTTGCATAATGAGCTAGCTCACTTTCATCATGCTCTCTAAGCTGTAATTGATCTTCTTTAATTCCAAGTGACTTATACCACTCCATTCTTTTCTTTATCCAATAATCCATCCATTCATCTTCATCTGATTCATTACAGAAAAACTCAATCTCCATTTGCTCAAATTCTCTAGTACGAAAAATAAATTGACCCGGTGTAATTTCGTTCCTAAATGATTTACCGATATTAGCAATACCAAAAGGAATTTTTGCTCTCATTGTCCTCAAAACATTTTCAAAATTAACAAAAATTCCTTGTGCAGTTTCTGGTCTTAAGTAAACGGCAGAGTTTTCATCTTGAACAGGTCCAATGTTTGTTTCAAACATAAGATTAAATTGACGTGGATCTGTTAAATCTTCTTTTTTTAAATTGTCTGGTACCTGGTCTGCTCTAAATCTTTCACCAGTAGGTTTGTGATCAACCATAGGATCTGTAAATTCTTCCAAATGACCTGATGATTTCCAAACAGCACTACTTTGAATAATTGCTGTATCTACTGGATAAATATTAACTTCGACATCATTAAAACTCTCCCACCAATATTTTGAAATGTTTTGTTTAAGCAAGGTACCTAATGGACCATAATCATAAGAGCTCCTTAGTCCTCCGTAAATTGAAGATGCATTGAAGACAAACCCTCTTGCTTGCGCGATTTTAACTACTTTATCAAATAATTCTTTATCAGGCTTTTCCATATTTTCTTACTCTTTTTTTATATTCTTCAACAATATTATAAAAATCATCTTCATCAAAATCTGGCCAAAGTGTATCTATAAACATAAGCTCAGTGTAGCTAAGTTGATAGAGTAGAAAGTTACTTAACCTTTTCTCCCCTGCTGTTCGAATTAGTATATCGGGGTTTGGCATTTCGGGTAAGTACATGTAATTTTTAAAATTATCTTCAATATGTTTCTTAGTAAATAACCAAGCATTTAATTTGAGATAGAAATAATGACCAAAGGCAGCTTTATGAACAGCATTATGTATTTCTTTATGGGAACCGTAGTTGAAAGCAAAAACAAGATTTAATTTCTTGTTATCTTTTGTAATAATCTCTGTTTCTTTCATTAATTTTTTGTTCTCTTCAGGAATTCTCTTATCTTTTAGATCACCAATAAAATTAAATTTTACTCCTTTTTCGTGAAACTCTTCTCTTCTCCTTATTAATATATCTCTGTTGAAAAACATCAAAAAATCTACTTCTTCAGAAGTTCTAGTCCAATTTTCAGTAGAAAATGCATAAACAGTGAGCCAACTTAAATTATTTTCTAATGCCCAATTAATAGATTTTGAAAGAGAGTGCTCTCCTGCAGCATGGCCTGCTGTTCTATCTAAGTTTTTTTCTATAGCCCATCTACCATTTCCATCCATAATGATGGCAACATGTTGGATGCCAAATTCTTTAAGATTCATGCCAAACCATTTTCATAATTTCATCTTCTATCTCTCTTAACTCTATTTCATTCTCGTGTGTATAGCCAACAAGGTGTAAGAGTCCATGAATAATTATAAACTGAAGTTCTTCAACAAACGATTTATCATAAATCTGAGAGTTCTTTTTTACTATTTTTCGATTTATAAACATATCTCCTAAATCTTCTTCGTTACGAGGGTCAAGGTTTAAGATCGTATCTATATTTTTATATAATGGAAAAGATAATACGTCAGCAGGCATATTTTTTTGAAAATATTTATTATTCAATGATGTTGATTTCTTTTCATCAACTGAATGTAAATTAAAGAAAAAATTATTTGAAATATTGAATTTTTTTGAGAATATTGTTGATGCTCGGTCTATTTTTTGTTTTTCATAAATATAAAAATAACCATTAAAAAATATTTTCAAATTATTCTTCTTCTAATTCTTTATCATCTTCGGTTATATCTGGATACATAACTCTTTGATGGTAAAGACCCTCTAGACTTTTTTGGAAAGATTCTTTTATTGAGCTTAAGTCTTCAAATGTTATTGGAGATTTATCAAGTTGATTATCAGAAATTTTTTCATTAAATATTTCTTCTACAACTTCTCTTATTTTTTCTTCATCAGCATCTTCATTAAGAAATCTTGCTCTACAAGCTCCTTCTAGTGAGTCAGCAAACATCAAAATGGTTGTCTCTTTTGTTGTTGGTTTATTTCCTAAGTGCCTAAATTCATTTTTTTCAACATTAGGATTAACATTTTTTTCCATTTCATAAAAATACCTCATTACACCATCCCCGTGGTGCTCTAGAATTCCTCTATAAACAATCTCTGGAATTTTAAATTTCTTAGCTAGTGTGATTCCATCAGTAACATGCTTCCTTATAATATCTACTGACTCTCTTGGTGCCAGATTCTCATGAGGATTTCTTGAACCAAACTGATTTTCAATATACATTGATGGGTTCTCAGTTTTTCCTAAATCGTGAAAATAAGCCATTGCTCTTGATAGCTGGGAATTAGCTCCTATTTTGTGAGCTGCTCTATCTGCTAATGTTCCCACTACTAATGAATGGTTAAATGTACCCAAAGCATTCTCTTCTAAGTATCTTAAACCTGGATGATTGCGATCAGCCAACTCAGATAATCTAAAATTAGTAGTTAAGCCAAAGATGGCTTCAATATAGTTAATTATTGAAAATGCAGCTAGGTTTGCAAAAAGACCTCCAAGCAATCCGGAAACCAAAATTTCAATTAGCTGAAAATCTTCCCTTAAAAAGAAATATACTCCAAATGCTATAAGAGGTTGCGTTAAAGAAATATAAATAATTCTTTCTCTTAATAGTCTTCTATC
>CENF01219878.1_pt1 | contig 13103 bp, 9 predicted proteins | sample 361291 | NCBI WGS metagenome assembly CENF01 (sample SAMEA2619399, study PRJEB7988) | marine metagenome | isolation source: saline water (ENVO:00002010), including | reverse complement strand
GGGTAATTTTATTTAGTTTTAATGTAATTGCTCAAGGCAGGTTTGGTGTTGACGAGCAAAGGTGTAAAGAGAGTTTGTCAATTTTTCGTGAATATTATAAGCAAAAGAACTATATAGACGCTTACAATCCTTGGATGTGGGCTTTTAATAATTGCCCAGAATCAAGCCAAAATATATATAAGAATGGTCCTAAAATAATTAAGGAGAAGATGAAAACTGATAAAGCAAATAGGGATGCTTATATTGACACTTTAATTATGGTTTTTGATCAAAGAATCAAATATTTTGGTAAGCAAGGGTATGTTTTAGGTCTTAAGGGTTTTGAATTAGTAGAGATTGATAGAAATAGAAGTGCCGAAGCTCTTGTTTATTTGCAAGAGTCCTTAGATCTAGAAGGCAAGAATTCCTCTGTCCAAGCGGTTTATGGCTACATGAGGGCTGTGATTAATTTAGAGAAAGCAGGTGCTAAATCAAAAGCAGATGTGTTAGAGGCATATACTTTTGTATCTAGTATTATTGATTTTAATATTATGAATGAAACAAAATCAGCAAAGAATTTTATTAAATATTCTCAAATAATTGAGAATCTATTTACTCCTTATGCTAATTGTGATGATTTGATTTCTTTATTTTCTCAGAAATTTGATCTTTCAACTACTGATAGTAAGTTTTTGAAAAGGGTTACAAAATTATTGGGCGAGAAGAAGTGTACTGATTCTGATTTGTTTTTTAACGCTTCAAGTCGACTATATGAACTTGATCCATCTGCATCTGCTGCCAATCAGATGTCAAAGATGAGTATTGAAAGAGGAAAAAAATCTGATGCTATAGTATTTGCAAAAGAGGCAATCGAGGCAGAAGAGGACTTGAATCTGAAAGCAAAATATTATTTAGCATTGGCTGATGCTTATCGTTTCTCAGGATCCTACTCTTCTGCAAGAGGGGCGGTTTATAGCGCCTTAGAATTAAGGAATGGTTGGGGTGAGGCCTATATAAATCTAGGTAATATATATGTAGCAGCAGCTAAAAGTTGTGGTACTGATTTTGAAAATCAAACAGTTTATTGGGTAGCAGTTGATGCCTTTAAGCAAGCCTTGTTAGATGTTGAAACAAGTGATAGAGCATCTAAAAGTATTAATACTTATTCAAAGTATTTCCCAACAAAAGAGAATTGCTTTTTTAATGGGGTAACATCTAATAGTAAGCATACTGTAGGTTGCTGGATAGATATAACTACTATTGCGCGTACTAGTGACTAAATTAAAGATATGCGCATTCTATTGTTTTTAAGCATTTTACTCTATTCATGTGCTAATGATCCCGCAGCAGTAAAAGAATTCATTGAGACAGGTAATTCTCCGATTGAGAGGATTAATGAGGCTGAAATTTTACACACAGAGAATGGTCTGCTAAAGGTGAAAGTCATTGCTAATACTATAGAGAGATTTAAGGATATTCAGCCACGCTTAGTGTTTTCTAATGGCATTGAGGTGATTTTCTATAATGATTCTGGAGCAGTAACATCTTCCTTAAAGGCACTAAATGCTGGGATTGATGAGATCAATAACATAATGACTGCTTCAGATAGTGTTGTTCTAACATCATCAGAGGGCAAGAGATTAGAAACTGAGGAGCTTATTTGGAATGAAAATAAAAACAAAATCTATACTAATAAAAGAGTTGTGATTACAACTAATAAGGAGGTGATTGAAGGCGAGGGCTTTGAGTCAAACCCTGATTTTTCTCAGTATTCAATTTCTAAAATCCAAGGAACCTTTGATTTTAAAACTCCAGCTGATTAATCTTTATTATCTTTACAATATGGCTTTAGCAATTGCATTTATCTCTTTATTTTTCTCTGCTTTCTTTTCAGGAATTGAGATTGCTTTTATCTCATCTAATAAATTGCAACTTGAGTTAGAAAAAAGTAAAGGCAAATTCTCGTCAAAGATGATCGCATTTTTTAGTAGGAATGAGTCAGATTTCATAACCACTATGCTTGTTGGGAATAATATTGCTTTAGTAGTTTATGGAATAGTTATGACGCAGATATTGACTCCAAAGTTACAATTGTTGTTTAGTTCTGATTTTATATTATTATTAACACAAACAATCATTGCTACATTAATTGTTTTAGTAACGGCAGAGTTTTTGCCTAAAGCAATTTTTAGAATATTTCCGAATCAGATTCTTAATATCTTTTCTATACCTATATGGTTATTATTTGTTATTTTAAGACCATTAGCAATTCTGATGTTAAAGGTTGCTAGTTTTTTACTAAAATACATTCTACAACAGAAGATCTCTGATGATAAACCGGTATTTGGCAAAACAGATTTAGATGAATTTCTAAGTAATGTAAGGTCAGTTGAAGGAACGGAAGATACTCGTGTTGAGGTAGAAATGCTTCAAAATGCATTGGATCTATCTGAGAAGAGGGTAAGAGAATGCATGATCCCAAGAACTGAGATTATTGCTCTTGACATCCTATCTTCAATTGATGAAGTGCAAGCAAGATTTATTGATACTAAACTATCAAAACTGCTGATTTTCAAGGGAAATATTGATAAGATAATTGGATATATTCATTCTTATGATTTATTTAAAAATCCTAAGAATTTAAAGTCAATCTTGCTCCCATTACCATTTGTTCCAGAAAGCATGAGGGCAATGGAGTTGTTACATCAATTTATTGAAAGCAATAAGGGTATTGCGGTAGTTTTAGATGAGTTTGGCGGAACCGCAGGAATGATTACTATCGAAGATGTTACAGAAGAAATTGTTGGTGAAATTGTAGATGAGCATGATATTGATGAGGTAGCTGATCAGCAGATAGATTCAACAACTTTCATTTTTCCCGGGAGAAGTTATGTCGAGGATATCAATAGGAAGTATAGTTTAGCATTGCCTGAATCCGATGAGTATGAAACTATTTCAGGCTTATTGCTGGATCATCTAGAGAATATTCCAAAGAAAGAAGATGTGATTGAGTTTGAAGACTATCGTTTTACAATCATAAATGTAAATAAAACAACAATTCAGGAGGTTAGATTAGTTATTGCCAGATGAAGTTGGATTTAAGATTCATATTTTTATATCTAAAATAACAATTGTATATTCGCGAACTTTAATAAAATTAAAATAAGCAAATGGCAACACTTCAAAATATTAGAAATAGATCAGGTTTATTATTAGCGGTAATTGGAATAGCAATGCTTGCTTTTATTTTAGGCGACTTATTAAAAGCAGGTAATTCTGGCGGAGGCAATAGTGTAAATGTTGGTGAGGTGCTTGGTGAGCATGTTCTAATACAAACATTTCAGAAGAAGGTAGATGAGGGGATTGAGAATTGGAAAAGTCAGAATCAGCAAGCTGTTCTAAATCAACTTACAATTGCACAAATTAGAGATCAAATTTGGAACCAGCATGTAAGAGATTTGGTAATGCACAATGAGTTTGAGACATTAGGGGTTGATGTTTCTGATGATGAGTTTTTTGAGTTATTGCAAGGATTAAATGTACATCCCGAAATTAGTAAGGTTCCTACTTTTCAGGATCCTAAAACTGGCAATTTTGATAGAACAAGAGTGCTTGGATATTTAAAGCAGATTGATCAAGATGAAACTGGAGAGGCTCGTAATAGATGGGTGGCTTTCCAGAAATATTTAATTGGATTAATAAAAAGTTCAAAATATAACTCATTAGTTGGCAAAGCAATGTATACTACTAATGATGAAGCGAGAATAGAATCTAATTCAGCTACTAATAATGCAATATTTAATTATGTTGCTATTCCGTTTACATCTATTGATGATAAAGATGTTGAACCTACTGATACTGAATTAGAAAGATATTATGCTGAGCATAAATATGAATATGAACAAGAAGCTTCTAAAGATGTTGATTTTGTGGTTTATACTGCAGTCGCTTCATTAGAGGATGACGCTCAAACAAAAGCAGAGATTACTCAGTTGATTGTTGATTTTGAGACTTATGATGATTATGATTTAATGGTAAGGAGAAACTCTGATAATACAAATTCAATATTTTCTTTTACTACTGAGGATAAATTGCAAGATCCTAATTGGAAAAATTTATTTAATGCTGAGAAAGGCACAGTTTTTGGGCCTTATTTAACAAGCCAAGGTGTTTACAGAATAGCTAAGCTTGCAGAGGTAGAATATCGTCCTGATTCAGTGAAGGCAAGACATATTTTAATAAAACCAACTCAAGAAATAAGTTTAGATTCAGTTAACATAAAAATTGATGCTCTAAAAATAGCTATTGAAAGTGGGGCTGATTTTGCAGTACTTGCTAATAAAAATTCTGAAGATCAAAGTTCAGCAATTAAAGGTGGTGACTTAGGGTGGTTTAAAGAAGGGCAAATGGTTAATGAATTTAATGAAGCTTGTTTTACATCTAAGGAAGGCGATTTGTCAGTTGTGACAACACAATTTGGGGTTCATTTAATTGAAGTAACTAAGGCTAGTAAGTCTGTCAAGAAGGCTAAGATTGCATATATAGATAGAAATATAGAGCCAAGTACGGAAACATTTAATACTTACTATAGTCAAGCAGCGCAATTTGCAGGCAAGATTCTTAATGAAGGCATTCCTTTTGACACCTTAATTACAAATAATAATTTGGTAAAAAGGAGTGACAAGAATGTCACAGCTAATAAACAAAATATTTCTGGACTTCCTAACTCCAGAGAAATGATAAGATGGATGCATACTGCTGAAGTTAATTCTGTTTCTGAAGTATTCCAGTTTGACAATTCATATGTTGTTGCTTATATAACAAAAGAGTACAATAGAGGCGTGTCAGAGCTACAGGATATCAAAGAACAGATTACAGCTTTATTAGTAAAAGAAAAGAAAGCTTCAAAGATCTTTCAAGACATTATAGATTCTGATTTGACTTCAATTGCAGATGCAAATGCCACTATAGTTGTGAGTGATAAGAAAGCTGTATTCTCAAATCCAAGTATAGAGGGCGTTGGTTATGAGCCAGAATTAGTTGGGGGTGTTTTTGCAAGTAAAATAGGTGAGGTTTCACCTCCTATTAATGGAAGAAATGCTGTTTATGTTGTGGAGGTTATTAATTTAGAGGAAGTAAAATCTAATGAGGATTTATCCGTACAGAAATCAAAGTTGCAAACGCAAGCAATTTCTTATGCAAATAGTGCTTCATACAATGCATTAAAAGAAGCTGCTAATGTACAAGATAACAGAGTGGATTTTTATTAAGCATATATGATCCTAATCAGAAATTGCCGCTTGTTATTACCTTAGTATTTGTAAACGGTAAGAGTCTAGATTTAGAAAGATAAAAAGTAAGATTGTAAAACCAACTAAAGAGGACCCTCCATAACTTATAAATGGTAAAGGTATCCCGATGACAGGGACTAGACCAATTGTCATTCCTATATTAATGACAAAATGTATAAAAAGGATAGTCGCAACGCTATATCCATAGATTCTGCTAAAATTTGATCTTTGGCGTTCAGCTAAGAAAATGACTCTCAGAAGCAATCCTACAAATATAACTACAAACAGAAGACTTCCCATAAATCCCCATTCCTCCCCAATTGTACAGAATATAAAATCAGTACTTTGTTCAGGAACAAAATCAAAGCGTGTTTGAGTCCCTTTTAAGAATCCTTTGCCTAAAAGGCCTCCACTTCCAATTGCTATCTTAGATTGTATTAAGTTGTATCCGGCTCCTTGTGGATCAATCTCTTTACCTAATAAAACATTAATTCTTGTCCTATGGTGTGCTGAGAGCACGTCATTAAAGATATAGTTTACACTGAAGATAAATGTTATTGAAATAATAAATATCCCTATTAGCGCAGCTATTTCTTTTTTCTTTTTCTGAGAAAACATAAAGAGTAGTATAATAACTCCACCAACAAGACTGGTTAATAGTAATTTTTCTATTAGTAATGTCATTATAAATAGAATGCCAACTATAAGACCAAAAATTAAGATATTCCCTGACATCCCTTCACGATAAAGCACTAGTATAAATGCAGCATAGACTAGCGCAGTCCCTAAGTCATTCTGCAGAATAATTAGTAGAAATGGCAGTAGAATTATGCTGTACGTCTTGAGTTTTTCTAACAAAGAGATTTTCTTAATATGGATGTTATTGTAGTATCTAGACACTGCTAATGCAGTAGCAAATTTAGCAAATTCAGATGGCTGAAATTTGAATGCTCCTAGTTCAAACCATGAGGTTGCCCCACTAGTTACTCCTCCTTTAAAGAGCACACTTATTAGCAATAGGATTATTACACCATAGAATAAATAAGTTAAGGAATAAAAAAACTTCCAATCAATAATTAGGATTAGGAATGCTATAAAAAAGGAGATACAAATAAATAATAATTGTTTCCCATATCTTGAAGAAAGATTAAAAATAAGCGACACATCATCATTGTATTGTGAAGCATAGATATTTGTTATGCCAAAAAGTATTAATAATACATAAAGTAAGATACTTACTTTATCAATATTAGCAAAGATGTTTTTTGCTTTTCTCATTCCTCTGATATTAGGTTCCCTTCTAATATAAAGGTTTCTTTATTTATATCTGTAATTGTTCCCTTTAGATATTTTTCTATCATCAATGAAGCAATTGGAACAGCCCAAGTCGCTCCCCATCCTCCATTTTCCACATATACAGCAATGGCAATTTTTGGATTTATTATTGGAGAAAAAGCAATAAAAATAGAATGATCTTCACCGTGAGGATTTTGTGCAGTTCCTGTCTTTCCGCAAATCTCAATTCCCGGTATTCTTGCTTTCTCTGCAGTCCCATTTTCCCCTTCCACTGCCTGCCTCATGCCTTCAATAATTGGAGCGAAATTTTTTGGCTCAATAGCACAAAATTTCTTTGTTGTGAAGTTAGTATCAATTGCCTCTTGTCCTGAAATCTTCTTTACAATATGTGGAGTGTAGTAAAACCCTCTATTTGCAAGTATCGCTGTGATGTTAGCCATCTGTATTGGAGTAAGTAATAATTCTCCTTGTCCAATAGCCATAGAAATTATCGTATTAGCATTCCAACTGCCATTATATAATCTTTCAAAATATGCTGACTTCGGAAGTTTACCTGGAGATCCTGTGATAAAATCGTTATTCATATAATCACCAATTCCAAAACTAGCTACTTGTCCACTCCAATGATTATAAGCCTGAATGGTTGAGTTGAAACTAGTAAAATATTTATTATATAGATCACAAAAATATGCATTACATGAAACCTCAATCCCATTAATAAGATTCAGAGGAGTTCTATGTGGATGGCAGCCAACATGTTTGTCTTTTGTATAGCTGTATCCATAATATCCATTACAACTAAACTTGCTGTCTTTTGTAATAGTTCCTTTTTGCAGAGCAATTAATCCATTTATAAGTTTAAATATAGAACCAGGGGGGTATGTCCCTTGTATTGCTCTATTAAAGAGTGGTTTTCTTTTATCGTTTACAAGAGCTTTATAATTTTCTGACCTTTTTCTTCCAATTAACAAGTTAGGATTATAAGTTGGAGCAGATATTAATGATAAGATTTCTCCAGTTGATGGTTCGATAGCTACTATTGCACCAATCTTTTTTTGCATTAATCTTTCGCCATATTTCTGCAATTCGATATTAATTGTTGTAGTTAATGTGCTGCCAGAGATTGGTAATGTGTCAAATTTTCCTTCTTGGAATTTTCCTTGATCTTTATTGTGTACATCAACAAGTTTAATTGACATGCCTTTAGTCCCCCTTAGGCTTTCTTCATAGGCCGCCTCAACACCACTAACTCCATTTAAGTCCCCTTTTGTGTAAAAAGGATCTTTGCTCGTTGTATTACTATTTACTTCACCTAAATATCCTATTAGATGTGTTGCTGAGTTACTTGGATATTCACGCATCGTAAGTTTTCGCAAATAAAAACCTGGAAATTCATACAGATGTTCTCCAAGCGTACTAGCATTTTCTTTACTTAGATGTTTGATAAATACACTTTCTTTATATGCAGAGTAATTAACCGCCTCATTGTAGAGGTCAATAAATTTTTCTTGCTTAATTTCAACAAGCCTGCAGAATTTTAGTGTGTCAATTTTCTTATTTTTAAGTTCTCTGGGGACTATCATTAGATCATAAGCAGGGACATTGGCAACAATTAGATTGCTATCTCTGTCATATATTAATCCTCTTACTGCTTGTTGCACATCATATCGTAATACATTATTATTTGCAGAAAATTTATAGTCGTCATTAACTACTTGTATGTAGAATAGCTTTGACAGAAAGATAATTGCAATAAGCAGGAAGATGCCAATAATTACCTTGTATCTTGCTTTAAATCTTGTCATTTCTTAGAAAAATTCAATATTTCTAAGATTAATATAAGAGCTAATGTCGTGAAACTGCTAGCTATTATTTTTGCTAGAATCTGTAAATTAAAATTAAGATGTTCTAATCCAAATATAATAGTGCTATGGATTAGAATAATCAATAATGAGAATATGACAAATGACTTGCTTCCAATTTTATTTAATGTTATCTCGTCATTATCTTCTAATATGCTATATGGTATTGTTATTTTTGATATAGTAGTCTTAATAAAAGCAATTAAAACGGTTGCTGTTGAGTGAAAGCCTAAGCTTCCCCCAAAAAGATCGATAAGAAATCCTATTGAAAATGCGTAAAATAGGATATACCATTTTGAGGTTCTTAAGGGAAGACTTATAATTAGAGTCAGATAAAGATAAGGGTTTATATAAGTGAAAAAGAAAATTTCATTTAGAATAAGAACCTGTATTAAAACAAATATTGGAAGTAGGACAAGATATTTTCCGTAGTAGTTATTCATCGGTTGCGATTATTTTCTCAAGTAGTAGCTGCTCCTCTGATTGTTGTGAGTGGATTACATATACATATCTTAAATTATTAAAATCCTCAAAAAGCTCAACATTAATAGTGTAGAACCCATCGTCATTATTTTTCTTAAAATCAGATATAGTGCCGATATGTATTTCTTCAGGGTAGATATTACTATAGCTATTAGTGATTATTGTGTCACCAACATTGATTGGTATGTGGATTGGAAGATCGCTAATTGTAGCGATTCTGTAATTAAAACCTTTCCAAGTTAAAATTCCAGTATGCCTATTCTTCTTTAAGAAGATCCCAATGGCAGATTTTTTATGTAGTAGTGATATTACTAATGCAAAATTTTTGCTAACTGAGTGTACAATTCCAATCACTCCCTGGTCTGTAATAACACCCATCCCATGTTTTACACCGTTCTTACTTCCTTTATTTAGTGTGATAAAATTATTGCGTTTTTTTACTGAGTTATTGATGACTTTAGCCGCTAGATAGTTGAATGTCTTATCTGGCAATATAGTAGAGTCAAAGGATTGCTCATTATTTTGTAATAATGTATATAATTTGGCATTTTCTATTGTTAGATAATCATTAGTCTCTTTTAACCCTATGTAGTCAGAAAAATAATTTGCATAGTTATAAATAGCACTGGTATATTGTGTGCTAAATTCTATAGTCTGGCTAGCTTGATAGGTATTGTTTTGTAGTAGTAAAGAAATGGAGAAGCCTTCTATTAATATAAATAGTAGTAGAAACTGATTTAGTTTTATAAATCTTAAAAGATTATGCATTAATACTTGCTATTGCATTAAGAATGTATATCTATCTGTATTTTTAAGGGCAATACCAGTCCCTCTTGCAACAGCTCTTAAAGGGTCTTCAGCAACATAAACCGGCAATTTAGTTTTTGTAGATATTCTCTTGTCAAGACCTCTAAGCATTGACCCTCCTCCTGTTAAGTATAATCCTTCATTATAGATATCGGCAGACAATGCAGGTGGAGTGTTAAATAGAGCACTCATTATAGCCTCCTCAATTTGTTCGATAGACTTATTCAATGCTCCTGCAATTTCTTTATACGTTACAATCACCTCTTTCGGGATGCCACTCATTAAGTCTCTTCCATGTACTGCATAGTTTGGTGGAGGTTCATCTAATTCAGTAAGTGCAGATCCAACTTGAATTTTAATTTGTTCAGCCATAATATCACCAATAGCAATATTATGTCTTGTCTTCATATGATATTGAATATTTGCAGTCAATTCATCACCAGCAACTCTTATTGATTTGTCACACACAATCCCTCCTAATGATATTACTGCGATCTCAGTTGTTCCTCCTCCTATATCAATCACCATATTCCCTTTTGGTTCAAGAACATCAATTCCAATTCCTATTGCTGCTGCCATTGGTTCATGTATCAACCAAACATCTTTTGCTCCTGCATGTTCTGCCGAATCAATTACAGCTCGTTTTTCTACTTCCGTAACCCCTGATGGAATGCAAACGACCATCTTTAGTGATGGGGCAAAGATACTTCTTTTCATCTTCAACATTTTAATAAACCCTCGAATCATTTGTTCAGAGGCTTGGAAATCTGCGATTACACCATCTTTTAGTGGACGTAAAGTCTCTATTTCTGTATGTGTTTTTCCATGCATTTGTTGAGCTCTTTTTCCAATAGCGACTACTTCACCTGTCCTTATATTCTTAGCTACAATTGAGGGTTCATCTACAACCACCTTGTCGTTATGAATAATTAATGTATTTGCAGTTCCTAAATCAATAGCAATTGCCTCTTGCATAAAGTCGAAGAATCCCATAATTTTTATTTTTAATGTTTAAAGTGTCTACTTCCTGTTAGTACCATAGCTATATTGTTGTTGTTACAATAATCAATAGACAACTTATCTTTTATTGAACCGCCGGGCTGTATAACTGCTTTTATTCCCGCCTTCCCCGCTAACTCTACACAATCAGGGAAAGGGAAGAATGCATCAGATGCCATAACACTCCCATCTAAACTAAATCCAAATTTAGCAGCTTTATTAACGCCTTGTTTTAAAGCATCTACTCTTGATGTTTGACCTACACCACTAGCTAGCAATTGCTTACCTCTTGCAAATACAATGGTATTTGATTTGGTGTGCTTACAGATTTTTGAAGCAAAAACTAAGTCAGTGAGCTGCTCATTAGTTGGCATTATTGTTGTTGCTGTTTTCATATTAGAAATTGCATCTGTTTGCATGTCTTTATCTTGCTGTAATATACCATTTAGTGCTGTGCGAAATTGCACTTCAGGTAATGTAATTATATTTTGTTGAAGCAGCACTCTATTTTTCTTTTCTTTTAAAAGCGCTAAGGCCATAGGCTCAAATGATGGTGCAATTAATACTTCATAGAAGAGTTTATCTATCTCTTTAGAAGTTTCTAGATCTACCTCTTTATTGGTGATAAGTACACCTCCAAAGGCTGATATTGGATCTCCGGCTAGAGCATCTTCCCAAGCATCAATGAGTTTTGAACGACAAGCCAAACCACAAGCATTATTGTGCTTTAGGATTGCAAAGGTTGTCTCCTTAAACTCTGCAATTAAATTTACAGCCGCATCAATATCTAAAATATTATTATAAGAAAGTTCTTTTCCGTTTAGTTTCGTAAACATATTATCTAGATTTCCATAAAAGGTTCCTGACTGATGAGGATTTTCACCATATCGCAGAGTTGTTTTTTTACGGATACTTTTTTTGAATACAGAGTTATTTCCTGTATTAAAATAATTAAAGATAGTAGTGTCATAATGCGAAGAAACATTAAATGCATTTGCTGCAAACTTTTTTCTTTCTTCTATATTTGTACTCGCACCATTATTATTTAATATTTCTAGAATATCAGGATATTGGTTCATCTCTGAGACTATTAGAACATCTTTAAAATTCTTAGCACCAGCTCGGATCAACGAGATTCCTCCGATATCAATTTTTTCAATAATATCTTGCTCAGGTGCTGATGATAAAACTGTTTTCTCAAATGGATAAAGGTCAACAATTACTAAATCAAATTCTGGGATATTGTATTGCTCTAATTGTTCTTTGTCAGAAACTAGATCTCTTCTTGATAGGATCCCGCCAAAAACTTTTGGATGTAAAGTTTTCACACGTCCTCCTAGTATAGAAGGATATGTAGTAAGGTCTTCAATACGATTTGCAACTATTCCCTGCTCTTCAATAAAAATCTGTGTGCCACCTGTAGAGTAGATGTTTACATTTAGGGCGTCCAATTTTTTTATAATTGGCATTAATCCATCTTTGTTGAAAACAGAAATTAAAGCATTTCTAATTACTCTCTCTTGGGACATTTTTATTTCTTAATACTTTATGCAATTTTAATTAAATCTTAAGGTATTATGAAGTGAAATGCTAGTAAAAGAAAAGATTGTTGATAAGTTGTTTTTATTGTTGATTAAGAGGCTTTATAGTAATCTCCTTACAGATTCTCAGAGCATCTTCAATTGAATAAATATTTTCTACTTTCATGGATAGCTGTCCTTTCTTTTCTGTTATTTGACAGTGACCAGAATTGGATTTTAAAAACTCTAATACAATTTTGAAGGAATTAGAGTTGTAATAATTTGAATCTGCTTGTGAAGGAAAATAGGAACGCATGCTATTATTTTTAAGAATAATGCGCTCAAAGCCAATTTTCTTTGCTATCCATCTTAATCTAACTGCGTTGCAGACATGTAGAATTGCTGCCGGGATATTACCAAATCTGTCATTTAGTCTAATAATGAAAGTCTTGATTTCTTCTTCTTTAGTAAAATTATTAAGTTCTTTATATAGATTTAGTCTTTCGCTAATACTACTAACATAGGTGTCTGGTATTAGTATTTCTAAGTCAGTATCTAGTTGACAATCTTTTACATAGAACAGTTCTTTTTCATTTTCAAATAGATCTTGGAACTTTTCTCTTTTTAATTCTTCAATCGACTCATTCAATATCTTTTGATAAGTTTCAAAGCCAATATCATTAATAAAACCTGATTGATCTGCTCCTAATAAATCACCAGCACCTCTAATGTCTAAATCACGCATAGCAATTTTAAAACCACTTCCAAGTGTAGAGAATTGTTCCAACGCAATTAATCTTTTCCGACTTTCTTCAGACAACTGATGTAGGGGAGCGCTAATTAAATAGCAGAATGCTTTTTTATTA
>CENF01068958.1_pt1 | contig 13107 bp, 10 predicted proteins | sample 361291 | NCBI WGS metagenome assembly CENF01 (sample SAMEA2619399, study PRJEB7988) | marine metagenome | isolation source: saline water (ENVO:00002010), including | reverse complement strand
ACAAAAATATCATTCTCTCCTGACCCTCAATATTTTGATTCAGCCAAAGTATCAATAAGCCAGCTTAAATCCGCCCTGAAAGCTAAAGCAGTCTTATGTCCTGGTCTCACCATTTCTTTCAAAGATCATGCAACGGGAGCATCTGAAACTTGGTGTTTTATGGATGGTTTAGCGGCCTATTTAGTAGCTAATAATGCTGGAGCAGAATTAATTCCTTTGGAGCCATTTGAAGGCGATCAGATGACCGAAGAAGGTGGATTAACATGGGCATTGCAATGGGTTCAAGGTATTTCAGATCCTATATCTGAAAGTTACGTAAATTTAATACCTACTATTCAAGGGGGGACACACGTAAATGGTCTTAGATCCGGTCTCACAGACGCTCTAAAAGAGTTTTGCGAATTTAGAAATCTCATTCCAAGAGGTGTTAAATTAACCGCAGATGATATTTGGCTAAATTGCAGTTCTATTTTATCGGCCAAAGTTGTCGATCCTCAATTTACTGGCCAAACAAAAGAGAGATTGTCCTCTAAAGATTTTAACGGCGTAGTTTCTGCCATTATTAAAGACGCCTTTAGCCTTTGGTTAAATCAGCACACAGCAGAGGGAGAGGAAATTGCTCTGATTTGTATTGAAAATGCACAGTTAAGACAAAAAAGTAACAAGAAAGTAGTTAGAAAAAAAGCAACTGCAGGACCTGCTCTGCCTGGCAAGTTAACTGATTGCACAACTGATGATGCCGAGAGAGGGGAGCTGTTTCTGGTAGAAGGAGATTCAGCAGGTGGATCTGCCAAACAAGCCAGAGATAGGGTATTTCAGGCTATTTTACCTTTAGGTGGAAAAATCTTGAATACTTGGGAAGTTGATGTAGGTGATATTTTGGCTTCACAAGAAGTAAATAATATTGCAGTAGCTCTGGGCGTGGAGCCCGGTAGTAATAATTTAGAAGGTTTAAGGTATGGAAAAGTTTGCATCCTGGCGGATGCTGATCCAGATGGTTTGCATATAGCAACCTTGCTGTGTGCTCTATTTTTGCGACATTTTCGTCCTTTGGTCGAGTCAGGGAGAATATATGTTTCGATGCCTCCTCTTTTCAGAGTTGATCAAGGCAAAGAGGTTCATTACGCATTGGATGAAGTCGAAAAAGATAAGTTGGTAAAGCAACTTAAATCTTCTAACAAGAAATCAAAAATTGAAATACAAAGATTTAAAGGCCTTGGAGAAATGAATGCCTCTCAATTAAGAGAAACCACTATGTTGCCAGGTGCAAGAAGGTTAGTGCAACTTACAATCAAAAACGGAGATAAATCTATGCAAGTCATGGACATGCTGCTTTCAAAAAAAGGAGCGCCGGACAGAAAAGAGTGGCTCGAAGATAAAGGAAACTTAGCCGATGTCTGAAAAAACAGAACAACAAGCTTTAAGTCAATATACAGAAAAAGCATATCTGGATTATTCCATGTATGTGATTCTAGACAGAGCTCTTCCTCACATAGGAGATGGATTAAAGCCCGTGCAAAGAAGAATAATTTACGCTATGTCTGAGCTGGGATTAAGTTCTTCCGCAAAATTTAAGAAAAGTGCAAGGACAGTCGGCGACGTCATTGGAAAATTTCATCCTCATGGAGATACGGCTGCATATGAAGCTATGGTCCTTCTTTCACAGTCTTTTACAACGCGATATCCTCTGATTGAAGGTCAAGGTAATTGGGGCTCAGTTGATGATCCTAAATCATTTGCTGCCATGCGTTATACGGAATGCAGACTTTCAGCATATGCAAAAAATTTACTTCAAGAACTAGGACAAGGGACCGTAGATTGGGGCAGTAACTTTGATGGGACTCTTTTAGAGCCTTTACTTCTTCCTGCTAGATTACCAAACCTTTTACTGAACGGGGCATCGGGTATTGCGGTAGGGATGGCTACTGATATTCCTTCGCACAACTTAAAAGAAGTGGTAACAGCTTGTATTAAGCTTTTAGAAGAGCCAAAAACCTCTCTAGAAGACCTGTATAAAATTATACCTGGCCCTGATTATCCTACTGAAGCGGAAATAATAACTCCTGTTGATGACCTTAAGAATATTTATCAAACCGGAAAGGGCTCAATTAGAATGAGAGCGACCTACACATTAGAAGATGGCGAAATTGTTATATCTGCTCTGCCCCATCAAACCCCAAGTTCAAAAATTCTAGAGCAAGTTGCTGTTCAAATGGATGCCAAGAAGCTTCCTATGATTGTGGACTTAAGGGATGAAAGTGATGAAGAAAATCCTACTCGATTGGTGTTGGTTCCTAAATCAAATCGTATTGATAAAGATGCAGTAATGAACCACTTATTTGCTACAACTGATTTACAAAAAAATTACAGAGTTAACATGAACATTATTGGTTTGAATGGCAAGCCTCAAGTTCGAGACATAAAATCTGTTTTAAAAGAATGGTTAAACTTCAGGACAGATATGGTAAAGAGACGTCTTCAATATCGTTTGGACTGGGTTCTAGATCGACTTCATATATTAGAAGGTCTAATGGCAATCTATTTAAATATAGACGAAGTTATTCATATTATTAGGAATGAAGAAGAGCCAAAAAAAATTCTTCAAAAGAAATTCAAGCTAAGCATAATTCAAGTTGAAGCCATATTGGAAATACGCTTACGTCAACTTGCAAAATTAGAAGAAATAAAAATTCAAGAAGAACAGGGTAAATTAGACTCTGAAAGAAAAGATTTAGAGAAAACATTAAGTTCTAAGGCAAGACTCAAAACTCTAATAAAAAATGAATTGAAAGCTGATATTGATATCTATGGAGATGATCGTAAGAGCCCTATAGTTTCTAGGGATGATGCAAGTGCATTTGATGAAACAGAGTTGATTTCTTCAGATCCGGTAACGGTAATATTGTCTAAACGTGGTTGGGTGAGGGCTGCTAAAGGCCATGATATTGAAGCGGAAAAACTTAATTACAGAGAAGGGGACGAGTTCTTTGCTTCAGCAAAAGGAAGAAATAATCAAAATGCCGTCTTTCTTGATTCAAAAGGAAAGGCCTACACTCTGCCCTGTCATTCACTCCCTTCGGCCAGAGGACAGGGTGAGCCACTATCCGGTAAATTAAACGCAGAATCAGGAGAGACTTTTGCAGGTGTAGTTTCAGGTTCTTTAGATTCTAAAGTAGTTCTAGCAACTAATGCGGGCTACGGTTTTAAAGCTAGACTGGGTGACTTGCAAACTAAGAACAAGTCTGGAAAAGCAGCACTAAGAGTCCCTGAGGGAGCAAAAGTTCTGCCTCCTCGTCTCATTGTTTCTGTCGATGCCAAAATAGCTGCAATTACCAACATAGGTAAACTTCTGGTTTTTCCAATCTCAGAACTGCCTGAATTATCAAGAGGAAAGGGCAATAAGATTATAGGGATACCAAAGGCAAAGTTTGAATCAGGCGAGGAGTTCCTAAAATTTATAGCAGTAATTGAAGATGGCTCTAGTATTAAGTTAATAAATGGTAAAACTCATTATTCTCCTAAAACAAAAGACTTAGAAAATTTCTTAAGCTCAAGAGGAAAAAGAGGTCTTTCACTTCCTCCTGGTTATAGAAATTTAGATAAAATAGAAGTAACTTCAAAGAATGTTATTGAAGATTCAGAAGAATAAAAATTCTTAATCAGGCATGAAGAATAAGCTCTTTCTGTACGGTCAAAAAGAATTTAATGCCGCTAGGCAATTAAAAATATTACCCGAAGATCACCCCTCCAATAATCTTCATGGTCACACTTTTAAAGGCGGAGTAAGGCTTGAATTAAAAGAGGGCTCAAATTTGTCATTGGTTGATATAAAAGAAGATTTATCTAACGTTATCAATCCAATGGACTTGAGTTTTTTAAATGAAAGGATTCAGAACCCATCAGATCTTAATTTAGCTAATGAATTGTTTCAAACATATGGAAATGCAAACTTAATCAGCTCTCATATTTCAAGCAGCTCATCCCAAGGAGCAGGCTATGAAGGCCCAAATAACTCTTACGTTTGGAAAAAATTCTCTTTCCAGGCATCCCATAAATTACCCAATGTTCCAAAAGGACATAAGTGTGGAAACATGCATGGTCATACCTTCGAAGTAATTCTTTATTCAGAATCATCTGATGGAAGTCATCAAAATTTACTAGATTTGGATAAGTTAAGTGATTCAATCTACTCAGAGTTAAATAAAAAATGTTTGAACAATATAGTTGGACTTGAGAACCCCACGAGTGAATTAATTGCTTCATGGGTTTATTCAAAAATTAAAGTATCCTATGATTTTATTTCTAAAGTGGAAGTGATGGAAACGGATCATGCTGGTTGCTCGTTCGATGGAAGAGATTACAGGATCTGGAGAGATCAAAAATTAGAGTCAGCAATTTCTTACCAATCTGATGAAGAGATCTACGGCTTTGGTTACACATCCAGGCTTTACGTTGAGTCACCGTTGGACAAGGTTTTAGGTTGGTTGATGGACTTTGGTGATATGAAGGAAATTTTTAAACCCATTTTTCTACAAATGGATCATCAAAATCTTAATGAACTAGAAAATTTAGCCAATCCCTCAATAGTGGATTTGGTAGAATGGATGGGTATTCAATTGATACCAACTCTTCCTGATTTGAGTGGTATTGGTCTATACGAATCTGAAGGAAACGGAGCAGAGTTAATCATCAACAAGGAAAGATAATGAAAGATAAATTCCCTTACTCAGGAAAACCAGCAATAGTTACAAAAGAAATGTGCGATATGAACGGCCATATGAATGTTGTTCATTATTATCATATTTTTTCAGAATATACGGATCTATATCATGATATGGGTTTTTCTCATGATTATTTTGCAAAAGGATTTTCTTCATTTACCTTAGAAACTAACTTAAGTTACTTAAAGGAAATTAAAGAAGGCGAGGAGTGTTATCCGCATTACAGGATAATAAATGTAAATCCTAAATTAATTCATTATGGTGGAATTTTATTAACGGAAGAGGGCGCAGTCTCTGCCACTTATGAGACAGTAGAGGTGCACGTTGACATGACTACAAGGAAGTCTTCAAAGATGCCAGAATGGCTTCTAAGTAATCTGAATACAATGAAAGAAGAGCACGCTCAAGCCGGCGATGTAGGTTTTGAATTGAGGCTTAAAATTAAATAGAAGAGAGTTTATTTATAACTTCCTGATTTAAGAGAGGGAGCACTTCTATAGACTTTAGATTTTCTTCAAGTTGTTCAACTTTCGACGCTCCAAGTATCACTGTTGAAACATTTTCATTTAATAAACACCAAGCTATTGCTAGGTTAGAAAGTTTTACTTCCATTTCCTCTGCAATAGGAGCCAGAGCAGCAACCTTAGTCATTCTTTCTTGACCTCGTTCAGATTCAACCATTGATTTCTTTAACCACTCATAACCATCTAAAGACGCTCTAGAGCCTTCCGGTATTCCTTCTAAATATTTTCCTGTGAGAGCACCAGAAGCAAGAGGTGACCACGTGGTAGTGCCCATTCCGTATTTCTCAAATATAGGTTTGTATTCAATTTCAAACCTTTTTCTATCTAATAAATTGTACTGAGGTTGTTCCATGGTGGGCGGACTTAAGTGATTTTTTTCAGCAAACTCATACGCCTCTGTTATTTCTTCCGCTGTCCATTCAGAAGTTCCCCAATAGAGAATTTTGCCTTGAGTGATGAGGTTGTGCATTGCCCATACGGTCTCACCAATTGGGGTATCAGGGTCAGCTCTATGGCAGAAATATAAATCTAAATAGTCCACTTGCAGTCTTTTAAGCGCTTGATGACAAGCTTCAGTAACATGCTTCTTACTTAATCCAATTTGAGTAGGGCTAGGCCTCTTATTGGAACCAAAAAAGACTTTAGAAGAAACACAATAACTGTCTCTGGGTCTGTTTAGGGCACTTAATGCTTTACCCATGACAATTTCAGATTCGCCGGCTTCATACCCTTCGGCATTATCAAAGAAATTAACCCCTGCATCAAAGCAGGTTCCAAACATCCTTTCTGCCAGACCTGAATCTACTTGCTTATTAAAAGTAACCCAAGATCCAAATGATAATTCAGAGATTTTGAGTCCTGATTTTCCTAGTTTTCTATATTTCATAATTAATTATTCAATTTAAGAAGAGAGGGCATCTTCAAGTCGCTCTATGCCTTCCGATATCTCATCTTCACTTATATTTAATGCGGGTGCAAATCTAAGTGTTGAAGTTCCAGCTGAAACAGCTATGAGTCCAGATTCATAACACCTATCTAGTAGTTCATTCACTTCACCATTGTTATTTAGTTCACAACCTATCCAGAGTCCCGAGGATCTTATTTCTCTAAATGCTTGATGTTTTTTAGAAACACCTTCCAGCTTATTTACTAGAAGCGTTTCTTTTTCTTTTACTTCCTGTAAGAAGTTGGGATTTGAAACTATTTCTATGACTTTATCAGCAACAGCACAAGCCATTGGGTTGCCTCCAAAAGTTGATCCATGTGAGCCAACACTCATTGAAGATGCAATGTCATTTTTTGTTAATGTTGCTCCTATAGGAATTCCTCCTCCTAAGCCTTTTGCAGAAGTTAAAATATCTGGTTCTATACCGAAGGCCTTGTAACCAAATAAATTCCCCATTCTTCCTACTCCACTTTGCACCTCATCCATAATTAAGAGAACGCCATTTTGAGTGCACAAATCTCTAACCCCAAGTAAGAATTCTTGTTTTGCAGGAACCACACCGGCCTCACCTTGAACTGGCTCTATAATAATTGCTGCGGTTTTAGCAGTTATTAATGCTTTAACAGAACTTAGATCATTGTACGTAGCATGGCGTATGCCAGCAGGAAATGGCCCGAAACCTTTTCTGTGATTATCAGAAGCCCCTAGAGATATATTGAGTAATGATCTCCCATGAAAAGAGTTATTAAAGGCAATTATTTCATCTCTACCGTTTCCTTTTTCATGATGGTATCGCCTGGCCATTTTGATGGCAGCTTCATTTGCCTCCGATCCTGAGTTACTAAAATAGACTTTGTCTGCAAAAGTTAAATCCGTTAGTTGCTTGGCCAGATTTATGGCTGGTTCATTGGAGATGTAATTACTTAAATGCCAGAGTTTTTTTGACTGCTCATTCAGTGCCGATACTAGCTTTGGATGTGAGTGGCCTAGGCTGTTTACTGCAATACCTCCTCCAAAATCTATGAATTTCTTATTATTTTTATCCCACACTGATGAGCCGCTTGCTTTTTCAGGAATAAAATCTGCTGGAGCATAGTTTGGCAGCATTACTTGTTCATAAAGATCTCTAAGTTTTTTATTTTTATCTGTATTGTCATTCATAACGTGTAACGTCCTATAAGGCGGGCTATTATAGTGACCCTTTACCCATGATTAAAATAGAAAGTAACAAAGAGAATAATACTCATCGTATATTATTAAGACCCAATCGATCAACAAGTTGGCGTTTAAGCCTATTCTTTATTGGCTTTATAGCAGTAACTTGTTTAAGTATAGGCATCGCTTTTGCTTTTTTGGGGGCCACTCTTATTCTTCCTTTTGCAGGTTTAGAAGTCTTGTTTGTAAGCATCTGTGTTTACTTAGTTTTACGTAATAGTTACCGCCAAGAAGTAATTATCATGACTCAAGATAAATTAAGGATTGAAAGTGGAATAGGGAAATCTGAAAAAATAATAGAGTACTTTAGGATGTGGTCTTATCTGTTAGTTGAAAGACCCTCTCACCCTTGGTACCCAGCACACATAGTTGTAACCTCAAAGGGGGATCGTGTACCAGTAGGAGATTTTTTAACTGATGACGAAAAAGAAGAGCTAGTAGTAAGCCTGGAAACTATTATTGATTCATTTAATAAGGATCGGATTATCTCTGATTAAATCTTTTCCCTACCATGGCAGAAGCTATATTAATTTTTTGGATATCAATGGTGCCTCCAGCAATACCCCAGCCCCATACATCTCTGTATCTTCTTTCCATGGTGTATTCTTTGTTAAAACCATAGCCACCCATTAGCTGCATGGCTGACGCAACAACTTCTCTTGCTGTTTCATTTGAAAAACATTTTCCAACACTGGATTCAAAGATACTTGGAAAGCCTTCTTCTGCATTATGAGCTGCCCTGTGGATAAGCAGCCTAGACGCTTCGACCTTCATTGCCATTTCTGCTAATTTCATTTGAACAGCTTGAAATTCTACAATTGGTTTCCCAAATTGCTCTCTTTCTTGAGTGTATTGTAAGACTTGTTCAAGAGCGCCCGAGGCTTGACCCAAACACATGGTGGCATTGCCGCATCTTTCAAGATCAAAAGCTTCCATGAGTTTTTTAAATCCACCATCTGCATCAACGACCATATTTTCTATCGGAACTTCAACAGAATCTAAGAAAATATCTGCAGAAGGAACACCGTTCCAACCCATTAGGCTCTCTTGCAGTCCAAAGCTTAGTCCCTTAGAGTCTTTTTCAACATAAACGGCACCTATTCCCTTTGCACCTGGAGCATCAGACATCTTGCAATACACGACATAGCCCTCTGAATGGCCACCACCCGAACACCAGCGCTTAGTGCCGTTGATAATAATCTTGTCACCTTTCACTTCGGCTTTAGTGGTCAGATCAGTTAGTGCTGATCCAGCATTAGGTTCAGACATTGATACAGCAATAATGATGTTGCCTTTGCAGACTTCAGGTATGACTCTCATTTTTAGATCTTCATTGGCAAAATGTTCAATTGCTTTTACCGGGCCAACGCAACTCTCAAAAATTGGAAAAGCCACAGCAGAAGATATCTTTGCAAACTCTTCTATAACTATAAGGGCTTCAAGATTGGAAAGACCCAACCCGCCATATTTCTTATCTACATTAATACCTAAAAAGCCCATCTCCGAATATTTCTTTAGCCACTCTTTAGACAGAGGAATATTATTTTCCTCCATTTCCAGCGCAACAGACACCATTTCTTTTTGAGCAAATTCTCTTGCTACTCTTTGTAATTCAACTTGTTGTTGATTTAACGAAAAATCCATAATTATCTCCTGGTTAAACGATCCTATTACTTTTAAATTCTAAGATTTCAGCATCAGAATACCCTAAGTCATTAAGGATCTGGTTGTTATGTTCTCCTAATAATGGCGCTCTTGTCTTTATTTCGCCTGGGTTAGTAGAAAGCTCAATTGCAGGCCCAACTACAGGAACTGGTTTGTTTACTTCTGGATATTTTATATCTTTAAAGACTTGTTTCTCTTTTATATGAGGATCATTCATAACATCTTTGGCTTTGAGGACCTCACCGACGGGTATCCTAAAAGCTTCCAGTTCTTTCATTGCCTCTTGATTGGTTCTTTTAGCACACCACTCGGCCATTTTTTCACTTATGAGTAAACTATTATTTCCTCGACTTAGGTCATCTTTAAAGCGTTCATCATCGAGCCATTCTTCTGCCCCTACTAGTTCGGTCCACCTTTTAAACAGTGGCTGTCCAACCGTTTGTACAAGGATCCAGCCATTTTTTGTTTTAAAAGTATCTGAAGGGCCAGAGGTTTGTGCTCTATTTTGAGAAGCCACTCGATTGACGTTGAGGAATTCTTGCTCTATGACAAGGCTATTTGTCATTGTTAAAGCTGATTGCAATAAAGAGGTCTGCACCCTTTGCCCTTTGCCTGTTTTCTCTCTTTCCATTAAAGCTAGTAAAGTTCCGTAAGCTGCTAACGATGCGCTACAAAAATCTACATAAGGAGAATAGGCTTTAGAGGGTACGTCGGGATCTCCTGTCATGTCCATAGCACCGGACATCGCTTGGGCCACACCATCAAATCCAACTCTCTCCGCATAAGGACCCGTTGTTCCAAAAGCAGTATTCGAAGTTAATACAATGGCAGGATTAATTTTTGCTAGCCTTTCATAATCAAGACCCATTGAGTGCAAAGTGTTCTCTGGAAGGTTTGCTATCACAACATCTGATTTTTTAACTAACCTTTCAACAATCTCTCTCCCTTCTTCTTTCATGGGATTCACCGTAAAGCCAAGCTTATTCCTGTTCAATTGAAGAAACATTGCTCCTTCTTCATTTTTAGTAACAGGAGTTACAAAACGATCTTCACTTCCATCCACTCTCTCAATTCGGATAACTTCAGCTCCATAATCGCCTAGTAGGGCACCGCAAAAAGGACCAGCTATATATCTTCCGAAGTCTAATACCTTGATTCCATGAAGTATTCCTTGATTATTATTAGTCATTAAATTTCCTGTGTTTATTTAGAAACTCCAAAATCATATCATTTCCTCAATTTACTTCACTTGGATAATTTTTGTTGTTAAAAGAAGTTGATTCATTAACCCTTAAAGTGATCTCATGATTATAATAAAGATATATGAGTAAAGCAGAAATACCAGAAGGTTATAAAGAGTTATCTTTTAACCAGCCACACATAGAAACTTTAGGGCCGGGTTATTACAAGCGCGAAGGCAATAACTTATATATGGCTTTTTATGTAAAACCTGAGAATTGCAACGGCTATGGAACTGCTCATGGAGGAGTATTGATGGCTTTAGCAGATTTCACTATGGCTTCTTCTGCAATGAAAGATAGAAACAGTTTGGTAACCACCGTAAGTTTTCACTCAGAATTTATAGCCCCAGCCGAAAAGGATAGTCTTTTAATTATTAGGGCCACTCCAACAAAAGTGGGAAAGTCATTGGGGTTTGTGGAAGGAGATATTAAAGTTGAAGAAAAAGTTATTATTAATTTTGGAGGAGTCGTTAAAAAGATTTAGCATTTATGAACAAAGATATCGATATAGTAATTTATGGGGCCACTGGTTTTACAGGACAACTTTGTGTTAAATATTTAAAGTCAGTTGATGATGGTATTACTTGGGCTATAGCAGGAAGAAATAAAGCAAAGTTAGATGAAGTTGCTAAAAATAATGAACTTGAAGTAGAAATTATCGTTGCAGATTGCGAGGATGAAGAAGCTCTTGGGCTGTTAACAAAAAGATCTAAGGTGGTCTTATCCACTGCTGGACCTTTCCATAGGTACGGATCCAAATTAGTGGCTTCTTGTGTAGAAAACTCTTCTCACTACGTTGATATCACCGGAGAAAACTTTTGGGTAAAAGGTTTGATTGAAAAACATCATGAAGAAGCGGCATCTAAAGGAATCAGAATAATCCCTTCTTGTGGTTTTGATTCTATTCCGTCTGACCTAGGCACTTACTTCGCTTCAACTCAAGTTAATGCTCCTATCAAAAGAGTAGAGTCATTCCACTCCTTCAAAGGAGGGGCGTCGGGAGGAACTCTCGAGACCATGTTCTCGATGGGAAGTCTTGGGCTGGGACCAGAAATGCAAGACACTTTTTTACTCAACCCAAAAGATTCTTTTTCTGAAGAACAACGTGAGTTGAGCAGTGACAGGGTTGGAATAGCTAAAAAAGAAGAAATTGAAGCGTGGTCAGGTCCGTTTGTTATGGCTGCCGCTAATACCAGAGTGGTTAGGCGAACTGCAGCACTGCTTGCAGAAAGACAAGAGAATTATGGAACAGAATTCACTTATCAAGAACATGCCTTTCATGCTTCTAGATGGAGTGCAATAATCTCTTTATTTTCTACAATTGCAATAGGCATTGTTCTTATTACTCCTTTAAAACACTTGGTTAGACCTTTCATGCCAAAGCCAGGAGAGGGACCAAGCGAAGAAGTTCAACGTACAGGTTTCTTTGATTGTAAATTTATAGTCGAAACCGAAGATGGAGACAAAAGTGTTTTTAGAATGTTCGGAGAAGGTGATCCGGGGTATAGAGTGACGTCAAAATTAGTAACGGAGTGTGCTTTAGCCTTAGTTAAAGATGTAGATTCTTTACCAGGAGGCAGTGAATACGGTGGCTTGCTAACAAGCGCTTCAGGATTAGGAGAAACTCTGATCAATCGATTAAGTAAGGTCGGTATTCTATTTGAAGGCCCTTTATAAGATAAGACTAAACTTTAAAATTCTTAAGCTTTTTTTTCACCATTCTTTTTTTAAGTCTCGCAATCTCAGGCAAGCCATCTTTAAAAGGAGGGTATGCCTCACCTTGAATTAAAGGGCTTAGGTAGTTCTTGCATGATTTTGTTATGCCAAATCCATCTTTTGTAATGAAATTTTTTGGCATTTTCTTTTCAAAATTAGCGACTTCGGACAACTTTGCTTTTCCTATCTCCCAACTGTATTGTTTAGTTTTCTTTCTGACAATTATCGGCATAACGGCATTTTCTCCAGACAAGGCCATATTCACTGCGGCTTCACCAACAGCATAGGCTTGATCAAGGTCTACTTGAGAAGAAATATGCCTCGCAGATCTTTGAAGATAATCTGAGACCGACCAATGATGCTTGAAACCAAGTTGATCTCTTACCAAGGAAGCTATGTACGGAGCTACTCCGCCTAATTGAGCATGTCCGAAAGAGTCAACCGAACCTGAGTCAGCTAAAAATTTACCATCTTTATCTTGAGCACCTTCCGAGACAACTATCACGCAATATCCGCATGTTTTAACCGTTAATTTAACTTTATTTAAGAACTTCTTTTGACTGAAAGCAATTTCAGGGAAGAGAATAATATGAGGAGCGTCATTCTTTTTTTCTGCTGCAAGACCAGCAGATGCTGCAATCCAACCCGCGTGTCTTCCCATAACTTCAAGTATGAAAACCTTTGTTGAGGTTTCTGACATACTCTCTACATCTAGTCCAGCCTCTCTTATTGAGGTTGATACATATTTTGCTACTGAACCAAATCCAGGGCAATTATCTGTAAAGGGGAGGTCATTATCAATTGTCTTGGGAATACCTATACAGGTGACTGGAAATCCAAGGTCAGCCGTTATCTTAGCTATTTTATTTGTCGTATCTTGAGAATCCCCTCCGCCATTATAAAAAAAATAACCAATATTATGAGCTTTAAAAACATCTATTAAACGTTTGTATTCTCTTTTATCGATATCGAAGTCTTTTAATCTGTGTCTACAAGAACCAAAGGCTCCGCCTGGTGTATGAATAAGTTTTTTCAGTTGAATTTTATCCTCTAGGTTTATGTCAATAAGGTTTTCTCTT
>CENF01102130.1_pt1 | contig 13122 bp, 10 predicted proteins | sample 361291 | NCBI WGS metagenome assembly CENF01 (sample SAMEA2619399, study PRJEB7988) | marine metagenome | isolation source: saline water (ENVO:00002010), including | reverse complement strand
AAGCTCCTGAGTGTATAACTGATCCTGATTGTGATGATGATGGAATTCTGGACCCAGATGAACTAGCGCCCGAGTGTATAACTGACCCAGAGAACATCTCATGCGAAATTACACCCGAACCAACACCCGAACCAACACCCGAACCAACACCCGAACCAACAATCGAGCCAACACCTGAACCAACACCTGTAAACGAAGTAGCAGATGATTCGTTCCCATGGTGGATTCTCGTACTTGCACTGATCGCACTGCTTGCACTTACAAGGATCCTACTGCTCGTATACATGAGGCGTAGATCCCCAATCATTACCCATATAGCGATCTCTGAACTCAGAGAAGAAATAAAGCTCATGGAGCGAGAAGGCATGTCCTCACTGAACGAATACGAAATCAATGCGGAAACAGAATTCCTGTCTGATGCCCCAGGTATAACAGAAGTTAAATTCACCATACGTGTTGATGACGGAAAGCTTGAACACGGAACTAGCTCAAGCTCGTACCTCACGGATACAGACCTACCTAGCCACGATCTGCAACTTGGTAATCTACCAAGCGTGGTGAGTATAAATGGAATAGTTTCAGAAGTTATTTGGTCTATCAAAGCCAAAAAACCGCTTGGTACATCATTTACAATCGAATTTGAAGTCAACGGCGAATGGGTTGAAGTATCAGAACTGACAATAGAAAACGGCTCAGATAACGAAGCTCCAACTATCCATCCATATTGTCGCCTTGTTGCTAAAGCACCATTTGGTCTCAAACGATTCTCCACACCAGCACCAGTAGGTCTGATAAACTTAGAAGGAACAGGTGAATCTACACCGGAAGCTGGCTAATTAGCACCTGAAGGGAATAACTAAAGCCGCTTCAGATTTAGCCCCATCAGCATCGGCTGCATGCGATATTAGAAGTAAATATGATTCTTCGGTAGGAGGAATGGGAAAGGTAGCGGAAGCTATTCCTGGAACAACCAATTCAGACCCTTCGTTAATGGACGATGTTAGATCAATACTTTCTTCTCCGACTAAAGCAGCCAAGTCAAGTACCACAGATGTGTCATCAACATCATTCGCAGAAATAGCTATCGAAACTAAATCTCCTTCGGTGAATGAATCTATGCAATCGGGACCATCAAGGGTGATCATAGGGGCTTTATTATTTGGAGCTTGCTCGATCACGAACGGCAATGAGGTAGGTTGCGAATCAACTGATTCATCCTCAGAGTTCGAAATAATAGGCTTTTCAGTGGGCTGTGTTGCGGGCGCAATAGTCGAGTCGGTTTCGTCACCATCGGGCTGAGATAAAACAACAACAGCGAAAGGTAGAGCAACAGCAAAAACCAAAAAAACTGCAACCCATCGAATGTACCTTTGACGATTTCCTCTGCGACTACGCATCAACTCCATCGTAGCTCTTTTACGGTGGCAAATTTAACAATCATGCACGATGAAAGCACTAAGGCGAGATACCCTTCATCGGTGGGCACATCATCTCCCAAAGCAAACAATAAAAATAGCATTTGGACAGGTAGATACTTGCCCATAACTCTTGCGAACCTCACAGTCGTAGCTGTAGCTGCTTTTGACGGATTAGCCATCGTGGCGGCCCTTCCAAACATTGCAAAAGACTTAGGAAACGTATCGCTTTCTCCTTGGGTATTAACCGCATACCTAGCGACATCAGCTCTCGCTGCCATAGTGGCCGGGCCCATCATAGACACAATTGGAGTAAGAAGAACCTTTCAAATTACAGGATTATGGTTTCTCTTCACGAGTGCCCTAGCAGCAGTAGCTCCATCTATGACGCTCCTAATTGCCGCAAGATCACTTCAAGGAATAGGTGGGGGACTAGTCATAGCTGTGGCGCTCGCATCAGTAGGGCTTGCATATCCCGAAAATCTTAGACCTACAGCTTTCGCAGCAAATTCAATGGTGTGGGGAACTCTTGGGTTGGGTGGCCCTGTACTTGCCGGAGCTCTTCTTGAATTGAGCGGGTGGCGACTCATATTTGTGATTCAGTTACCGATAACAGCGCTTGCACTCGCTATGGGCTGGAGACGCCTACCAGACGCTGTCGACAACAAAAATGAGAAAAAGCTGAATTTTGATCTCACCGGTATCACGTTGATCTCCATATGCATCATTGCTTCACTAATCGCTGTCAGTGAACTAACAAAATCACCTATTCCATCAGCAATACTTTTTATGACAACTGGTCTCTTTATTTATCTTTACTGGCGTCACTCGGGGCAAAAAAACGATCCAGTTTTGCTTCGACGCCACATAACAAAGTTTCCACTGAACCGAATCCATGCCGCTTCTGCACTTGCGTTGATTACAGGACTAGCAACCGATAATTACCTGCCACTTTATATGCAAACGACACGAGGGCGTTCCGAAGCCTTTGCATCATTCTCAGTAGTTTTCCTAACAGTTGGCTGGACCGTAGCAGCATTTGCCACCAGCAAGATTCTAGAACGAAGAAACGAAGAAGACGTGATCCTACTAGGTTCAACCCTGATGATTCCCTCGGTGCTCTTGGCAGGTGTATCAGTATCATTTTCATACGCTTTAGCAGTGCTGTTTGGAGCTTATTTCTTGATAGGTGCTTCCATCGGATTTATCTCCACATCTGGTCTCACACTTCTCCAATCATCAAGCACTCCAGAGGAAATGGGCCGAACCAATAGCGCGCATCAATTTCTACGAACTTTGGCAATTACCTATGGAGTTGCTATCGGGGGAGCGATCCTCCTCTCAGTCGTAAAAGCAAGAACAGGTGACGTAGAATCGGTGAGAAAAGTATTATCCGGCGACAATATTACTGTTGCATCAGATACGACAGAGGCCATCGGTAGCGGACTTGCATGGGCTCATGTCTTCAGTGGAGCCACTGCCTTCATCGGTTTCCTCATAGCTGTTTCGCTATACCGAAAAAAGAAACGTTTCATTAGTTAATTGAACGTTGGACGCTTGAAGAACTAACGGCTAAATTTAAAGAACAACTTAATTGAACTCAACCGGAGGCGTACCCCCGGAAGGGCCAAATAGAGAGGATCTAGTATGCCAAGCGTACTTGCTTATCACCGCCCTCAAAGCCTTGATGAAGCTCAAAAGTTAGCATCCGAGAAGAATGCTGTCCTGATAGGAGGCGGCACACTCGTGATACCTGAAGTTCTCTCGAACCCATCCAGCGAAACAGAAATTATAGACTTGCAATCAGTTGGTCTAACCGGAATAACATCCGAAAACGAAGGAAGTGAAACCTCAATAAAGATCGGAGCTATGTCACGGCTCGCTGATTTAATTAATAACGAAGATATCCCTCACTTGATTCGAGAATTATGTAGCAAAGAACTTCCATCAACATTGCGAACTCAAGCCACTATCGGAGGAACTATCGCTGAGCGAAGTAACGAAAGTATATTACTCTCCGGATTCCTTGCCATTAATGCAGAAATCCAAATACACGAAAAGAGTTGGATACCACTCAACGAATACTTACAATCCTCACCGCCAACAGGAATAATCACTGCCATCAAATTTTTTAGCCCATCTGACGATTCCAACTCATGTTTCCATTCTGTAGGTCGGACACCAATGGATGTACCCATCGTTTCTGCAGTCGGATATTCAAAATCAAAAGGAAACTTTCAAGTTTCACTCACCGGCATCGCACAAGTACCTACCCTCATCACTGCACCTGAAGAACTCGCAAACCTCAACCCTCAAGGCGACTTCAGAGGATCAAGTGACTATAGAAAACATCTTGCCGCTATCCTTTACACTCGAATTTCAGAGGAGTTGCAAGCATGAAAATTTCCTTCTCCTTAAACGAACAACAAATAGAAACGAAAGTAGAACTTCACGAAACACTCCTGCAACTATTGCGCCGCCGCGGAATGATAAGCGTTCGGTACGGCTCTGACTCCGGTGAAACAGGGGCAGGCGCTGTTCTAATAGATGGCAAACTAACTAGTACTGATTGTATGTTGGCTGCCCAAATCGATGGCCATGATGTCCTTACTGTTGAGTGGTTTAATAAACCCGAACTCCATCCAATCCAAGCAGCATTCGTAGCGACAGGCGCTATGCAATCTGGATACTCAACACCGGCGATGATACTGGGAACATGGGAATTGCTTAATCGAAATCCCAACCCATCAGAACATGAAGTAAGGGATATGCTTTCAGGAATTCTTGACCGCGAAACCGCATACGTTAAACCTGTAGAAGCTGTTATGCGCGCAGCAGCTTTAATGAGAGGCGAAACAAACGAGCCTTTCGGTCCTGTATATCTTCCACCTCTAACCGATGGAAAGAATCCAGTAGATGTCAGCCCGGATGATGACGGTCCAGATGCTTCTCCAGCTGTGCCGAGAGTCGTTCCATCAAAAGATGTTCCCGAAATGGCAGTTGTAGGTAAACCAGAAGTAAAGGTCGATGCTGTTCGTTTGGTAAAAGGAAATCCGGCATTTACTGATGATTTCGAAGAAAGAGGACAACTCATCGCAAAAGTGCTTCGGAGTCCTCACGCTCACGCAAACATCATCGATATAGATGACACTGAAGCAGTAGCACTTTCTGGAGTGCACGCAGTCATTCACTATAAGAATACACCCCGAGTAAAGTACGCTTCCGGGGGGCAAAGCTGGCCTAACCCCCACCCTCACGACCAAGTAAGTTTTGATAATAAGGTTAGACATGTAGGGGATAGAGTCGCAGCTGTAGCCGCAGAAACAAAAGAAATTGCTCAAGCAGCATTAGACCTCATCAAAGTTGAATATGAAATCCTGCCATATGTGCTTGATGAAATAGAAACAATGGAACCCGACTCTCCGGTAATTCATGACGAGACGGACACCGAAGAGATATATGATGCCGATAGAAATATCGTTTTGAGAATCGAAGCTGAGCGAGGTGACGTTGAAAACGGTGCTAAGGAAGCTGATCACGTCTTTGAGGACACATTCAAAGTGCATCAAGTGCAACAGGTTCCTATTGAGCCCCATATTTCTGTGGCGTGGCTAGACAGCGACGAGCGACTGGTTGTTAGAACCGCCACACAAGTACCATTCCACGTTAGACGAATGCTTGCACCTTTAATCGGAAGAGATATTAAGGATGTACGCGTCATCAAGCCGAGAATAGGTGGAGGGTTCGGAGCGAAACAGGAAATGCTCATTGAAGATATAGTTGCTCATCTTGCAATAGCAACACGACGACCAGTAAAACTCGAACTTGATAGAAGCGAAGAATTTATTGCATCTCGGTCTCGACACCCACAAACCTTAACCTTCACAACCGGTGTTGAAGACAGCGGAAAACTCGTTTCCCAAAAGCTTCGCTTAATCGGCAATACAGGTCCTTACGGAACGCATGGCCAAACTGTTCAGACAGTTGCAGGTCTTCGAGGATTAACCTCATATAACGCTGAAAACAAGAAATTTGACTGCGATGTCGTCTACACCAATACTCCTGTCGCTGGAGCATACAGAGGATATGGCGCTCCGCAAGCAGAATTCGCATTGGAAGCACACATGGAAGATATAGCGCACTCTCTGGGCAAAGACCCGATTGAATTTAAGCGGCAAAACTGGGTCAAAGTTGGTGACGAGTTGAATATTGCTCCCCATCTTGGTGAAAGAGCAGTAGAGCCAGAGGATATAGATGAATACCCAAAAATAACCTCAAATGGAATTGAAGAATGTATCGCTCAGGGTAAGAGGTCAATCAAATGGCACCGAAAAGACGATCCCGAATGGGTATCCCCGAAAGACCGGCCTAATATCCGGCGAGGCTTGGGTTTTGCGTTCTGCATGCATGGAACAGCCATACCGTTCCTAGACATGGGCGGATGCAGTATCAAAATCAATGATGATGGATCCTTTAACATGTTGGTAGGAGCGACCGACCTCGGAACTGGAGCCGATACCGTACTTGGTCAAATAGCGGCAGAAGTCCTAGGGGTTCCCTTAAGCGATATTCAGGTCTACTCATCAGATACAGACGTGACTCCGTTTGACACGGGAGCATACGCATCCAGTACAACCTACATTTCGGGAACTGCCGCAAAGCTTGCCGCTGAAAAAGTTCGAGAAAGAATTAAAGAGCGCGCAGCAAAAATGCTGAATATCAAAGAGCCATGTTCAATCGAATTGCGTGACCGAAAAGCAATAGCGCCCGACGGGTCATCTGTATCAATTGAAGATATAGCGATGGAGGCATTTCACTTGGAAGACCACGAACAAATAATGGGGACAGCTTCCTACGTCTCACCTGAATGCCCTGCCCCTTTCGCAGCACAGTTTGCAGAAATAGAAATGGACATAGATACCGGCCAGGTGACGATTATCAAACTTGTTATGGCAGTTGACTGCGGTGTAGCAATTAACCCCGTCACAGCTTCTGGCCAAGTAGAAGGCGGAATGCTCCAAGCTCTCGGCTATGCCCATTGCGAAGAATATGCATTTGATGAAACAGGGAAAATGATCAATGACAGTCTGGGGCCATACAAGATATATCGAGCTGATGAAATGCCAGACTTTGAAGTGTTCCTAGTCCAAACTATGGAAGATTCCGGGCCTTTCGGAGCCAAAGCTGTCGCTGAGATCCCGAAAGATGGAGTCGCCCCAGCTATCCGAAATGCAATAATCAACGCAACGGGCGTCGCTATCAATGAAATTCCATTCACTCCTGAACGCGTCTGGCAAAAGATCAGAGAATCAGAAATTTAAGCCACTATGGGCCAGCATCAAGGCAAAGCCATCTTCTTAACCGGAGCATCAACAGGAATAGGTAGAGCAACAGCACTTCGCCTTGCGGCAGAGGGGGCATCACTCGTTTTGGCTGACATAGCGAAAGATAAACTCGAAAAGACCACAAAAGAATGTCAAAGCCTAGGATCTGAAACCATCAGCATAGAATGCGATGTATCAAATGAAATGCAGATTTCAGAAGCTATTTCTGGGATGGCCAAGCAATTTGATGAGATACATGCAGTTATCAACATTGCCGGTATCCAACTCTGGAGCCACTCCCATGAACACTCATTGACAGATTTCGAAAGGACCTTGGCAGTTAACCTAACAGGAACATTCTTAGTCTGTAGGGAAGCAATTCCTCACCTGCTGAAAACATCTGGATCGATCGTCAATGTTTCCTCCACAACAGCCCTCGCTGGTATCCCTTACTCGGTAGCATATGCGGCAAGCAAAGCCGGCGTACTAGCCCTAACTAAATCACTAGCAGTTGAGTATGGCGGGAAAGGCCTCCAAGTAAACTGCATAAATCCAGGTGGTATCAAAACAGAAATGACAAAAATGCCTCAAATTGAAGACCCAGATCTAAAATTACTTCTGCGGCAAAGTCCGCTACATAAATTCTCCGAACCAGAAAACGTGGCAGGACTAATTTCCTATCTAATCACAAATGAAGCGCAACATATAAATGGAGAATCAATCAGAATCGATGGGGGAGCGCTAGCGTGACCATCATCACCTCAGACTGGCTTATTGCCAATCCTCAAGAGAAAGCTCTGAGATCTCACGGTATTCGTGTGCAAAACACCCAGATTACAGAAATCGGTGATAATCACGAACTGAAAGCCAAGTACCCCGAAGACGAACTCATCGATGGGACAGGGAAGATTTTGCTTCCTGGTTTTGTTAACGCCCATACACATATGTACGGAGTCCTAGCCCATGGAATACCAAGTGATAATCCACCTGAAGATTTCTGGGGATTTTTAAACGATTATTGGTGGCCAAAAGTAGAAGACGCTCTTGATAAGGAGATGTTGTCTGCAGCAACTAAATGGGCATGTGCAGAAATGCTCTTATCTGGGACAACTACCTTCTACGACATCCTTGAAGCCCCAAATACTTTGCCGGGTGGGCTAGACACCCAAAAAGACGAAGTTGTGTCCGCAGGGATCAGAGGAATTCTGAGCTTTGAAGCCACGGAACGATCAGGAAATGAAATAGCGAAACTTGGAATTCAAGAGAACCTATCATTCCACGAAAAGACTCAAGATGACCCGCTGATCTCAGCGATGATGTGTCTTCACACAACTTTTACTTGTTCGCAAGAATTCATCTCCGAAGCATTTTCTCTAGCAAAGCAGAGCAAATTAGCAGTCCACGCACATTGCAACGAAGGAGAACATGAAGGTATTTGGTGTGAAGAAAACCATGGGAAAAGACCTCTCGAACTATACAAGGATTTAGGTCTAGCCGACTCAAATTTCATCGCCAGTCAATGCGTTCACTTATCTGAAGAAGAAATAGAAATAATTAAAGACACAGGCGTAAAAGTTACCCATATGCCTCTTGCAAATTGTGAAGTCGGTGGAGGAATAGCACCCATCCCAGAATTACTTGATGCAGGAGTCACAGTAGGTTTAGGCAGCGACGGCTATATCAACGACTTCTATGAAGTCATGCGCGGAGCTTTCCTCATCCATAAAGCAAGGTTACAAGACCCAGCAGTTATGCCAGCCTCAACAGTGCTTGATATGGCTACCTTAGGGGGAGCAAAGGCTCTAGGACTTAAAGATGTCGGGAAACTAGAACCCGGTTATTCAGCTGATTTACAACTTATCGATGGCCGATTCCCAACTCCGGTCACCAGTGAGAACATCTTTGAACAAATTATATTATGGAGAAACCGTGAACACGTGTCGGACGTCATGGTCGCTGGCACGTGGCAGGTAAAAGGTAATGAAATACTTTCCATTGACGTGAATCAAGCCAGAGACGCATTGCACAAGCAAGCCAGAAGACTGTGGTCGGCATGAAAGTCTTTGAAGAATTACTGACTAGGATCTCACTCAGGCAGCCGGTTGTTTTATGTACGGTTATTGAAACTGACCGTTCTGTCCCCAGAAAAGCTGGTGCAAAAATGCTCGTACATGAGGACGGTTCCACCTATGGAACAATAGGTGGAGGCGAGATGGAATCACGTGTAATCCATGCAGCGAAAGAATCAATTAAAGCGAAAAAACCCCGACAACTCACCTACGCATTAGTCGACCCTTCACAAGGAGACCCAGGCGTCTGCGGTGGGAATGTCACAATTTATCTGGAGCCATTTATGCCACAAACAACAATATTTATTCTCGGAGCTGGACATATCGGTAAAGCAGTCTCAGAACTATCAAGCTGGCTGGGATACAGAGTAATAGTCTGGGATGACCGTGAAGACATCATTTCTACATTTACAGGTGAAGGCGAAACGTTAACGGGTGACTTGTCAACCGCAATCCAAATGGAACCAATTGATGAACACACCAGAGTTGTCATAGTTACTAGAAACGCCGAAGTCGATTCCAAAGTTTTGCCTTTGATTGTAGAGACTCCGGCTGCTTATATTGGCTTAATGGGCAGTAGTCAGCGTTGGAAAGTAGTGAGAAACCAACTTATCGATTCAGGTATGAGCACGAAAGAATTAGAACGCATAGCAACTCCTATTGGAATAGAGATAGCTGCTGAAAGCCCCGAAGAAATAGCAGTTTCCATTCTGGCTGAGGTAATCGCAGGTGACAATCTTCCGTAATGAACTGTGCCTCATCCGCGGAGGAGGCGATATAGCGACTGGGGTGGTAGCTCGACTTCACCATGCTGGGTTCCCGATTGTGGTGACTGAGCTGCCATTTCCACTAGCAGTTCGTCGTTCAGTTTCGGTAGCGAATGCGGTCTACGAAAAATCTACTCACATCGAGAACATGTCCGTGCAACTAGTTGATTCTGTATCAAAGGCAATCACAAAGAGTAGAGAGGGAATTGTCGCCGTACTAGTAAATGAAGGAATTCCGAAGATAGACGCATCAATAGTTATTGATGGACGCCTTGCAAAGAAAAATATTGATACCAAGATTTCCGATGCGAACATCGTCGTCGGTTTAGGGCCCGGGTTTACTGCAGGCGGTGATTGTGACTTTGTCATCGAAACGAAAAGAGGGCATTTCTTAGGAAGAGTCATAAAAGATGGGAAAGCAATAGAGAATACAGGCCGGCCGGAACCAGTAGAAGGCAGGGGAGATGAACGTGTTCTTCGTTCCCCGAAAGATGGACAAGTCCAGTGGAATGTAGAAATAGGAGAGTCAGTTGTTAGAAATCAAACCCTTGGCTCTATCGCAGAGGAGACAATCAACGCACCATTTGATGGGGTAGTTAGGGGTTTGATACACCCATTGGTAATGACAAAACAGAATATGAAAATAGGTGATATTGACCCTAGACAAACAGACAATTGGAGGTATATCTCCGACAAAGCACTATCTATAGGCGGAGGGGTATTAGAGGCGGTGTTTTCATGTTTGAAATCATAAGCCTTACAAGTCTTGTCAAAAGTTTGGAACTAGATAGGAAAGGAGAAAATCATCTTATTTCGTTAGTAGGGGGAGGCGGTAAGACCACTTTGCTCCATGCTCTCGGAAAACAGCTATCCGGGCGAACTATTTTGACGTCTACGACAAAAATGGGGTCTGACCAAAACAATGACCTTCGAACACTCATGAAACCTGATGCGAAAGCCATTGAATCAATCACAAACAATGAGACAGTAATGATCTGGAAAAAAATTGTAGGAGAAAAAGCTATCGGTGTGGAAAAGCAAACCTGCGACTCATGGTTCTCATATGTTGATCATGTTGTTGTAGAGGCAGATGGATCTAGAAGAAAACCTTTTAAAGCCCCAGCAGACTATGAACCAGTAATCCCATCAAAAACGACACTGATGATCTCAGTTATCGGTGCTGACGCACTAGGTAGAGTAATAGCTGATCAATGCCACAGACCGCTACGAGTGGCCGCAATAGCTGAATGCGAACCCTACCAAAGGTTGACTCCAGCTTCTGCAGCAAAGGTTCTTCTCTCACAAAGGGGCAGCCTAAAAGAACTCCCACACGATGCAGAAATGATCATTGCGGTAACAAAAGTCAGCGAAGAAAATACGAAATTAGTAAGAGAGCTCCACGAAGCAGTCAAAGAAATTGACCCTCAACGGCAACTAATCGGTGTATCTTTTGAGGAAGAACTTGAGGCCCAGAGATGAAAATAAGTTTAAACGTTATTCCAGAATGCCCAATTGAACAAATAGTGCAAGTAGCAAAACATGCTGAGAATCTTGGCTATCAGAGGTGTTGGGTATATGACGAGGGGCTAGCAACAAGGGATGTCCATATCGTCATGACTGCCATTGCGCTTGAAACAAGCCACATGGAAATAGGCCCGGGAATCACAAACCCTTACACTCGTCACCCTGCCCAAACAGCGGCTGCGATAATGACTTTAGATGAACTATCAAAGGGAAGAGCATTTCTTGGAATCGGTGCAGGAGGTTCGCTGACTTTAGACCCTCTCGAAATCAGAAGAGAGAAACCTTTAACTGCTGTAAGGGACACAATTGAGATTACGCGCAAACTTCTCACAGGGAAGAGAGTTTCACATGAGGGGCTAATCGCATCCATAGAATCGGCACAAATAGATTACACACGACAAGATATTGAGATATGGCTTGCTGGCCGCGGCCCCAAAATGCTCGCCCTCGGCGGAGAATTGGCAGATGGCGTCATGTTAGATTTTATCTACAAGCCAGAATTAGGTGAGTATATAGAGAACATCAGGCACAGTAAGAAAGCAAAAGTATGTTACTCAACCGCCATCGTAACTGATGAACAGGATCTCGAGTTCGTCAGACCACATATGACGTACAGGCTTGTTGATGCGCCACCCCGAGTTAAAGAAAGTATAGGGATAAAACCGGAAGATGTTGATAGGATCCGTTCTGCACTGGGTGGCGGTCTTGAATCAGCTGCTCGGCATGTTAAGGATGAATGGATTGCTCCATTCATAATTCAAGGAACCCCTTCAGAGTGCAAAGAAGAAATTAGAGAGATTTGTGACAAGAACGAAGTTGACGAATTCTTGATACCAATGTTTGATATGCCTGACCCTAAAAAGTACCTTGACCAGATAGCGTCTATCCTGCTGCCTGCCTAACGTAACGGTTCCGGAAGAGAACGTTTCAGAAACTCTCCGTGTCCAGGCTTACCAACAAAGTTTCTGTCTTGAATTACAAATGAGCCCCGACTAATTACGCTTTCTGATTGACCTTGAACTTTGATGCCTTCCCAAACGGAATAATCAATTGACATATGGTGGGTGCTAGCTCCAAGAACATGTTCCGTTTTCGGGTTGAAGATCACAATATCGGCATCAGCGCCCGGAGCAATAATGCCCTTTCTTCCTTGTAGTCCAAAAAGTCGAGCTGGAGTGGTTGAACACAACTCAACCCACCTCTGCAAGGTAATTTCCCCTGTTAGAACTCCTTGATATAGGAGATCCATGCGGTGCTCAATGACTCCTAGCCCGTTCGGTGTATCCCTGAAATCTTCAGCCCCCAAGAGTTTTTCTGCATCACAGAATGGGCAGTGGTCAGTTGCGACTACAGATAGATCATCTGTTCTGAGACCCATCCATAAGTTATCCTGATGATTTTCCGCCGACGAACGAAGAGGAGGAGAACAGATATGTCTTAGACCGTCAATACCTGGTTGATCTAGGTGTTCTTCCAGTGTCAGATACAGGTATTGGGGACAAGTTTCCGCAAACACGTTACGACCTTCATCACGCGCCCGTGAAACTTCCTTTAACGCGTTCAATGAGGACAAATGAACGATATACAACGGAGCTCCCGCAACTACAGCTAACTGTATTGCCCTGTGGGTTGCTTCTCCCTCTAGTTCTGGTGGACGTGTTCGCCCATGCCAAACTGAACCTAGTTTCCCTTGAGTAGCGGCTTGCTCTCTCAATACGTCGATAGCAATACCGTTCTCAGCGTGCATCATAATCATGGAACCTGTTTCAGCTGCTAATTGCATAACCTGCAGTATCTGGCCATCATCGGAATACCAGGCATCCGGATATGCCATGAACAGCTTAAAACTTGTAATCCCTGAGTCAACAGTGTTTCGAATATCAATTAATGATTGTGTATGAACGTCACCAACCGAAAGGTGAAGAGAATAATCAACTGCACATTGTCCCTCAGCTTCAGCTAGACGAGACTCTATCGCATCTGGTACCGAAGAACCTTTGATCTGCCCTGCGAAATCAATAAC
>CENF01086568.1_pt1 | contig 13155 bp, 12 predicted proteins | sample 361291 | NCBI WGS metagenome assembly CENF01 (sample SAMEA2619399, study PRJEB7988) | marine metagenome | isolation source: saline water (ENVO:00002010), including | reverse complement strand
TCTATTTCATTTTCCTTTGAACCAAATGAATAATTATCTATTGATATTACATTATAATTTTGTTTAACTAACTCTTTTACTAGATTAGTGCCTATAAACCCAACCCCCCCTGAAACAAGAATATTTTTCATTTTTCAAAAATATCAATTAATCTTTTCAATAGGGCCTTTCTTTCAAATTCTTTTTCATAATATTTCCTAGCATTATCACCTAATTTAGACCTATCTTCTGGGGTCAATTTATTTAACTCATATATAGAATTTGCAAGAGCCTCAGCGTCCTCAGAATCTGAAACCAACCCACATTTTGCATCTTTGATGATTTTAGCTCCAATTCCATTTAATGATGCAATTATTGGTTTTCCACATGCTAAATATGATTGTAGTTTTCCAGGTATTGTCATTGAAAATATTTTTGTGTCTTTAAGGCTTACTAACAATGCATCTGCTGAAGCAAAAAAATCAGACATTTGATCAGGTGGATACGATCCCCAAAATTCAAAATTTTCCTCTAAATAATATTCCTTAATTTTTTTTAAAACCCTTTGCTTATCTCTTCCATCCCCTAAAACTATAAAATTAAATACCTTTATTTTTTTTCTTAAAATTCTTGCTGCTTCTATGATTGTATCGAAACTTTGAGCTACACCTATATTTCCTGCAAAAAGAATATTTAGACCCTCAGGAAACATCTGTTTAATATCATTTTCAGGTATTACAACATCATAAAAACTTTCAGCATAATAAGGATAATAAGTTATTTTTTTTTCATTAACCCCTTGATCTGTTAGATATTTTTTGAAATCTGGTGATTGCACAAGAATTGAATCATAAAAATAATAAATTGTTCTAGTCATTATATCTATTAGTCCCAAAATAATCTTATTATTTATTCCGCCTGCATCTTTTACAGACTCGGGCCACAAATCATGAACCCAAAGAAATGCTTTTGCTCGATACAAAAAAGAAGCAAATATCCCTAAGTATCCAACTGTAATTGGTGATGGTGCATAAACAAAAATTTTATCAAACTTACCTTTAATAAAAAACAATTTGAAAAACCCAAATAAAACAAATGAGATATAGTTTATAAATAATCTAAAACCAGTTCCAGAGCCCCTAGGGATAAGACTCGATCGGTATACTTTAATGCCATTTATAGTTTCTTTTTTCTTATTAAAAAAATTATATCCCTTATAGAATTTTCCATTGGGATAATTAGGTTTGCCCGTCAATACAGTTATGTCATGTCCATTCTCTTGAAGCCCAGAACATAAATCATTGATTCGAAAATTCTCTGGATAAAAATATTGAGATATTATAAGTATTCTCAATCTAATTTATTTTAAGTTGACTTTATTGAAGTGTCCTTCCTCCATACATTTCTGTTTACAAAATCTATGTATGAAAAAATAATTTTAATAACCTTCTGTGAAACATTATCTACATTATAATCATCTATGATTGTCGGTATTTTGCCTTCATTATACTGCTTTACAACAACTTCTATAGATTCCAAGATTCTATCTTTATGAATACCTGACATTATAAGAGTTCCTTCATCCATTCCTTCTGGTCTCTCATGTGCTTGTCTTATCATTATTGCAGGAAATTTTAAAATTGATGACTCTTCAGTTATTGTACCGCTATCAGAGATAACACAATAAGCTGAACTTTGTAATTTTATATAATCAAAAAATCCTAGAGGTTTTAAGAACTTAATCAAATTATTTGTTTTAATTTTTTTATTAAATTTTTCTAACCTATCCTTAGTTCTTGGATGGGTTGAAACTATAACAGGGAGATTATATTTTTCTGCAATTGCATTTAAAGAAAGCAACAATGACTCTAGGTTATCTGTATAGTCTACATTCTCCTCTCTATGTGCAGAAACTAAAAAATATTTATTTAAATCTATGTTATGGGTTTTATGTACCTGGCTAGATTCAATATCTTTCTTATAAAAATTCAAAATTTCTTTCATACAAGACCCTGTTTTTATAATAGTATTAGGATCAATCCCCTCAGATAGAAGATAATTTCTTGCATGTTCAGTAAGGGGCATATTTATATCACTTAGATGGTCAACAATTTTTCTATTAATCTCTTCTGGCACCCTTTGATCAAAGCATCTGTTCCCAGCTTCCATATGAAAGATTGGAATTTGTTTACGCTTTGCAGAAATGACAGATAAACAAGAGTTTGTATCACCATATAATAAAACTGCATCTGGTTTTTCCTTTTCAAATATCTTATCAGACTCAAATATAATTTTTGAAATAGTTTCTGCTGTGTTTTTCCCAGCTGCATTTAAAAAATGGTCAGGCTTTCTAATTTTTAGATCATTAAAAAAAATTTCATTTAACTCATAATCATAATTTTGTCCAGTGTGAACTAATATATGATCTGCAGATTTATCCAATTCATTAATTATCCTACTAAGTTTAATAATCTCAGGTCTAGTCCCAACTATAGTCATTATCTTACTTTTCATATATTTTTAGTTTTTATAAAGATGAATATATTTTTTACAATCATTCTTAAATTCTGGAATTAAATCATCCCAATTTGGGGCTTTTATTCCTGTAATTTCAGTAAATTTTTTTGAATTTAAAACTTTATTAGACTTAATATTTGAATTTTCAGAGATATTAATATTTAACTTAAATGCTTCTGATAATTTTAATAGCAAATGATATTTAGAGATTGGCTCAGATGCTATGTTGTATATTCCTGAAAGATCGATATTATTTTTTAAAATTTTTTCCACTGTTTTACCCATCCAAAGAGTTGTAACTCCAGAATAAAGAACACTAGAATAACCTTCAATATCTTTATTTTGCATAGAATATAACCACTCAAATAACTCGGTGTGGTTATAGATTTCTCTTCCAATTGTAGAGCATCGAATCGTTAGTGCTGAACCATTATCAATCTCCCCTTTACCTTTTGTCTCTCCATATAAATCCTTTGCATTAGGTGTATCATTATCTGAATAATCTCCTGTTGTTCCGCTAAATACGCAATCCGTACTAAAGTGAATTAATTTTTTTTCATTATCTATTGTCCATTGACTGATTCTATGTGGTAGCTCTTGATTTATTTGTTTAGTATTAGAAGCATTAAGAGAAGCACCACGTCTGGTTGTAATTCCAATACAATTGATAATTACATCAGGATGGATGTTTTCAAATATGGAGAAGCTATCTTCAACTAAAAAGTCATAATGAATTAAAGAACAACTTTTTAACCCAAGAGAGTCTATAGTTATGTTTTTTCTTGTAGACCCAAATAATACAAAATCATTTGAAAGTGATTGTGCAATTTTATGACCAATCATTCCATCAATACCTAGAATTAATACTTTCATTATTTATAACCAATTGATGCTAATAAATCAATTAATTTCTTTTCTGTTAACCTTTTTGTATTATAAGAGTTAAATTCTTCAAGCGTCTTTGAATTCATTCCTTTTGTGAAGAACTTGTCATAATTTAGGTCTCTGTTATCGGCTGGGATTCTAAAATAATTATTCAAATCTTGTGATATTTGCCTTTCTTCTCTAGAAAGAAGTGTTTCATGTATTTTCTCGCCATGCCTTATGCCAATAGTTTTAATCTTAACTTTTGAGTTATAGATTTTTTTAAGGGCTTTAGCTAAATCTTCTATAGTTGAAGATGGCGATTTTTGAACAAAGATATCTCCTGAATTACCATTTTTAAATGCGAATAAGACCAAGTCTACTGCATTTTCTAATGTCATCATAAATCTTGTCATATTGGGATCAGTAATTGTTATCGGTTTTTTATTCAATATTTGAGAGTGAAATAGAGGGATAACAGATCCTCTTGAAGCCATCACATTACCATATCTAGTTCCAACAATTTTAGTTTTCCCACTAGTCCTAGATTTCGCAACAAACACCTTTTCCATCATTGCTTTAGAGACCCCCATAGCATTAATTGGGTATACTGCTTTATCAGTACTTAAACATATGACTTTTTGAATGTTATTTTCAATCGCAGAATTAAGGACATTTTCAGTACCTAGGATATTAGTTTTTACTGCCTCTATAGGATAGAACTCACATGATGGTACTTGTTTTAATGCAGCTGCGTGAAAAACAAGATCAGCCCCAATCATTGAATTAGAGATACTTGCTTTCTCTCTAACATCTCCTAAGAAATATTTTATCTTGTTAGATTGATATAATCTTCTCATATCATCCTGCTTTTTCTCGTCACGGGAAAATATTCGTATTTCTTTAAGATTAGAATTTAAAAATTTTTTAAGAACAGCATTTCCAAAAGAACCTGTTCCCCCTGTAATTAATAAAGTTTTATTTTTAAACATATTCTTTAATATATCTTACAAAAGTATCAATTTTATTTTCAACTAATATTTTAGGCTTACTTAAACCTATGTTTCTATATGCATTAACTATTGATTCACTTATATCATCAATAGAGGTCGGATCAAATTTTATTGAGGGATTAATAACTTCCATAACATACTCCTTGTTTGATGCAATAATATAACAATTATTAATTGCTGCTTCAATTAATGGCAAGCCAAAACTCTCATTTAATGAAGGAAAAATCAAAAATTTTGATCTTCCTATGTAATCAATCAACTTATTGTGGGAAACTATCCCAATATTAATAAACTCTAGATTTTTAGGTATGTTATCTTGATTATAAACAGACTTATTAAATAGTTTAGAATCAAGAGTCAAATACAGTTTGATTTTTCTATTTATTTTTTTTGATGCAATAATAAAAGCTTTACATAATCTATCATGATTTTTATGCTTTGAAAAGTTTGCAGGATAAATAAAAGTATCAGAGTTTTTATTCATGACTGCAACCTGGTTTAAATTATAAAAAGGAAATATTTCAATTTTTTCTTGACTAATATTAAAGAATTGCTGGAGTTTATTGGCAACATTTTGAGTTTGGCATATCCAATTATAGTTTTTATTGTTATTAAATAACAGGTAATATTTTTTTATTAGCAATTTGACTTTTTCTTTAATAGACAAATTAAGTCCAAGTGGATTAAATAGTAAATCATTATGGAAATAGATAGAAACCTTCATGTCAACTTGAATAGGAGGAGGAATATTTCCAAAGCAAAGGACCGAGTCTATATTTCCAATGATATCTTTGTAGCTTTTTTTTCTTTCTGTTTCAGAAGGATTAATTATTTTATAGTTTTCTATATAATTATTAATTGTTTTTATATTATTTCTAGAATCAAAAAAATAATAAATATTAACATTAGATTGCCAAAGGGTTTTAACTAAAATGTCTAATAAAACTTTTCCTCCTCCACTATTTACATATGTTGTATCAATTAAAACATATTTTTTATTATATCCTTTCATATATTATGAATTTTAATTCCTGATTCTTGAATTCTATTATAATAATTTGAAATAATATCATCAGAGAATCTATTTCCATCAAAATTGACTTTAAAAGATTTTACATCCATATTTATGCTCTGTGAATAAAAAATATTTTTTAAAGTGATTAGGGCGCTTGAAGTGAAACCAAGAATATGTTTTGGAATCAATTTATTGACAATAAAGAATACTTCAATGTTTGATGTTGTCCTCTGTATTTTAAAGTTTAATTTTTTTTGAATATATTCTAAATTTTGATCGTTTTCTTTCCTACTTGGTATATAAACTATACTTCTATATTTATTTCTAATCGTGGTTAAATATTTTATATATAAATCTTTACTCATAATATTTAGCTCAACAAATGGCTGACCTATGAAATATGCTTGATCGTCTATTTTAAAATTTTTTATTCTAGACTTTATATAGGTAAAATTGTTACAACTATGTCTTATTAATTCACTATTAATTTTATTCCTCATGAATGTAAAAAGTTCAAATTCTATAGGGTATGACAACTCTACTTTAAAATAATAAAGCAACATTAATCGTTTCAATAATCCAGATTTAATGATTCTATCATCTTTTTTATAGTAATCTTTTATTAGAGTTGTACTCATACCATCATCTAAGACGGTCAAATTATCTATTTTTAGTTTATGATAGCAAAATAAATGTGGATCAGAAAAAAAATTTCCAATTAATAGTCTTTGATAATTTAAGTATGAATTACAAAGTTTGCTCAACTTGAAATATTGTAAAAACCTATTTCCATTTATGATTTTTGAGACATCTAATTCTAAAATTTTAGCAGTATTTAGTATTTGGTTTTCTTCCTTTTTAATATAAGTTATAACAATAAGATCATAGTCATTTATTTTATTAGACATTATGTATTCTTTAAAACTTAAAAGCTGAAGAGGGGATGATATTATTGCAAGAGAACTCATAAATTATTATAATTTTAAAACTTTATCACACTGATCAATAATTGATTTTTTATGAGATATTAAAATGATAGTTTTATCACCTTTTAAATTTCTAATATTATTTAATATATCACTTTCTGTTTCTATATCAAGAGAACTAGTAGGTTCATCTAAAATTAGAATATCAGAGTTCTTATAGATTGATGAAGCAATTCCAATTCTTTGTTTTTGACCACCTGAAATTTTAGCTCCTTCATCACCTACATTTGTCTGGATACCCTCAGGAAGTTCTTTAATCCATTCCGTTAAACCTGATTGATTTATAGCATTATTAATTTTATTTTCATCGAATTTATCTTGGTTGAAAATGATGTTTTTTAATATTGATTCATCAAAAAGATATACTGATTGAGGTACATACCCTATAATTGATTGCCAAGATTTAATATTTTCATGAATTGATATTCCATCACATTTAATTTTTCCTGATTGTGGTTTAATTAAACCGGTTAATATATCTATTAGTGTACTTTTACCTTGGCCGCTTTTCCCATAAACACCTATTAGCTCTCCCTTATCTATCTTAAAATTTAAATTATTTATTAAGTCACTGTTTTTATCATATGAGAATGAAATATTTTCAATCTCAATAGAAGAATGAAATTTAAATTTTTCATCATTATTATCTTGAATTTGTGATGAGTTTTTTAATTCTTTAGTTTCGTCGTATATATTATCTAGTGAGCTTCTGTAGTATCTTATATTTTGAAAATTTGTTATTATTTTATTTGCGGAGGGCAAAAGTTTAAAGGCAACTGCTCCAAAAACAGTTAAAGTGATTATAAGTGACTCTGGATCTTTACCTGAATATATTAAGTATATAATAAAAGAAATAATTGAAATTATTGCAACTAATTCGAAATATATTCTTGGCAATTGTCCTGCTGTCAAATGATACGAATTATATCTTGCTTTTACTTTATTTTCTCTTTCATAATAACTAGTAAATTTTTTACTTAAGTCATTTAGTATAATATTCTTTATAGCACCTATACTTTCCAGTATCAGTTTAGAAAATTTTTTGTCTAAATTTATTCTAATTAACCCCCATCTTTTTAATCGTTGGTTAAATATCATGAAATAAATTGCACTTGCTGCTAAGTATGTTGATGATAATATTATTGTACCGGCTGGCTCTACATATAAAATAAAGATGTACATACCAAGAGTAATAAATGAATCTGCAATAAGACCTAAAAAACTTTCAAAGAACAGAAAAAAATGTAACATTTCCGTTTGCAGATTATGTATTATTCTTGATCTATTTTTTTTAGAGTAATATAAAAATGGTTGATTTAGGTAGCCTTCAAATAGCCTATTTGAAATATTCATATTCAACTCAGAAACTATTTTTTTCTGTTTAAAAGTGGCATATAGCTGAATCATTGATTTTATTATAAAAATTAATACTAGAGTTACTAAAAAGAAGAGAACTATATCAATATTATAATTATTTAGAAAGCTACTTAATTCCGAAAGATAACTTGAAGAGTCAACATACTTATTATCAATCAATAAAGAAATTGTTGGGATTAAAAGTGCAATCCCAAACAACTCAAAAATCATTGAGACAATTATCAAGAAGACAAGGAAGAAGGTTTGATCTTTCTCTTTCTTATTCAATAAAAAAAATAGCTTTGAAATCATTGTTTAATTACATAATATTTAGAATTAGGATCTTTATAGCTTTTGATTATCGCGTCAATTACTTCATAGGTTGAGAAATTAATTTTAAAATTCAATTTATTCTGTGCCTTTAATGTATTGGCAAATCTAACATTGATTTCATCATAATTTCCAAAAACTTTTTCTTTTGGAGTAAAAACTATTTCAGAATTAGAGTTAGTTTTTTTGACAATATATTCCGCAACACTTTTAACAGTAGTTTGTTCATCAGTTCCCAAATTTATTATTTCATTATTAACAGAACTTTGTTTATCACAAATTGAGGATAACCCATCTGCGATATCAAGTGCAGAACTAATTGATCTAGTTTGCATGCCATCTCCATGGATATTTAATTCTATATTATTTAAAGCATTATAAATAAATAGCGGCACATGACCTGCTGACCAAGATGGTTTTGCCCTTTCAGAAGCACATCCAAATATTCTAACAACACTCGCTAATAGACCTGATTGTGATATCTCGTTAAAAACATATTGTTCAGATACTAATTTAGACATTGCATATGAATACCTCTCATTGGTTGAAGGTCCGATTGTAATTTTTTCTGATTCTAAAAAATTTTTTGAATTTCCGTAAACATCTGATGTTGAAGTAAAAACTAAAAATGAACCTTTTGTATTACAATATTCTACTACTTCTCTAGTCATTATATAATTTTCATCAATAACAGAGTTTGATTTTATTTCACCACCCCATGGTTTTTTCTTTGAGGCTAAATGATATACGATATCAAAGCTCTTATCATTTAAAACTCTTGATATATCTTTAACATCTGATTTTAAAAATGTAAAATTATTATTGGTCTCAGCTTCAATTAAATTCTTTTTTGATCCATATGATAAATTATCAATACCTACAACATGATGATTTTTTCTAAGAAGGGAATCAACTAGATGACTGCCTATTAAACCTGCACTTCCTGTAACTAAAATATTCATAAGTTATAATTTTTTAAAGGACCTGTAGTTATGTCATGATTATAAAAATCTTCAAACATTGTACCTTTATATTTATTTATATCAAACGATACTCTTGGATTGTCAAAATCCCAACCCCATCTTTTTTTCCAATATTCAAAATTTGAATATTTACCGAAATGAAATGTATTTCCTTTTTTAGACGATGTAGCAGAATTCCATGATATACCATACTTTTGCTTCAAATTTTGATGATTAAAACAATATAAATGAGGAATTGTTATGCAAGGTTGATTTTTTTCATTGAATTGCATAGCTATATCAGGCAGCCAAATATGAAAATGGTAATTATCTGTTGCCGTGATGTATTGATTCCATTTATCGACACTTATTCCGACTGAAGCCCACATAGGAAATTCAATAATAAATGGCTTTCTCCAATTTGGGTTTTTTAAAATTTTATTCTGTTTTCTAGGGCATAACCACATTCCTCCTTTATTTTTAAATTTAGTTAAATGAAGCATTCCAATCATTCCAAGGGGTTTAAAGCCTAGAGTATATTTATAGTATGATAAAAGTGTATAAGAACCATAGTCAAGATTATTAAAACCAATAATTCCAAATTTATTTAGAGAACTGTTTTCGATATAACTTGATATAGTTTTGAAAAAATTTTTTGTTATTGGATAATTATCATGTTGAAAACATATTATCCATCTGCACTCTGGTCTATTCTTGTTTATGAAGTCAACTAAGGTTTGTGTTGCCATTTGGACACCTCTGCTTTTATTCTCAAGAAAAACAACATTTCTTTTTTTGCATATTGACCTTCCTTTATCAACTTCTGATTTATCAGAGCAATCGTCAATATTTATAAACTCAAATCCTTCTAGATTAATATTCTTAAATACTTCTTTTTCAAGCATTTCATAATTATTTCTTGAAGAAACATAGATAATAAGGTTTTTATTGTTAAATAACATCTTCTTTAATTTTTTCAAAATAATCTTCACTAATTATTTTGACTATACTCTCACTTGCACTTCCATTCCCAAAAATATTATCAGGAAAGGAGTTTACTTGACCTAATCTTAAAAATTCACTCAATATATTAGAAGAGTCAGGATAAGAATTAAAGCTAACTTTAGCTTTGATTAATTCTGGCCAAACAGGATTCTTCATTATGCTTAAAGAAGGTTTTTTAAGCCAGTATGCTTCTTTAATTAGACCTCCACTATCAGTAATTACAAATTTAGATTTTCCTGTTTCTCCTAATAGCTTTGGGTAAGGCATGGGTTCTAAGACCTTAAAGTTACATTTCAGTTTATATTTTTTTAATTTATTTCTTGTTGAAGGATGAGCAGGAAAAATAATTTTATAGTTTTCTGATAATTTATTAATAGCAGTAACTATCTGACTTAAATTCTCTTTTCTTAGGTTGTCTTCTCGATGACATGTAAATAAAATATTATTTGAAACCGTAGTATTTTCACTATTAAAGTTTTTTTGAAAAGTTTCAAACATTAAATCTCCAACATTGGCAAGTTTACAATCAATATTAACGTAGCCCTCATTTTTTAAATTATTATATGAAATAACTGAAGAACAAAAAAGTAGATCAGAGATTCTATCTGTAAGGGCTCTATTAATCTCTTCAGGCATATTTTTATCATGATTTCTAACGCCTGCTTCTACATGAATAATTCTGAAGCCAAGTTTCTTTGAAGCAATAGCTCCTGCTAGTGTTGAATTAGTATCACCATATAACACTACATAATCAAATTGTTTATTTATGAGAACTTTCTCAATATTTTCAATCATTCTGCCAGTCATAGATCCATGTGATAAATTATTAATCGAAAGATTATAGTTGGGTTCAGGAATATTTAATGTACTGAAAAAATTTTTTGACATATTATCATCATAATGTTGACCTGTATGAAGAATCTCCTGCATAAACTGATTCTCCTTCATCTGATAATATAAAGGAGCTAATTTGACAAATTGAGGTCTCGCGCCAACAATATGAATTACTTTAATCATTTTTTAGCATATTTTCAATGAGCTCTACTGCAGGCCTAACATCTTCGACCCCAAAACCCTCTCCATCTATTATACTTTGATAAGATATATTATGAAGGTCTGTAAATCCCTCAGAAAAATTAAATTCATTATCATCTATAATGAGCCTTCTATATGGCTTCCATTCTTTATGAGGTAAGTTATTTTTATCTATACTAAGGCTAAAATCAACTTCTGCATTTTCAAGATTTAGGATTCCATTTACTGTTTTATGTTCATTATTAATTGAAAAATTGACAGGTTTGCCAAATAACCAAATTAACATATCAAAAAAATGAATTCCAATGTTAAAGAGGATTCCTCCTGATTTGTCAAAATCACCTTTCCAAGAATAGTCATACCATTTTCCTCGTGGTGTTATATATTCAAGTTTCACTTTATGTTTAGTATTATTAGTTAATTCATTTTTCATTTTCATTATGACAGGATGATGTCTTAGTTGTAGTATCGTATATATTCTTTTATCATATTTTTTTTCCAACTCTGATAACATATTTAAATGCTCAGATTTCAACACTAATGGTTTTTCACAAATTACATTGCAATTATTTCTCAAAGAAAGCCTAATGTGAGAGTCGTGTAGATAGTTAGGGGAACAAATAGAAACATAATCTATTTTTTCTTTCTTAAACTCAAAGCGACTTAATTGCCTATCAAACCTTTCTATTTCCTTAAAATATAATGAATCAGGAAAATAACTATCAATGTAGCCAACATTATCATTTGGATCACAGATCATAGTCAAGTCTGCTTTAATGTTTTTTATAGCTTGAACATGTCTCTTAGCAACATATCCTGCTGCTCCTATAAGTGCAAAGTTTTTCATTTTATTATTTTTACTAAATTGTCATCAAGTTGATATTTTAACCCATTAGATGTAACTATGTTTTGGTTACTAAAATCAAGTTTTATACCTGTTTTGTCAATCCAGCCTATACGTCTTATTGGATTACCAACAACTAGTTCAAAATCATTTACATTTCGATTTACAACAGATCCCGCGCCAACTAGAGAAAATTTTCCAATACTATTCCCACATATAATCGTGGCATTTGCTCCTATAGAGGATCCTTCATATAGAATAGTTCTTTTGAACTCATCTTTTCTTTCTATAAAACTTCTTGGATTAATAACATTAGTAAACACAACTGAAGGTCCAACAAAAACATTATTTTGACATTCTACACCATCATAGATGGAGACGTTGTTTTGAATTTTACAATTATCTCCTATTACAACATTTTTTCCAACAAAAACATTTTGACCTAAAACACAATTTCTTCCGATAGTTGAGTCTGGCATTATATTACAAAAATGCCAGATTTTAGTGCCTTCCATTATTTTAGCTGATTTATCAGCAAATGAACTTGTATGTATAAAAAATTTACTCATATTCTGTCATTTATATAATATTTAATTACCTAGTGCTTTTATTAACTTCTTGGTAGTGGTTATTGACTGATTATAATTCTCTGTTGAAATTGGTTCATTGTTTTCTACACAATTCATAAAATATTCAACTGATGTTTTTAATGAATCATCATAATACTCTTTGGAACTCCTAAATTCTGAAATAGTTGTGTAGTTTGGCGGTTTAAACCTACCGTTTTCATCTAAAGCATCTCGTGGTTTTTGTGATGTTACTTTGCCATCTCGTAATTCCAATATTCCATTATCAAATAATAGTGTTACCTGATTTCTAAATGGTGCGGCATAGGATAAAAAAACCTTTGCATCACATAATTCGTTAACTATATCCAAAGTTGCAGTATCAGGTAACTTTTTTGACACTATTGAACTAGTTTTAATTTTGATATCTGTTATATCTCCACATAGGTATCCTACTAAATCTATATAGTGTACTCCTAAATTACCCACTATACTCGAAAACAAATTATCATTCTTAAATCTCCAATTATCTTGAAACGACTCTTTAAATGCCAATCCGTGAGTACTTATGCAATCAATATATAATAATTGACCCAACTCTTTGGTCTCTATATAATGTTTTGCAGTATCTACTAAAGTTGAACACCTATAATTAAAATTAAAATACAATTTCTTATTAGTTA
>CENF01062114.1_pt1 | contig 13168 bp, 12 predicted proteins | sample 361291 | NCBI WGS metagenome assembly CENF01 (sample SAMEA2619399, study PRJEB7988) | marine metagenome | isolation source: saline water (ENVO:00002010), including | reverse complement strand
AAGATGGTTTACTCCAGACATAGAAATGGATTTGTGTGGCCATGCGACTCTAGCTACTACACATTGTATATATAAACACTTAAATTTTAATTCAAAAAAAATATTTTTTGACTCCAACAGTGGAGAGTTATCTGTAAATGTCATTAATGACTTATATCAATTAGATTTCCCTAAACGTAAACCAGTTGAATCTGAATTGCCTGAAGAAATTTATAATTCATTAAATATCAAGCCTGATAAAGTCCTCAAATCTAGAGATTATGTGTTGGTTTATAATAATATTAAGGATGTAATAAATATTAAAATTGATAGAGAAATTTTTGATAAAATAAATATTGATCCTGGAGGTGTGATTTTAACTTCTAAAGGAAAGGATTGTGATTTTATTTCGAGATATTTCACACCTCAATCTACTTATTTTGAAGACCCGGTTACAGGATCATCTCATTGTTCTTTAATTCCATACTGGAGCACAGTTCTTAAAAAAGATGAAATGATTGCCAAACAACTTTCAAAGGAAGGGGGACAGCTAATATGTAAAAATTTAAATGATAGAGTACTGATTTTAGGTAATGCTAAAACTTCTTCTATTGATGAAATTTCTATTTGATGCTTATAGGTGTATAACAGAAACTATAGCTTATCTTTTTTGGTAGTTAGATATAACCCTGTAAAAATTAATACAGATGCAATTATTATTGTAAAACTTAATGTGTCAGACTTAGAAAATATAGCAAATGCTACTCCAATTATAGGTTGTAGATACATAAAAACTGCTACTTCAGTTGATGTTAATCTAGTTAGCGCATAACCGTTTAAAAAATAAGTCATAAATGTTGTACATATTACTACATATAACATAGGTAAGATAGCTTCATATAATGGTAAATTATTCCAGTTAACTTCTAAAAATTGATTAATTCCTAAAGGAAAATTAAAAATCAATCCTATTAAAAAAAGCCATTTAAATAAAGTTATTAAATCATATTTTTCTGCCATAGGTTTTACGATAATTAAATAATATCCATAACTGAGACAATTTACTATAAATAAGAAATTGCCTAATGGAATATTCCTGCCAACCGAACTACTTGTATCAGCATTTAAAATCAAAGTCATAGCTCCAATAAAGCCTAAAAAAATCCCAGTTATCTTAGAAAAATTGATTTTATTTTTAAATATGAAATAAGATAAAATAACAACAAAAATTGGCGTAATGATTATTAATATAGAGCTATTAATTGGAGTAGAATAGTCTAAGCCTGCAATAAAGGCAGCTATATTAATCCCCATTCCAAAAAGACCACACTTAAGAATTGTTAATCTATCCTTTTTTTCTATTTTTTTACTTTTGAAAAAAAGCCCAATCGTCCAGAACAAAATTGTAGCTCCTAATACTCTTAACAAAACAAATCCCAAGGAACCAATATAAACAGGCATTACAGATTTGGCAACAGTATGATTTATGCCATAAATAGTAGTTGCTAGCGTAGCTGCAGCTAAAGCTAAAACCTTTTTTTGCATTATTAAGATTGTTGATTTACTAATTTAGAGATGTATTTTCCAACCATATCAAACTCTAAGTTAACTGTATCGCCAATTTTTAAGTTTTTAAAATTAGTATGATTATATGTGTATGGAATAATGGCAACTGAAAATTTATTTTTTTGAGAATCAACTACTGTTAAACTGATTCCATTAATAGCAATAGACCCTTTTTCAATAGTGATATTATCAGACTTTTCATACTTAAAGGTAAAGTACCAGCTCCCTAATTCTTCAGAAATTTTTTCACAGACACCAACTTGATCAACATGACCTTGAACAATATGTCCATCGAGTCTGCTACCAATTTTCATGGCTCTTTCTAGGTTAACTTTATCACCAACTTTCCAGTTTTTAATTGAGCTTTTAAGCACAGTCTCTTTTATAGCTACTACTGAATAGGTGTTGTCTATAATATCAACAACAGTTAGACAAATTCCATTATGTGAAATGCTTTGATCGATTTTTAACTCTGAGCTTAAGACTGATTCAAATGTAAAAATTAGATTATCTCCATCTTTTTTAATTTCTTTTACCAATGCAATATTTTCTATAATTCCAGTAAACATTTATTTCTATATCTTTAGTTGCTCAAAAATACATAATATTAAATTAGACATGTCAAAAACAAAGCCATTAATAGGGATTTCAACTGGTGACCCAAATGGTATTGGCATTGAGGTTATTCTTAAATGTTATAGCGATAAGAGAATGTATTTTTTTGGCACACCAATCATTTTCTCAAATTTTAACTTGATTAGAGATCAATTAAATCATCTTAATATTGATGTTGATTTAAATAAAATTGACAAGATTGAGAAAGCTAATTCAAAAAAATTAAACGTTTTAGAAATTACAAATAAAAACTTTGAGATAAATTATGGTAAAGTAAATAAAGAGGGTGGTGATCATTCAAGAGTTTCTTTAACAGAGGCATCCAAATGCTTAAAAGAAAATAAAATAGACGTTTTAGTTACAGGTCCGATAAATAAAAAAAATATAATAACCAGTGATTTCAATTTTATGGGTCATACGGATTTTTTAAATAAAACTTTTGTTGGTGAAGCTATGATGTTCATGGTTTCGGATGATTTAAAAGTGGCACTTCTAACTGAACACATCCCCGTTAGCAATGTGGTTAATCAAATTTCAAAAGAACTTTTATCTAATAAACTTTCAGTAATAAAAAAATCTTTAAATGTAGACTTTGGAATTGCTAGTCCTAAAATTGCTGTTTTGTCTATTAATCCACATGCTGGTGATGATGGTATAATTGGAGATGAAGATCAAAAATTTTTAATTCCATCACTTAAAGAAATTTCAAATAATGAAAATCTTCTTTTTGGCCCATTTCCTAGTGATAGTTTTTTTGGTTCAAATCAATACAAATTATATGATGCCATATTAGCAATTTATCATGATCAAGGCCTTATCCCTTTTAAAACTATTTCTTTTGGAAGTGGAGTAAATTTTACTGCTGGGTTGGACGTAGTAAGAACTTCGCCTGACCATGGTACAGGCTATGATATTGCAGGAAAAAACCAAGCAGATCCTTCTTCTTTCAGATCAGCAATTTTTTCTGCTTTAAAAATACTTAAGAATAGAATGTCATTTAATAAAGACAACTCTAATACTCTTAAAATTTCAGATTCAAAATCTTTAAAAAAATAATTTACAGTATTTTAATTTATTATATTCGCAAGCTCAATTAATTTAATGAAGCGAAGCGAGAAACATATTCTAAAATTTTCTGGATTAAAAGACGGATTACATGAATTTTCTTATTCTATTAAAGACGACTTCTTTAACAGTTTTAATTATAACGAATTTAATTCTGGATATTTTAAAATAAAGATTCAGCTCATAAAAAAGCCAACGATTCTTGAACTAAAATTTTCAAGTTCTGGAGAAGCAAATGTTAATTGTTCTATTTCAAATGAACCCTTTGATTACGATTTAGTGTCTAATTTAGATTTGGTTGTTAATTTTGGCGAATATTTTGATGATTCAAATGACGAGCTTTTAATTCTTCCATTTGGATCTCACTCAATTGATCTAGATCAATACTTTTATGAGATGATAGTGTTGTCTATGCCAATTAAACTGGTACATCCTGGCATTGAGGATGGTACACTTAAATCAGAAATATTAAATAGATTAAAAGAATTTGATATTAATAAAGAAAAAAGTGTTAATTTCGACCCTCGTTGGAATAAATTGAATGAATTAAAAAAGTAAATCATGGCACATCCAAAGAGAAAAATATCTAAAACTAGAAGAGATAAAAGAAGAACTCACTATAAAGCTTCTGCTTCTCAAATAGCTACAGACAAAACTACTGGCCAGGATCATTTGTATCATCGTGCTCATTGGCATGAAGGGAAGCTTTATTATCGTGGTAAAGTTTTAATTGATTCTGTAGAAGAAACCGAGTAAAAACATCAATTTTTTATTCTTTTTTTTAAAATATAAGCCCTTTTTGGGCTTTTTTTTATGTTTTTACTTCATTATTTACTGTTTTATGACATTTTTCATCTTTTTAGTTAAATATTTAGTCTTTAATATAATTTCTAGTAAAATAAATTCATATTTATTTAAAAATTAATATAATAAAAATCATTTTTTATCATTTTTGTTTAAAAAAGTATATTTTTTATAAAAAAAAACATAAAAACAACCTTTTTTAGTCGTTTTATTAATAAATAATGCCTTAATTTTGGTTTTATTACCGTTTTTGTGAAGTTTTTCTAAAAATAAAGTCTCTTTTATTGTTTTTTTTTAATTTTTTGTTGTTTTTTTTGTGTTTTTATTCATTTTTTTATCATTTTTGCTGATCTATATAATCATTGATAATGAATTTTAAACAAATCCAACAATTAATCAAATTTGTAGCTAGAACTGGCGTTAGTGAGGTCAATATTGAGAATAGTAATATTAAAATCAATATTAAGGGTAACACTAACGATTCAGATCAACCTCAAATTGTTCAACAACCTGTTGTTTCACAAATTCAACCTGTCCAACCTGCACCTGTTGTTCAACAACCAGTTGCTCAAGAACCACAACATGTAGAATCAGATAAAACAGATGATACTAACAATGAGTCTAATTATCATACTATAAAGTCACCTATTATTGGTACTTTTTATAGAAAACCATCACCTGACAAAGACAATTTTGTTGAGATTGGTGATCAAATTTCTGAAGGACAAACATTATGTGTTATTGAAGCAATGAAACTTTTTAATGAGATTGAATCTGATATTTCAGGAAAAATAGTAAAAGTTCTTGTTGATGATTCAACACCTGTTGAATTTGATCAACCACTTTTTTTAGTTGAGCCTTAATTTTCCAGTATGTTTAAAAAAATTCTAATTGCAAACAGAGGTGAAATTGCAATGCGTGTTATTCGTACTTGTAAAGAAATGGGTATTAAAACTGTTTCAGTATATTCCAAGGCAGATGAAGACAGTTTACACGTAAGGTTTGCTGATGAGGCAGTATGTATTGGTCCTGCACCTAGTTCTGAATCATATTTAAAAATCTCCAACATTATTGCAGCTGCTGAGATAACAAACGCTGATGCAATTCATCCTGGATATGGATTTCTATCTGAAAATGCTAAGTTTTCAAAAATATGTTCTGAACACAAAATAAAATTTATTGGTCCCTCACCTGAAATGATTGAGAAAATGGGAGATAAAGCTACTGCAGTTTCGACTATGAATAAAGCAAAAGTTCCTACCATTCCTGGATCAGGAGGTGCTATTGAGTCAGAAGAAGAAGCTATTAAAATTTCCAATAATATTGGTTTTCCAGTAATGATTAAAGCTTCTGCTGGAGGAGGAGGAAAAGGAATGAGAGCAGTTTGGAATAAGTCAGATTTTTCAAAAAATTGGAATAGCGCTAAACAAGAAGCAGCAGCAGCTTTTGGTAATGATGACATGTACATTGAAAAACTAATTGAAGAGCCTCGTCATATAGAAATTCAAATTATAGCAGATCAATTTGGAAATGTTTCACACTTATCAGAAAGAGACTGTTCTATTCAAAGAAGACATCAAAAATTAACAGAGGAAACACCGTCTCCATTTATGACAGATAAATTAAGAGATAGAATGGGTAAAGCCGCTGTTAAGGCTGCTAAATTTATTAATTATGAAGGAGTTGGTACCGTTGAATTTTTAGTGGATAATAAAAGAAACTTTTATTTTATGGAGATGAATACTAGAATTCAAGTTGAGCATCCAATTACGGAACAAGTAATTGATTACGATTTGATAAAAGAACAAATTAAAGTTGCTGCTGGAATTAAAGTTTCTGGAAATCATTATTATCCAAAACTTCATTCTATTGAGTGTAGAATAAATGCCGAAGATCCTCAAAATGATTTTAGACCATCACCTGGAAAAATAACAAACCTTCATTTACCTGGAGGTCATGGTGTTAGAGTTGACACTCATGTTTATAGTGGGTATACTATTTCACCTCATTACGACTCAATGATTGCTAAAATTATTACAACAGACCGCGAAAGGAATGAGGCTATTAATAAAATGAGAAGAGCACTTGATGAATTTGTTATTGAAGGCATTAAAACTACAATCTCATTTCATAGAAAATTAATGGATGACCCTAATTATATAAAGGGTGTCTATACCACAAAATTTATGGAAGATTATAAAGGCTAAATAAGGTTGTTTTTAACAATAAGTTTTGCAATTTGAACAGCATTAGTAGCTGCACCTTTTCTCAAATTATCAGCGACTACCCATAGATTAAGACTGTTTTCACATGAAAAATCTTTTCTAATTCTACCAACATAAACATTGTTTGATCCTCTAGAAAAGAAAGGCATTGGATATAAATTACTTGCTGGATCGTCTTTAACTTCTAAACCATTAAAGGATTTTAGTTCATCAACTAATTCACTAAGATTAAAAGGGTTTTCTAATGTTATATTTACAGATTCACTATGACCTCCCATAACAGGGATTCTAACAGCAGTAGCAGTTATAGATATCTCTGAGTTAAAAATTTTATTAGTTTCATTCACTAATTTCATTTCTTCCTTTGTATAGCCATTCTCTAAAAAATCATCGCAATGAGGAATTGCATTTTGGTGAATTTGATAATTATATGCCATATCAACAGACTCACCTTTATACTCACTTTCAAGTTGATTCACAGCCTTAATTCCAGTTCCAGTAATAGACTGATAAGTTGATACAACTATTCTAGTTATACCATACTTTTTTTGAATAGGATATAAAGCCATCAACATTTGAATAGTTGAACAGTTTGGATTAGCTATTATTTTATCTTCTTTTGTTAAAATATCACCATTAATCTCAGGAATAATTAGTTTTTTTGTTTCATCCATCCTCCAAGCTGATGAATTGTCAATAACAGTCGCTCCTACTTCCGCAAACTTGGGGGCCCATTTTAGAGAAACACTTCCGCCAGCTGAAAAAATAGCAATATTTGGCTTTAACTTAACAGCATCTTCCATTCCAATAACCTCACACTCTGAACCATTATATTCAATCTTTTTTCCAATAGATCTTTCAGAAGCTACTGGTATAAATTCATCAATTTGAAAGTTCATTTCTTCAAGAACAGTTACCATTTCTTGACCAACCATCCCAGTTATTCCAACTACAGCTAATTTCATTTAGTAATATTTATGGGCAAATCTAATTAAAAATCAAATCATCAATTTAAATCAAATGATTTATATCATAATAAAATTAAAATGTTTTATTTAAAACTAATCTGACCAGTAAGTTCTTCTTATTCTATGAGAAATTGAGGTAAGAACCTCATATGAGATTGTATCTGAATATTTAGAAAAATCTTCAGCCGTTTGTATTTCTTCATCAAAGACAATCACTTCATCACCTTCTTTACAATCCACACTGCTAATATCAATCATTAGCATATCCATACAAACATTTCCAACTATATCACAATGAACATCATTAACTACTAATTTTCCCTTTCGATTTCCAAGCTTTCTAGAAATTCCATCAGCATGACCTATGGGAACTATTCCAACTTTAGTATTTTTATCTGCAATAAATCCTCTATTGTAACCTACTGATTCTCCTTTTTTAATTTCATGAATTTGAGATATAGTTGAAATTAAGCTTACAACGGGCTTTAAGTAACTCTTATAATTATAATCATTGCCAAATCCATAAAGCCCGATTCCACTTCTTACCATATTAAATTGATAATCAGAAAAATTTAAGATACCTGATGTATTAAGTAAATGTTTATCAATTCCTCTATTTAACTTTTTTTCTATTTCTTCTGAAATTTTTTCAAACAATTTTATTTGACTTTCAGTGAATTTAATCTCAAATAAATCTTCCGAAGCACCTAAATGAGAAAATATGTATTTAATATTGAGATTATTAGATATAATAATATCGCAAAGATTATTAATATCAGAATATTTAAACCCAAGCCTATTTAAACCAGTGTTAAATTTTAAATGTATTGGCTGGTTGTTATTTATGCTTATATAATTTATAAATTCATTCAAAATCTTAAAAGAATAGATATTTGGTTCTAAATCATATTTGAATATGTCTTTAAAATCTCCAATCTGAGGATGTAGAACTAATATTGGAATTTTAATCCCATTTTCTCTTAATTGTATTGCTTCAGAGGTATATGCTACTGCTAAATAATCAATTTTGTGCTTTTCTAAACATCTTGCTATTTCAATTGAGTCAGATCCATACCCAAAAGCTTTAACTACACCAAGAAATTTAGTTGTATTAGAAATTTTACTTTTTAGAAATAAAAAGTTATTTACTAGATTGTTTAAGTTGAGTTTTAGATAGGTATTATTATTCAACTTATTTTTTTTTCATTTTAGATACAAAAGCTTTTCTTGAAAGTGGCTCGTATTCATTCTTTTTTCCAAGCATAACAACATCGTCATTTTCTAGTTTTCTAAAACTATATAAAGCAGGCAGTCCTGTATCAGCACATACTGCGTGAACTTTTGTTACTTCTTCTGCAATTGCCATTAAATTAGGCATTGGCCCAAAAGGTTTTCCAGAATAATCCATATCTAATCCAGCAACAATAACTCTAACCCCACTGTCTGCTAAGGTATTACAAACTTCAACAATGTCATTAGAAAAAAATTGAGCTTCATCTATTCCAATAACATCAAAACTTCCCTTATATTTTAAAATTTCAGCAGCTTTATTTACAGTTTGTGCTTCAATTTCAATGTTACTATGTGATTGAATAGAATTTTTCTTATTTCTAGTATCTATCTCGGGTTTAAAAACTTTAAAAGTTTTATTAGCATAGCCCAGTCTTTTTAGACGTCTTATTAATTCTTCAGTTTTTCCAGAAAACATAGACCCACATATTACCTCAATACTTCCCACTATTTATTTCCTTTATTTTTGTTGTAATTTAATACAAAGATAAATTTTAATGTCAAAGTTAGTTTTAATACCAAGCCCAATTGGGAATTTAGAAGATATTACTAAAAGAGCTATAGAAACAATTAAAAATTCAGACTTGATATTATGCGAAGATACTCGTAGAACAATTAAACTTTTAAATCATCTGGGAATTAAAAAAACACTTAAATCATTTCATAAGTTTAATGAACATTCTTTAGTTGAAAAAATTATAAATGATATTAAGGAAGGGATAAAAATTGGTTTACTTTCAGATGCAGGAACACCAGGGATTTCAGACCCTGGATATTTAATTGTAAAAAAATGTATTGATAATCAGATTGAGGTAGAATGTCTTCCAGGTCCAACCGCATTAATCCCTGCTTTGGTAGTCAGCGGTCTGCCTAGTGAAAGGTTTACTTTTGAAGGATTCTTACCAATAAAAAAAGGAAGGAAAACTCGTTTGGAAGAATTATCCTTTGAAAAAAGAACAATGATTTTTTATGAGTCTCCTCATAAATTGGTTAAAACCCTCACAGATTTTTTAATGACTTTTGGACCTGAGAGACAAGCATCAGTCACAAAAGAAATATCTAAAATTTTCGAATCAACAACAAGAGGAACCTTAAAAGATATACTCAATCAAATTGAGAGCATAAAAGTTAAAGGTGAATTTGTAATTGTAGTTGGAGGAAAGAAATAAAAAAACCCTCCGAAGAGGGTTTTTTAAATCAAATAGAATTTTTAGAATCTATAAGTAAGTCCTAAATTCCATGTTCTTCCCCATCCAGGGATTACTCTATTTCTAACATTAATTCCTTTATAATTAGTTGTAGAATCAGTTGCTAAATAGTTATTAGCAGATTCTTGATAATATTCTTCATCAAAAAGGTTATTAATATTTAATCTTAAATAAACTTGATCTTCACCCATTGGGAATCTATAAGAAGCACCTGCACCAAACAAATTGTAAGAAGGCATTTCCATATTAGTTACACCAGGCTCATCAAAATCCTCAGCATTTATAGATCCATACAAGTTAGCTGCATGAAACAAATCTAAATTGAATTTAAATCTATCAGTTGGTCTAATTGTTAAGTCTACATATGCAGTAGTATGCGCTGTATCACCTACCTTCGCGTCATCAAGATAAAGTGTAGCAGAACCAATACTTACATTAGATTGATTGGTAGTTACTGCATCATCTGTAACATTTCCACCATATGCATAATCACCTAATGTTAATGCACCTCTAAGAGAAACAAAAGGACTCATATCCCAAACTCCATCAAATTCAATTCCTGTATGAACTTGTTTAACACCTGAGAAATTAGCTTCACCTCTTTCACCATTTATTGTAACATTTTCAAAAAGGAATCGATCCGTCCAAGTAGTTTGATATAAGTTTATATTAAAGTCAAGATTACTAGATCTATAACCATAACCAAATTCTAATCCAACAATTTTTTCATTGAAAAGTTCATCATCAGGTGTAGCAATTTGATCATAGTTTTGGAAAACGGCTCCTAAATTAGGTTGTTTTGAGAAAAACCCTGCATTAGCAAAAATGTTGCTTTTAGCATCTATGTTATAGTTTGCACCACCTTTAATTGTTCCACCAGAAATATTTACTTTTTCAGAATATTGCATTGGATCTCCTGTTTGATACAAATAAAATTCTTCTCTTTGGTAACCTTTACTTGATCCAGATCCTTGAACAAATACAGATAAATTGTCAAGAGCATATTCTAATTGGAAGTATAAACCAAAATAATCAATAATTCCATTGTTATTTCTATCGATTTTTTCTTCTTGATCAGTGTCTCCAAACACATTCCACACATCACCTATAGGCCATTGGTATTCTTCTGTAGCTAATTTACCATTAGGAAAATCTGCATACTGGAAATCTCTATATCCATCCGAACCTAATTTGTCTCTTAAGTTTCTATAATGCAGTCCTTTATATGATCTGAAATCAAATCCAATATCAAATTTTAAATTATCCGCTAATTCAGTATTTAAATTTCCGATTGCTCCAAACCAGTTGTGAGAGTTTACAGAATTTCTTTGAATTACACCATTTCTTCTAATAGATCTTGGACCGTATTCATCATTAACAATATATAGTCCAGTAGTTGCGTCTAAAGAATTTGAAAAAGTTCTACCATTACTTAAATTAGCAACTCCACCGCCATTAGATTTAACTATTTCATCCCACATTACATATCCAGTTCTTGGATCTCTAAATCTTGAGCTACTAAAGTAAGTCCCCATTCTTCCTAAATCTCCAGATCCTCCACCTCTACCAACTGAAGCATATGCAGTAGCAGATAAAGATGTCTTACTATTAATTTTGTGTTCCCAGTTTAAAGAAGCAATAGGCTTGTGATAATAATTATTTCTCATATTAAAACCTTCACCATTTCTTAAACCATAATTGTAATTATATTTGATACCATACTTTTGGTAATCAGCAAGAGTGGCCATGTTATAATAACTTGTAGTTCTTTGACCGTGAACTTGAGGAGCTCCAGTTACAATAAATTGAAGGTTATGTTTTCCATCAGGTTTTCTATAACCATATCCTAAGAAGTAAGCGTATCCTTCAAATGGTGTTCCGTCAACATATCCATCACCAGCTGTTCTGCTAAAAGATGCAGAAAATGCATGCCCTGAGTCGCTAACACCAGTATTGTAAGTTAAAACAGTTTTTAAATAACCATCGTTTCCAACAGTCGCGGCAACTTTACCGCCTTGAGTTAATTCAGTAGATTTAGTAACAACATTGATTGTACCACCCACAGATGGAATTGGTAGTTTTGCAGATCCAAGTCCTCTTTGAACTTGCATAGCTGAAGTAACATCACTTAATCCAGCCCAGTTACTCCAATAAACACCACCCCATTCCATATCGTTAACTGGCATACCATTAATTAAAACGGCAATGTTTTCTTGTCTAAAACCTCTAAGTCTTACTGTTGCATCACCGAAAGCACCTTGCATTGTTGAATAAATTCCTGGAGTTGAATTTAAAAGCTGAGGAAGCTCTAAATTACCAACTCTTTCAACAATTTCATTCGCTGTTAACGTTGATGCTGCAACTGGCGTTTCTCTGTCTTTTGCAAGGTCAATAGTGCCAAAAACAGTTACTCCAGATAATACATCAGCACCAGGGGCTAATTCAATAACACCCAATTCAGCGCTATCACCAACTGTAACTTCAGCTGTATCGTATCCAATGTAAGTTATTATAAGTGTTGACCCTGGCATAGCATCAATTGAGAATTGACCATTAAAGTCAGAAGAAACACCATTATTTGTTCCTTTAACTACAATTGAAGCTCCTGGAAGACTAGTCCCCAGCTCGCCATCAACAACAACACCAGATACGTTATTTTGTGCATACATAATTCCACCGAGGAATAACGCAGCGATAAATAAAGTAAATTTTTTCATTTATGAATAGTTTTGATTTACCGCAAATATTAAGAAAATTTTAACATGATTTATTAATTGGATGTTAATTTTATGAACATAAAATCATAAAATTTTACATTTTTTTAAACTTAAAAATTAAGTGAATTAACTTTTTAACTTTTTTAGAAGGGATTTCGTTGATTTGTCGTGATTTTTTATTTCAGCAGTTTCAAGTTCTGTTAATAACTTAGCTGCTAATTTTTTGCCTAATTCTACACCCCACTGATCATAACTGAAGATATTCCAAATTACACCTTGAGTAAATATTTTATGCTCATACATAGAAATTAACTTTCCAAACGATTCAGGCGTTAATTTGTCAAAAATTATTGAATTAGAAGGTTTATTCCCTTCAAATACTTTAAAAGGAGCAATTTCATTTAATTTATCACTTGAAATACCTGATTTAATCAACTCATCCTGAACTTCGTCCATGTCTTTTCCATTTAATAGGGCTTCAGTTTGTCCAATATAATTTGAAAGAAGCTTTTTATGGTGATCAATATTTCCATAAAGAGAATTTTTAAATCCAATAAAATCACAAGGAATTAGCTTTGTCCCTTGATGAATTAATTGAAAGAAAGCATGTTGTGAATTTGTACCAGTACCTCCCCAAATTATATTTCCGGTTTGATAGTCAATTTTATTTCCATTTCTATCTATACTCTTACCATTACTTTCCATAATAGCTTGTTGTAAATAATTGGGTA
>CENF01213709.1_pt1 | contig 13223 bp, 15 predicted proteins | sample 361291 | NCBI WGS metagenome assembly CENF01 (sample SAMEA2619399, study PRJEB7988) | marine metagenome | isolation source: saline water (ENVO:00002010), including | reverse complement strand
AAGTATTTTTGTAAAAGCTATATAAGCATAAGTTTGGTGGGCTAAACCAACCAAACTAAATATCTGCTTAAGGAGAACAAAATAGGATTTTTAAAGAGAAAGCCGTCCCTGGCAATCTATTCTTTAAAAACAGTTACTTACCTAACATCTGCCTGTATAAACAAACTGAAGCTACAGACCAGACGACTAACATAACAATAATTTCTAACATACTAACCTTCCATGTAAATAATAATAATAATATATAAGAATATTATAATATATAAATAGTATATGTCAATAGTTATTGTTGATTTATTTATATTTTGCTTTAAGAGCTTCTTTTACTTCAGGGCTAACAAACCTCGAGATATCCCCACCTAATTCTGCTATTTCCTTTACTAAGGTAGACGATAAAAATGCGTATGATTCTGAGGGTGTAAGAAATATAGACTCTATATTTTCGTTAAGCTTTTTGTTCATGCTAGACATTTGAAACTCATATTCAAAATCTGATACGACTCGGAGACCTCTTAAAATAACTTTTGCATCTAGCTCTTTTGCAAAATCAACCAAAAGGCCACTAAATCCAATAACTTCAATATTTTTTATTCCTGCAAGTGATTTTTTTGCAAGATCAATTCTCTCAGCCATTGAAAAAATAGCATCTTTTTTAGTATTCTCTGCAACGCATATATAAATTTTATCAAATATATTTGTAGCTGCTCTTTGCACCAAATCTTTATGCCCATTGGTAAATGGGTCAAACGTTCCAGGATATACTGCAATATTCATATCTCTACCATTAAATTTTTATTAAATCTATCATATCACAGATGCGTTATGCTGAAAAAGTAAGTAAACTACTTCGCCAGTCTTTTTGCTTTTAAGTAAATTCCAGTTATCAGGGGTTTCTAACATAAACTCATTATTTTTTTTATAAGGTAATTCAATATAAATTTTACATTTATCAGATATCTCTGGCATTAATGATATTTTTCTTATTATCTCATTAATAATTTTCTTCGAAAAAGGCGGATCTAAAAAAATTACGTTAAAATTTTCTTTTAAATTTTCTAGAAAATTAAATGCACTTGAATTAAAAATATAAACATTATTAGCATTTAATTCATTTTTCTGAAGACTTAGATGATTTGTAATATCAATATCAACATCAATCAAATAAACTTTTTTTGCACCTCTAGAAGCTGCTTCAAATCCTAGGGCGCCGCTACCAGCAAATAAATCTAAGCATATTGAATCTTTTACATCTTCTTGAATCCAATTAAACAAAGTCTCTCTTATTATGTTTTTAGTAGGACGTAAGTCTTTTTTTTCTAGAAATGTAACGTTTTTTCCTTTCCATAACCCAGATAATATTTTAACTTTTAAATTTAATTTACTTTTTTTTTGCTTTTTCATTACCAACTACCAGTGTAACAAGGTTCTTGAGATCGATTTCTTCTTTAAAAGCTTGCAATATATCCTTTTTGGTTATTTTAGAAATATTTTTAGTGAATGAATCCAAGTAGTCTAATGGAAGATTATAGTAATTAATCATAGACAAATAATTTAATATATCAGAATTACTGTCTACTCTTAGTGGAAAACCGTTAATTATAGCCTCTTTCGCATGTTTTAATTCTTGGTTAGTTGGTCCCTTATCGCAAAATTCTTTTAGCATATTGTGTATAATTTTTATAGAATCTTGTGCTTGCTCTGACTTTGTTTCTATACCAATAACAAATGGCCCAATATCCTTCATAGGGTATACATAACTGTAAACTCCATATGTATAACCTTTCTTAACTCTCAATTCCTGCATTAATCTAGCACTAAAACCGCTTCCGCCAAATATATAGTTTCCAACATAAAGCGGAAGATGATTTTTTGAGCCTCTTTTTAAAGATAAACCACCAACATATATATGTGCTTGCTCAGAATTAAATTTTTTATATATATATTTTCCTTTATTATTTTTTTCTAGAGGGATAATATTATTTTTGTTAATAACTTTTTTTCTTTCTAGAGATTTTGATATTTTTTCTGAAAGAATAATTACTTCTTTTTCAGACAGAGAAGAAACAATCGCTATTGTTGCATTTTTATGATTTATATTATTTTTATAAAAATCTAAAATGTTTTTTCTATTAATTTTTTTTAAAGATTCTTTTTCGCCAATAGATGGGGATCCATAAGGATGTTCTTTATAAATCTCTTTAAAAAATAAATTTGAAGAAATTTCACTTGGATCTGACTCATCCTCGATAATGGAAGATATAGTTCGATCTTTCTGAAGATTTATTTCTTTTTGGGGAAAATTGCTATCTGATAAAATATCTAATAAAGTCTTTATAGAAGGGTTTAGATATTTTTTATCTGTTAAGGATCTAAGAGAAATTGATGACTTATCTTTATTAACTGAAGCATTAAAAGATGCTCCCGTAGATTCAAATGATGATGCTATTTCCTCTGAATTCATTTTCGTGGTTCCCTCATCTAATAAATTATGAGTTAACATTGATAATCCTTTTAGACCATTATCTTTATTTGATCCAGCATCAAAAGTTATTTTAATATCTATCATTGGTATATTTTCAGATTTAGAATATAAAACTGTTATTCCATTTTTTGTTTCATATTTTAATATTTCAATATTTGCTTGCGTTATGTTTGGTATTATCATAATAATTAAAAAATATGTTGTTCGGATTATCTTGTTCATCTTGAGTTATTAGAATTAACTTTAACTACAGTCTGTAAATTTGGAACAAGATATTTTCTTGCTACTTTCCTAACCTGTTCTGCCGTAACTGAGCCAATATTTGATGTGTATTTATCTATCAGCTTTATATCACCTATTGAAGTTTTGATCATACCCAAAACTCTTGCCTGATAATCTATTGAATCTCTTTGATAAACCTCTGAAGCTAAGACTTGAGCCTTAATTCTATTAAGCTCTTTTTTTGAAACTAGGTCAATTTTAAGTTTTTCTATAATTTTCTCAAGCTCAATTTCTACAGAACTTATTTCTTTACCTGCCATTGGATTAACATCAATTAGAAATAAGGGATTATTTCTTGAAAACATAGAGTAACCTGAGTCAGCATAGCTAGCAATTTTCTTCTCTTTTACAAGAACTTTTTGTAAACGAGAATTTTGACCGCTGCTTAAGATGCCAGATAAAACTGATAACGCGTAACATTCCCAGCTTTCAATTTCCTTATTATTAAGGCTTGGAACTTTATATCCCATAATTAAATATGAAGGTTTATTTTCAATCTCTATAGAAATATTTTTTTCCCCAAACTGAAATGGTTCGCTTCTAACAAATCTGTCATGTATTTTTATACTTTTTTTATTTCCATAATATTTTTCAAGTAACTGCATAGTTTTATCAAAATCTATATCTCCAACAATTACTGCAGTTGCATTATTGGGGGCATACCAGTTTTCATACCATTCAGATATATCTTTTTCAGTCATATTATTTAAATCTTCCATCCAGCCAATAATGGGGTCATGATAAGAACTATTATTGTAGGCGCTTGCATATAATTGTTCATAAGCTATCCCTTCAGACTGGTCGTCAGTCCTTAATCTTCTCTCTTCTTTAATAACTTCTATTTCTTTTAAAAAATCTTCTTTCTTCACTACTAAATTAGACATTCTGTCAGATTCTAACTTTATGGCATATTCTAAATACTGTGAAGGGAGTGTTTGATAATATGCTGTGTAATCTTTACTCGTAAATGCATTTTCTTTGCCACCTAGTTTTGAAATAATTTCAGAGAATTTTCCTCCAGGATTTTTTTTTGTACCCTTGAACATCATGTGCTCCAACGCATGAGATAATCCAGTTTTTCCACTTACTTCATCCGCTGACCCGATCTTATACCAAATATGACTTGTAACAACTGGGGCTCTTTTATCTTTTTTTAAGATTATATTCATACCATTGTCCAATGTTCTTTCCATAATTTCAGCCCTCACGCTAAAGGATGTTATAAAAAATATTAATATATATGTATTAATAAGAAAAAATTGTTTCGAAATATTCATAATTCGTTTAAAAATCATATTTTTGTTCAGCAAAATTATTAAGGATCTAGTTACTATCAAACTTAAAACAATATATCATAAAGCCTATGATAAGTTTTAACAACATTTGCAAAATATATTCTAGAAATAAGGTGTTTTACGATGCTAATTTGTCTATTTGCAAAGGAGATTTTGTTTTTCTTACAGGTGAATCTGGTTCTGGCAAAACTACTTTTTTACGTCTACTATCTGGCTTAGAGAGTCCAGACAAGGGGAAAATATTTGTTCTAAATGCTGATATTACAAAGCATACAAAAAAAGAATTATCAGACTACAGGAGAAAGATTGGAATAATAATGCAAGATAATATCTTTATCGAAAATGAAACAGTTAGCTATAATACTTCATTACCTTTAATAATTTCTAACGATAAAGAAATCCATAGTAAAGTAAGTGCGGTACTTAATTTAGTTGAACTGGACAATAAAGGGAATAAAATAATTAAAAATCTTTCAGCTGGAGAGAGGCAACGTGTTGCAATAGCTAGAGCTATTATTAATAAACCAGATATTATTCTTGCGGATGAGCCAACAGGAAATTTAGATCATAAACTCTCAAAAAATATCATACAAATGTTAATAAAATTAAGTAAATATGGGGCAACTGTAATTGTCGCAACACATGAATTTTCTTTAGTTAAAGAATTAAAACAAAAAATTATAAATATTAATAATGAAAAATTATATATTAAAGAATAGTATTTTTAACGGTATATTTGTTAATCTACATCATCATTCTACGTGCTTTATTAATAGCATAAAACAGTTTTTAAATAGTCCCTTAAATTACCTTTTATTCATAATACCAATATCATTGTGTATTTTATTAGTTTTAATATCGTACAATTTTATGAAAAATATAGATGTTAATCTAAAAAATGATGAAGAAAAAGTTATAATTTTTTTAAAAGATGATATTAGTTTTATGGAAATTGAAAATATTAAAAGAGAAATTATAGAAAGTTATGAGATTACAGTTTTCAATTATTATAATGAACAAGAGTCTTACGAAATTTATTCTAAAATTAACGAGGGCCGAAACATCATAAAAAATGAAAATTATAATCCTTTTCCAAAAACTATCGTTATTGAAAAAAAAATTAGCGAGTCAATTTTAGATAACAACAAGATGTACTTATATTTAGAGAATAATAAATTTATTGACTCTTTTAATTCTAATAGTATATTTTTAAAAAGAATGAATTTTTTTAGAAATATTTTATTAAATATTTTATTACTCTCTTTCGCTTTCTTTTTTTTTATTTTGATATTTTTTATTAATTACTATATGAAAATTGAAATCTCTTCCAACAGAAATAAAATATATATTTATAATTTACTTGGCGCTAGAGGCTCTTATATTCGAAGAGAATATTTATATTTACCGGTTTTATCAGGATTCTTGAGCTTCATCTTAGGTTATATTTTTTTTCAATCTTTTTACTATTTTTTTACAACCTCATTAAATGAGATTCTTACATCTTTTGGCATACCCTATTCATTCACTAATATATCTTTTGTAGAAGCTGCATTTGGTGCGTTCTCAGTTATCATATTAATGATTAGTGTTTGTATTTTCACAATTAACAAACATTTAAAACATGTTTTATAGACTATATAGCATTGATTTAATTATATATTTTCTGTAATATTGATAAATCTTAGCACTCTAGTATAATGAGTGCTAATAAAAGTACAGAGCTTTTAAACGTTATGGAAACAATTAATTTCAACAATTCGCAATTGCCCTCTTGTACAGGGAGCATTGATACTTACATTAACCATGTCATGAGTATTCCAGCTCTTTCTACTGAAGAAGAAGTTGCTTTAGCTAAAAATCTAAACAATGAAAATGATCTTGGGGCTGCTAAAAAATTAATCATGCATAATTTAAGATACGTTGTCTTCATAGCTAAAAGCTACTCGGGCTACGGACTAAATTTAAGTGACTTAATACAAGAAGGTAATATAGGTTTAATGAAGGCCGTAAAAAAATATGACCCCGAAAAAAATCTTAAGTTGATAACGTTTGCAGTTTATTCTATAAAATCAGAAATTCATGAATTTGTAATTAAAAACTGGAAAATTGTTAAAGTGGCCACTACGAAGGCGCAAAGAAAACTTTTTTTCAATTTAAGGTCAAAAAAAGGTAATCTTTCAAATCTAACCTCTAATGAGGCTTCATTAATTGCGAAAGATCTTGGAGTTGGCGTAGATGACGTTATGGAAATGGAAAAGAGAATGTATAGCTCTGATTTAGCCATAGAAGATAAAGATGAAGATAATTATTCTCCTGCTATTCATTTAAAGAGTAGCGAACTTCAGCCAGATGAAATTCTTGAAAACGATGAAAAAGGCTTTCTTTCTAAAAAGCTTTATAAAATAGTTGATGGTCTTGATGAAAGGAGTAAAGATATAATTTCTAGTAGATGGCTATCGTCACAAAAAGCAACATTAGAAGACCTTTCAAATAAGTATGGAATTTCCAGAGAAAGAGTAAGACAAATTGAAAATGAATCTATATTAAAACTTAGAAAAAGTTTTTAGTGTTAACTAATAATATAAGATACCGGTCAGCAATTAAAAATCCAAATAGAGCAGATAAATAAATTATAGAATAATTAAATATTTTACTTGCTAGATAATTATTCTTTGATAGTTGCATTTTGAGAACATAATATATAAATATTAAGTTCAAAGCCAAAGCTCCAACTAAATAGAAGTGGCTAGAAAACTGAATAATAAATGGAAGAAAACTAACAATTGTTAACATTAAAGTATATAGAGTAATATGAACTCTAGTATATTGTTCTCCATGGGTAACAGGAAGCATTGGTATTTTTGCTGCGAAGTATTCCTCCTTTCTATATAAAGCTAAAGCCCAAAAGTGTGGTGGCGTCCAAGTAAATATTATTAGAAATAAAATTACTGCTATGAGATCAATCTGACCAGTCATTGCAGTCCATCCTAGCAGTGGTGGAGTCGCCCCAGCTGCACCTCCAATAACAATATTTTGTGGTGTATTTCTTTTTAAATAAAGTGTGTATATAAAAGCGTATCCAATTAGAGATCCAAATGTAAGCCATGCAGTAAGAGCATTTACATAAAAATATAAAATAAAAAAGCCAGAAATTGACATCAATGAGGCATAAATAATAACATTTTTTGTAGACAATATTCCTAAAACTAAAGGCCTAGATTTTGTTCTCTGCATTATACTGTCGATTTTTTGATCCAAGAGTTGATTTATAGAACCAGCTGATAATGACATTAATGCAATTCCAAGATTACCTAAAATCAATATTTGAAAATTTAATCTCAAAGGATCGGCTAAAAGCATTCCAATAAAAGAAGTAAATATCATTAATGCTACGACTTTAGGTTTTGATGAATCTAAATAAGCCTTATATGTTTTAAAATTAAACATAGACATACCTAAAAGTTATTCTTAGTATTTTTAATTAAATATAATTGAGTCACTAAACACATTAAAAGTAGAGCCGCATTTCCATTATGAGCAACTGCAACTAATATTGGTAATCCAAGTTTAATATTAAGAACTCCTAAAAGAATTTGAAACCCTAAAAAAAATATTAAAAGCAAAGATAAAATTTTCTGAAATAAAGATTTCATTGTTAAATAAGAAAGTATTGATAATAAAATAATCATAAGTGTTACAAATATAGCCCAAATTCTATGGGTAAAATGTATTGCTACTCTCGCGGGATTATCAAGTCTTCCAAATTCATAATTAAGATCTGTTGCAAGTTCTACTATGAATGCATTGTAAAAATCCATTTGAGGCCACCACGAATTATTACAACGAGGAAAGTCTGCGCATGCTAGAGCAGCATAGTTGGTACTTGTCCAGCCACCTAGCATTATTTGTATTATTAATACAGCTAAAGTAAAAAAAGCAAAAACTTGCAGCTTTTTAATTCGTGCAAATGATATATTAAATTTTTGATTAGTAATTTCACTAAGGTATCTTGAATGGTTATATCTTAGGAAAATTAACCAAAGTAAACTAATAATTGTTAAGCCGCCAACAAGATGAAACATCACTATTAAGGGTTGCAATTGTAAAGTTACAGTAAACATTCCGAGTGCTGCTTGAAAAATTACTAAAACTGATACCAATAAAGAGAGTTTAAAAATATTATCTGTATTATCTTTGTAAAAAACATAAGAAATAATAAATATAAAAATTCCTAAAAATCCAGCCAAATACCGATGAATCATTTCTTTCCAGGCTTTTGCAATATCTACAATTGAACCTTGATAGGCACTCTCTGCACTAGCAATCTCTGTTGCGTTATCAGGCACTCCAACGAGAAAACCATAGCATCCTGGCCAATCGGGGCAACCAAGACCAGCATGAGATAGTCTTACATAAGCTCCGAGCGTTATTACTGTAAAAGTAACTGTAATAACGAACAATAAATAATAATTCAATTTTGTCATATTTGAATTAACCAATCCTTGAAATTTTCAGTATTTTCTTAATATCTTTCTTTAAGCCTTTTGCACTAAAATCTTTATCATAATATATAAAAATATTTCCTAACGGATCTATTATATATAGGTGATTTTTTTTTAATTTTTTAAAGAAATTTACATTTAGTACTTCTAATAATTTTATTTTATTATATTTTTTTATAATTTTATAATTATATTCATTATTAAATCTATCGTTGACTACTAATATATTTTTTATTCTCGATCTCTCTCTACCAACAGATTCTCTAACTTGCTGCATCATATATAATGTAGCCTCACAAAGAAGATCGCATGTTTCATTTTCATAAACATACATAAAAGTCCATTTTTTATTTTTTAAAATATTACCAAAATCATCCTCTTGTGAAATAGTAATTACTGGAGTTATAAGGTTTCCATTTGATTTCGGCTCAGGAACTGGAATTAAATCACTGTATTTATACATAAAGGTAGCAAGCATTAGCGGTCCAGCAAAAGATAAAATAATTAATAAAAGATATAGTCTTGTTTTTATCAAAGAAAAATATTCAATTTTTTTGGTCATTTTTTTTTCTCTTAAAAAATATTATTGTCATAATAACTAATGCTATTGCCATGGCAAACCACTGAAATGCATAACCTAAGTGTTTACTACCACTCATAGATATAATTTGCCAGCTCCTATCAAAACCAAATTTATTTTCAGGGCCCAACCTAAATACAATGCCAGAAACAAGAAAATCTTTTTCTAAAATATTTTCCTTAATTTCTTCAAAATTTACTGCCTGTAATAATCTCGGCCAATTACTATCTGTTGATATATCTCCAATAGTATAACTCTTGCTCCTAGGATAAATATACCCGTTAATTTCTTGTACATTTTTTGCTATGTTTTGATTATTTAGAAATTCAAAATTTTTTGAAATACTATCTCTTGTTCCTCGCATCTCTATCCATCCTCTATCAACAACAATAATCTCATTTTTAGATGAAAGCTTGAATAAACTTATTACATTAAAACCAGGTTTTTTGTTTTTAATTTTGTTATCTATTAAAAAGGTTTTGTTTAAGTATCTTCCTGTAATTTTATATTTTTTATAATGCATACTTTCAAGATCAAAATTTGAAAACGTACTTAATTTTTCTGGTGCGGATTTCTGTCTATCTTGATACAATTTGATAATACTATTTTTTTCATCAGCTCTATCCAATTGCCAGAATCCTAAAGATAAAAATAAGGATATACACAATAAGAAAATGATGCTAGAAAGTAGTTTAAGTCTCATAAGGAAAAGATTTAATAATGTTAAAAATGATATTTTTATTTTTGTTTGCACTAATAATAATAAGCTTATTTAGCTCTTTATTCTTCTTAGTTAAAGATAAAGGTAACAAAAAAAGAGTTGTAAATGCACTTAAAGTTAGAATAGGTTTATCAGTACTCTTATTTATCATACTAATTATCATGTATATGAATGGTTATATTCAACCGCATGGTATTGGCAAATAATTATATCCAATAAACAAATATAAATAATCCTAGCCAAACAACATCTACAAAGTGCCAGTACCAAGCCACAGCTTCAAAAGCAAAGTGATTTTTTGGATTAAAGTGACCATATATTGATCTTCCAAGTATTACTAACAACATAATAGTTCCAATCGTCACATGAAAACCATGGAAGCCTGTGAGCATAAAGAATGTGGAGCCATAGATGCCGCTTCCCATATTTAAATTTAAATCGTTAAATGCATGACCATATTCAACACCCTGGAAGTACATAAAAATTGCGCCTAATGCAACAGTTAATGCTAAACCAATAATTAATTGCATCCTTTTCATTTCTTTTAGCGCGTGATGGGCCCAAGTTAATGTTACGCCGCTAGTCAATAATATAGCTGTATTTAATGCAGGCAATCCCCAAGCGCCCATTGTCTGAAATGCGCCGCCTATTTGTGCTGGGCCGTTTGCAGTAGTAGGCCAAACATTTTCAAATTCTGGCCATAAAAATGTGTTTGTAGGTAGGCCAGCTCCTTCTCCACCAAGCCAAGGCAAAGAGTAAGTCCTTACGTAGAATAACGCTCCAAAAAAGGCCGCAAAGAACATAACTTCAGAAAAAATGAACCATATCATTCCTAAACGAAAAGATGAATCAACTTGGTCATCGTACATACCTTTTTCGCTTTCAGAAACAACAGTGCTAAACCATCCGACTATCATAAAAACAACCAGGGCTAAGCCTATAGCTAGTATATATTTTCCTGCATCATTCCCATTTAATAAAGACGAGCCTCCAACCATAGCAGTGCATACACCTATAGTTGCTATGATTGGCCATTTGCTTCCATGCGGCACATAATAACTTCCTGATTCAGACATTTAATCTCCTCGATCTTTAGTTTAATTCTTCTCGGAAACATTAATAAATTCAAAAAATGAATATGATAATGTTACAGTTTTTATTCTATTAGGTAATTTTTCATCTATTGCAAAATACAAAGGCAACTTTACGACTTCACCAGGTTTAAAGGTTTGTTGTTCAAAACAAAAACATTCTATTTTTTTTAAGTATTTTGATGCCTCGTTAGGTGATACGCTAGGTACCGCTTGACCAACAATTGGTGAATCTGTTTTATTTGTTGCAACATACATGGTGCTATATAACTTGCCAGGTGAAATTGTCATTTCAAATTCAGAAGGTTTAAATATAAGTTTTTTATCATTCGAATGATGGGAGATAAATTGTATATTAAGTTTTTGGTTACTAATATTTTCCGAATAAGATTCAACTTTTTCTTTTAAATTTGACGTATTTCCATTTAAACCAGTGACGTCGCATATAACATTATACAAAGGCACTAAAGCAAAAGAAAATAAGAACATTGAGAAACAAATAAAAATAAGTTTCTTTGCTGTTTTGATATTTAACTTTTTTTCTCTCATGTTTAAGTTACCTGCTAGACATTATAAAGTAAAAGCCCAGATAAATTGTAAGTGCTACTACAATTAATATAATAGTTGTTACTTTTACTTTTTTTTCTATCTCCAAAAGTTCTCCTTAATCTTAGTATTAAGCTCTATTTTATCACTGGCGGTGTACTAAACGAGTGATATGGAGGAGGTGAAGGAAGTGTCCATTCCAAACCTTCTGCCCCTTCCCAAACCTGATCAGTTGCTTTACTTCCACCTTTGATAGTTTTAATTATAAGATATAAAAATATTAATTGTGCAAATCCAAAACCAAATGCTCCAATACTTGCAATCATATTATAATCAGCAAATTGTAGAGAATAGTCTGGAATTCTTCTTGGCATTCCAGCTAAACCTACAAAATGCATTGGGAAAAATGTTAAATTTACAAAGAAAGTTGAAAGCCAAAAATGTACTTTTCCTAAGGTTTCTGGATACATATTTCCTGTCCATTTTGGAAGCCAGAAATAACATGCTGCCATTATCGCAAATATAGAGCCTGGCACTAATACATAGTGGAAGTGTGCGACTACAAAGTAAGTGTCATGGTACTGAAAGTCTGCTGGTGTGATCGCAAGCATTAAACCTGAAAATCCTCCGATCGTAAACATTACAATAAATCCTATAGCAAATAACATTGGAGTTTCAAAAGTCATAGCCCCTTTCCACATTGTTGTAACCCAATTAAAAACTTTTACTCCTGTTGGAACTGCAATCAACATAGTTGCAAACATAAAAAATACTTCTCCAGCCAATGGCATACCCACTGTAAACATGTGATGAGCCCAAACTATAAAAGATAAAAAAGCAATGGAAGCAGTTGCATATACCATGGAGCTATATCCAAATAATGGTTTTCTAGCAAAAGTTGGAATTATGGCTGAAACTACTCCAAAAGAAGGTAGAATTAATATGTAAACTTCAGGGTGTCCAAAGAACCAAAAAATGTGTTGGAACATTACTGGATCACCACCACCAGCTGCATTAAAAAAACTAGTTCCAAAAAACTTATCCGTTAAGAGCATGGTAACACCACCAGCTAATACAGGCATAACTGCAATTAATAAAAATGCTGTAATTAACCATGTCCATACAAAGAGTGGCATTTTCATCAAAGTCATACCTGGTGCTCTCATGTTTAAGATTGTCGCTACTATATTAATAGCTCCCATTATTGAAGATAAGCCCATAAAATGAATTGCAAATATTAAAAATGGAAAAGCATCTCCTGTCTGAAGACTTAACGGCGGATATAAAGTCCAACCACCAGCTGGGGCTCCTCCATCCATCCATAAAGTTGAAAGTAACATGGCAAATGCAAAAGGCATTATCCAAAAGCTCCAGTTATTCATTCTAGGTAAGGCCATATCTGGACCACCAATCATTATAGGTATCATCCAATTAGCTAAACCAGTAAAGGCAGGCATGACAACTCCAAAAATCATTACAAGCGCATGCATAGTTGTCATAGAATTAAAAAATTGTGGGTCAACGAATTGAAGACCTGGTTGAAAAAGTTCTGATCTAATGACCAAAGCCATTAATCCACCGATAAAAAACATCACCATTGCGAACCAAAGATACAAAGTTCCTATATCTTTGTGGTTAGTTGTAGTTATCCATCTCATAATTCCTGACGGATGTTCGTCATGATGTGTATCTTTTACAACCGAACTCATAATACTTCTCCCTTA